>ENA-ORCU01000265-ORCU01000265.1-marine-metagenome-genome-assembly--contig:-NODE-265-length-22137-cov-3.207434_pt1 | contig 22137 bp, 16 predicted proteins | sample MGYA00248631_ERZ508512 | MGnify/ENA primary metagenome ERZ508512 (study PRJEB26183, sample SAMN06268844) | marine metagenome | isolation source: Tt an P1 anaerobic enrichment on pine from sediment taken...
GGGTCGATGTGCTCTTTGCCGGAAACGCCCTGGCCGTGCACGATATCGAACAGGCCCTGTTCGGTACTTCCCTGGGGATTCCGGTGGGCGGCCATCGGCCGAGCCATGTCGGGCATGCCCATCATTTATGGGCGATCAACGCCATTCGCGCCGCCGGCTCCATCGAGGCGGCGGTGGCTTCCGGACTTCTGACCGGCGGCATCATGCATGCTTGTGAGGCCCTTCAGGTGCCCTACGTGCTGGCCGGCTCCATTCGTGACGACGGTCCGCTGCCGGAGGTTATCACCGACGTGCTGGCGGCCCAGCGGGCCATGCGCCGGCATTTGACCGGAGTCGGCCTGGCTTTTATGGTCGGTACTACTCTGCATGCCATCGCCACCGGCAACCTGCTGCCGGCACGGGTCTTTACCGTCTGCGTCGATATCAATCCGGGGGTGGTGACAAAGCTGCATGATCGGGGCAGTCGCCAGTCTCTCGGCATTGTCATGGATGCTGCCTCGTTTCTCGAACAGCTGGCGGCGGGGTTGGAAACCTAGGAGCTAGGATCAAGGTACAAGGTTTTAACCCAAAATCTCAGGCTCTATCTTTTTGGCCCTTGGATAAAGCGACTAACTGACCGTAACCTTGTCAGAGGTTTTCGGTAGAGTCTTGAGGAACAGCCAAGCGCTGGGCAGCAGGGCGACCGCGAACAGCACCGCCAGGATGCCGAAGGTCGGGCGCAGGCCGAGGTGGTCGGCGGCCAGGCCGACCAGCGGGCCGGTGGCGACGAACAGCACGCGAAACGACAGGCTGCCCAGGGAAAGAATGCTGGCCCGATTGCTGCGGCGGCTGGCTTGCTGCAGATGGTTGCGCATGATCGGTCCCTGCAGGCCGCGCATGGCAGTGAGCAGGTAATAGAATAGGAAGCTCCAGACCCATGCGGTCAGGCTCAGGCCCGCATAGCCGGCGATGATCAGAGCGATAAACAGGGCGGCGGTGACGCGGTGGCCGCAGGCGAAGTGCAGCCTGTGGCTGATCAGCGAACAGAGGGCGATGGTCAGGTTGGCGCCGGCCCAGGCCGGGCCGAACCAGGCGATGGGCACACCGGTCAGCTGCATGTAGGGCTGGATCAGCCACACGGTGTAGAAGGAAGCGATGCCGAGGATTGTGCCGAACAGGATGGTGGCTCGTACCTGGCGGCTTTCCAGAAAGGCATAGCGGCAGGTGTGCAATGCTTCGGTCAGGTGGGAATGGATGACCGGTTCCGCTTCCACTTCTGGTTCGGTCAGGGACAGGCAGAGTCCAAGGCCGACAATCCACAAAAAGATCTGGCCGACAAAAGGCAGCAGCGGCCAGGCGGCATACATGACTCCGGCAAAGAGGGCGCCGGCAGCCTCACCGGTCTGGGCGCAGCCGGTCATGCGGCCGTCGAATCGGGCATAGAGTTCTTCCCGATTCTGGGCGCGCAGGGTTTCGAACAGCAGGGCGCTGTCCGAGCCGCTGATGAAGGCCCAGGCGCCTCCCAGGACGATTTCCGCCAGCAGCACTCCGGTAAAAGAGTCGGCCAGGGTGTAGAGACTCCAGCCGCTGATGGCCAGCAGCGAGGCCAGAATCAATGCGCTGCGGTAGCCGAGGCGGTCGCTGATGTAGCCGGAAGGATATTCAAGAAGGATGCTCGCAATCGAAAAGATCGCCTGCAGGAGCAGAATGTCGGTCAGGCTGAGACCGATCTGGTCCTTCCAGAAGAGGGTGATGATCGCCATCGGGAAGAGGGTCATCTTGAGGAAGGAAAAGGCGTAAAGTTTGGCGATATTTTTTTGTAGCGGTATGACTTCAGCGTTCATGACCGGAACGTCCCTCTTGTATCGGAATAACTGGTTACCGGATAACCGGTGGGTAGCCGACAGAATAACAATTCCCCCGAGGTTTTGTCACTCGTCCTGAGCAGATCCTTGCTGATCCCTTCCTCATTCTGTTGTTGCGTCGGTTTGGCTGTGCTATGGTTCGACATTAGCTTCTTTTGTTTCATGCGAAGCCGCGAAGTCGCTAAGAACAGCCAAGTCGGTCTGGAAATGTTTAAGTTTGTTGGCCAGACTCTGAATAAACGATCGGAGCTATTGCTCCCAGTCTGAAGGATGCCTCTGGTTTTTTCGCGTTCTTCGCGTCTTCGCGTGCAATGAGATGTTGGTTTCGAACGTCCACATTGATGGTTTATTGTTAGAGAGACTGCTTTGGCCAAACCGGTCGGTCTGCGCACCGAAATCATTTTTCACATCACCCTTTTGCTGGGCGCGGCTCTGCTGTTCGGTGGTTTTCTGATGCTCAAACTCACCGAGCGCGAACTGCTCAATCAGCGATTGGATCATCTGACTTCCACCGCTGAGTTTGTCGCCCGCTCGGTCGGCCAATCGCTGGCTATGGATGATGTCGAATCCTCCCAGAAAGAGCGGCTTGCCCGTTTGCGCCCCCTTTTGCCCGAGGCTACCACCTTGGGGATATGGAAGCTGGAAGGAGAGAAGCTAGTTCCACTCTACCAGCGCCTGTTGGGCGACGAATTTTCGGGCGTTGACCCGAAGCTGCAAGCCCTGCGATTCATTGCCGAGCCTCAGGAGCAGCTTGTCTATGCAGGTGCCTGGTTGATCTGGGACGATTTGCCCGGCAGCTATTTCGAAACGACCCTGCCCATTCGCCAGAGAAGCAAATCGGTCGGTGTCTTACGGGCTCGTTTTCCTCTTGACGACGTGGTTCTTCGGGTTCGTTCTTCCCTGAAAATTCTCTTTGTCTATGTGCTTCTATACGGAACGGTGCTGTTTCTGTTCGAGCTATATCTTCTGAACCGCAACGTGGTGCGCCCCATCGGCGCGCTCATGGCTACCACCCGGCAGGTGGCGGCCGGGGATCTCGATCAGCGGGTGGATGAACAGGGGCCGCGGGAAATCACTTCTTTGGCCCGCACCTTCAATGCAATGGTATGCGCCTTGCGCGAAAGCCGCCGGCGCACCGATGATCATATCCGTTCGCTGCAACAGACCAACGAGGAGTTGCAGCAGACCCGCGACGAACTGGTCCGCTCGGAGAAAATGGCCTCCGTCGGTCATCTGGCGGCGGGCATGGCCCACGAAATAGGCAATCCTCTGGCGGCGGTGGTCGGATATCTGGAACTGCTCAAAGCGGACCTGCCCGCCGGCCGGCAGCGGCAGATCGCCGAGTATGCCGCGGACGAAATCGAACGTATAGACCGGTTGGTGCGAGAACTGCTCGATTACGCCAGGCCGGGCAAAGAACAGATCGAATGTTTCGATCCGCTGCTGGTTGTCAAGGAGGCTTTGGACCTGCTCGATCATCAGGGAGTATTTGCCGGGGTGAGGCTGGCCGACGAACTTCCGCTGCAGCTGCCGAAGGTCACCATGATACGCCACCGTTTGTTGCAGGTATTCGTCAACCTGCTGGTCAATGCCCGGGATGCCTTGGTCGAAGGAGGAGCGATTCGACTTGCTGCCGGCGAAAACGCAGGATCGGTATGGTTGAGCGTGGCAGATGACGGGGTGGGTATTGCCGAAGAGGATCTGCCGCATATTTTCGATCCGTTCTACACCACTAAAGCGCCTGGTAAAGGAAGAGGTCTCGGCCTGGCCGTTTGCTACCGGGTGGTGGAAGAAGCAGGCGGGACAATTGAAGTGCAATCCGAGGCCGGGCGGGGCACTGCCTTTACCGTGCGGCTGAATAAGGAGGATGTCAGGGATGAGGACTGAGGGGAAAAAGGTCCTGATTATCGATGACGAGACCGGCATGCGGCAGATGCTGCGGCTGGTACTGGAAGGGGCGGACTATCGAGTGGCCGAAGCAGTCGACGGTCGGGAGGCCCTGACCCTGCTGCAGGCGGAGAGCTTCGACATCATTCTGAGCGATATTCGCATGCCGGAACTGGACGGGCTGGGGTTATTGCAACAGATAAAGGAGTTGGGGATTGACGGCACGGTGATTATGATGAGTGCTTACGGCACTATCGACACGGCCGTTGAGTGTCTCAAAAACGGCGCCTTTGATTATATTTCCAAACCTTTCAAGCCCGACGAAGTAATTTTGACCCTGCGCAAGGCCGAGGAGCGGGTTCGCCTGCAGCGCGAGAACGTGCAGTTGCGGCAACAGCTGTCCGGTAAAATCGACAGACACCGGATTGTCTATCGCAGCCAGGTCATGGACCGTTTGCTGACCCTGGTGTCACGAGTCGCCGAAACCAGCAGTCCGGTGCTGATTACCGGCGAAACCGGAACCGGCAAGGAACTGGTGGCGCGGACGCTCCATCGCCAGAGCGAGCGCAGCAAAAAGCCGTTTGTTGCGGTGAACTGCGGGGCTATAGCGCCGGCGCTGGTAGAGAGTGAACTGTTCGGTCATGCCCGCGGCGCTTTTACCGGTGCGGTGCAGCAGAAAGCCGGTCTGTTTGAAGAAGCCGATGGCGGTACGCTGTTTCTCGACGAGATCGGAGAATTGCCCCTGGACCTGCAACCGAAGCTGCTGCGGGCTCTGCAGGAAGGGGAGGTTCGCCGGGTGGGCGAGACCCGGCCGCGCAAGGTCGACGTGCGGTTGCTGGCTGCCACTGCGCGGGATTTGCAGCAGGCCGTAACCGACGGCGGATTCCGCGACGACCTGTTTTTCCGCCTGGCCGTGGTGGAGGTTCATATTCCCCCCCTTCGCGAACGACGTGAGGATATCCCGTTGCTGGCGGAACATTTTGCGGCGGGCATCGCAGCCCGGGAGGGGCGTCCAGCGCCAGCGCTGGCGCCCGATGCCGCGGATATCATGACAACGCGCTCCTGGCCAGGCAATGTGCGCGAACTGGCCAATTTCATGGAACGCACCATGATCTTTTGCCGCGATGAGGTCATCGACCTGCAGGCCCTGCCCGGAGAGATGCGTCGTCGGGAGCGGGATGCGGAGCGGGATTATTCCCTAAAAAAAGCCGCTCTGCGCCTGGAGAAGGAATATATCCGCAAGGCCTTGGCTGCCACCGAAGGAAACCGCACCCAGGCTGCAAAATTACTGGAAATCAGCCTGCGTAAGTTGCTCTATAAAATCAAGGAGTACGATATCGATTAGAGCTGTGTTGTTCGATTCATCCGGTCTGATCGAGGCCGACGAAAATTCACTTTTTTTAAGAATGGACCCAACCTTTTGGCTGGGTCCATTTTTTTTGGTCGGCCACTTTGGGCTGCGGTGTGAAAAAATTGCGTGGTAAAGAGTGACAATTTTTGCAGATCAGGAAGTTGTTCCAAATTCCTGGCTGTGATTTCAAATAGTTTTCTGGGTTTAATGATTGGTGCGAAAATTGCTTTGAGATGGATTAAAATCTGTAAGTTGTTGAAAAGTAAAACATAATTAGAGGGTGACAATGAAGAAAAAATTAACTTGCTCTGAGGGTTTTACCCTGATCGAAGTGCTGGTGGCGATCACCGTTTTTGCCATCGGTTTGCTGGCGCTGGCCGGTATGCAGGTGACAGCGATTCAGGGCGGGACAACCTCGCAGCGGATTACTGCTGCAGTCGCCCTGGCGGACGGCATCGTGGGCAGTATTCAGGCCCTCGACTCTGGAGATACCATGTTCGACAGTGCCGTCAGCAGCGGGACGGCGTGGCCGGAGGCGCTTCCGGTTGAGGGCTATACGGCCACTTATGCGGTGGCGGTCGATACTCCGGTAACCGGAATCGCCGAGTGTACGGTGACGGTCAGCGACGATGCCTTTGGTGGCAGCACCGTAACCCGCACCACCATGAAAAGAACCCGTTAGGAGGTAATGGTGAATTGGCGAACGAAAGACAGAGGCTTCTCTCTGGTTGAGGTTCTGGTGGTCATGGTGGTCATGGGGCTGGTTACAACAGCTGTGTACGCGACCTTTTTAAGTACCCAAAAGCATGCCTATACCCAGGACGAGGTGGTCGAGGTGCAACAGAACCTGCGGGCAGCCCTCGATTTTTTGGTGAAGGATATTCGCATGGTCCAGTTTCTGACGCCTATCGACGAAACGGCTCTGGTCACCACCCCCGCCCAGTTGCTGGACGATGCCAACGCCGACGGAGACTACGACGATGCCGACGAACGTTTCACTTTGTCCCTCGTCAGCGCCACCTCCCTGCACGGTTATGCCCGGGTTACCGCGGCTACCTCCGACAGTTCCACCCTGACCCTCACTGTGGCTGCCGGCACCATGCAGCAATTCGCCGACGGCGATCAGGCTCGGGTCTTCCGACCCGAGGATTTGGAAGCCGTTACCAATGTCTATCCGGTTACCGGCACCCCGAGCGGCGATCTGGTGGTGCTGGATATTTCCGGCGGCGGTTATACCTCCGGTGATGTCAGCGCAGGTGACCTGCTGGTGCTCCTGCCGGCGGGCACAACGGACGGCGATTTCCCTGTGCAGATCGACTACCAGTTGGCGGACGATGCCTCTTCCAGCGATACGGCGATGAATCAGCTGCAACGTCGGGTCATGGACCGGGACGGGAACACCATCGTCGATTGGGAGTTAGTCGCCTCCAAGATATCCGCTCTTGATCTGACCTACCTGGACGAGAACGGCGATTCCACCACCGATCTCGACGAGGTCGTCGCCATCCAGGTCACCATCACCGGCCAGACCGACGCCACCAAGACGGGGAGCAGCAACTTTTCCGGGGTTAAGCAGCGCACCCTGGCAACCACGGTCAAAATTCACAACGAGGTAAGGCTATGACAGGCTTTTCGATAGGCGGCAGGATCGCTTCCCAGCAAGGCTTCGCCCTGGTGTTGACCATGTCGATGCTGATCATTCTCTCGCTGCTGGGCATCCTGGTGCTCGACGCCACCAACACCGACCTGGCCATCACCACCAATTATCGTTCCTCGGCCGATGCCTTCAGCGCTGCCGAGCGGGCGGTGGAATATGCCACCAGTCCGGACATTCTCTATGAGACGGACGATACCCATCTGGCGCTTACCGATGGAGGCGGCAACTTCGTCACCGACTCCGATGAGACGGTGGCCGGCAATACCGTCGCCGATCGCTGGGGCCATCTGCAGGACACCGCTAATGGCACTGAACTGGTGAAGTCCAGCGATACGAATGCCAACGTGGTCAATAATCTCGGGCCTAATGAGCTGCCGATTCCGCTGCGAAACAAGTTCGGCGACGAGTTTGCCGGCAATTACTATCGCATCAACATAGAGGCCGAGGCCCGCAACAACACGCGGGCTGCCATCGAAACCGAGAAAGTGCGCATCTTCAAGAAGAGTGACGATTCAGTTTACGTCACTACATCGGAGGGCTAAGGATATGAACGGAAGATTTGCTGGGCTGCTGTTTGTTGTGGCACTGTTACTGCCGCAGATTGTGCTGGCTGCTCCGGACTATTATTACGGCGACAGCGCGATCTATGTCGGTGGGAGTGGCTCTTCGGCCAAGCCGAATATTCTGTTTTTTATCGACACATCCAAAGAGATGGGCCAGGTCGGCACCTCCGGCACTTACGATCCCGCTGGAAGCCCCTATTCCGGAAGCTACGATGCGGACACCATCTACTACAAGAACAATGCCACTTATAATGCCACCAATACCGACATGACGGAGGTCCAAGCAGGGTATACAGGCGCCTATAACGCTCTCAGCGCCAACGGCAATTTTATCGGCTGTATCGACAGCAAGGGCGAACAGTGCACCAACAAAACCGTGGATTATTACACGGGCGACTACCTGAACTGGAAAGGTTCGGTCAGTGCCTCCACGGAATGGACTGCTTCGACAGTATATGCGGTTGGAGATCTGGTTTATAAGCAAGGGGAGTTGTCGACCAGTCAGCTATTCAAATGCACTGCGGTGTCCGGTACGGGCCAATCCGGAACGGTTGATCCATTCCCTGCTCTGGCGGATGTTGTAATTACCGATACTTACACAGACAACGAGGTCACTTGGCAGCCGCAGATGTCGCTGATCAAGGTTCTGGAATACGAGCTCAACAATAACATCTTCCCCTATATAGCACCGCTGGCCAATGTCGGTCTGATGGAATACAACAGCAACGATCAGGGTGGAGCCATTACCGTACCGGTGGCTGCCAACAGTTCCGCCACCCTTGAAGCCAGCATGACCAACGATATCGTGCCGATTACTCAGACCGCCAACGCACAACCCCTTGGTGGCGCCCTGTGGGACGCCTGGCTCTACTGGGTCGGTGATCCTACCGGCTCTTCCCACGCCAACAGTACCGCCAATGACAACGCCGCTTACAGCGATTCACCCATCGAGTACTGGTGCCAGAACAACCATATGGTGGTGCTGGCCACCGGCGCCACCAAGGACAATTTGGGTGTCAGCAACCCCCTGTCCGCAATGGACGCGGCTGCTGAATTGGGAGCCGGACATGACGACGATTACTACGCGCCAGAGGGGGCTCATTATCTTTATAACAGCCTCGATCTGACTATCGACGAGGTTCAGGCCAAGGTCAATACCCACATTATCCAGCTGATGACCCCGCAGATTCAGCAACTGGTCGATACTGCAGCCTTCGGGCACGGTACCTATCTGAATGTCAGCCAGTCGAGTGAAATCTACGATGCCCTGGTCCAGATCATCATGGCGATTCTGGAAGAGGATACCTCTTTCGTGGCCCCTGTTGTGCCGGCCAGCCCGGAAAACCGGACCTACAGCGGGCAGCGTATCTACCTCGGTTTCTTCAAACCGATGAACGATGAACCCTGGTACGGCAACCTGAAAAAATTCGGTTTGAGCAGTGACAATCAGATTGTCGCATACGATTCCGCTGGCGATCTGGTCGAGGCGACCGATTCGGATGGCTTTTTCCTGGTGAACGATTCCAGTGATCCGCCTACCCCCCTTCACCGCTCTTTCTGGACCCCGTCTGGTACCACGGACGGTGGCCAGGTCGATGCAGGCGGGGTCGGCGGGCTGCTCAAGGCGCGTAGCACTGCGCGGAATATCTATACCTATCTGGGTAGTGAGAGTAACCTGTACGATACGGCCAATGCTTTCACTACCAGTAATGCAAACCTGACTGCCGCCACTCTCGGGGTAGCCGACGACACCACCAAGGACGAGGTTGTTAACTTCACTCATGGCTATGAATCCGATGGCACGACCAAACGGACCTGGATGCTGGGAGATATTCTCCATTCCAAACCGCTGATCGTCAATTACGCCAATTACGCCTTCAGTGAAACCAACGAAGCCGATTCCAGCAAAAACAAGAGTTTAATCTTTTTCGGCGCCAACGACGGCATGCTGCACGCTATCAACGACTACAACGGTGAAGAAGCCTGGGCCTTTATTCCTCCGGAGTTGCTTGATGACCTGCAGTATGTGATGGATACCCAATATCATTACTATTTCGTCGACAATTCGCCGCTGGCATACGTGCATGACGCCGATGGCGACGGCACCATCGAAAGCGGCGACAAGGTGATTCTGATCTTCGGTTTGCGGCGCGGCGGCGGCAGCAATACCCTGACGACCGGTTCACGCGGCTCTTACTATGCCATCGACGTCACTACCCCAAGCGAGCCAAAATATCTCTGGCAAATCAACAATCAGACCAGCGGATTCAGCGAGATGGGTGAGACCTGGAGTCAGCCGCGCCTGGCGAAAATGAATATTGGCGGAGACAGAAAGATCGTGGCGGTTTTCGGTGCCGGCTACGACAACAACGAGGACCTGCGCTACGGTAACATTCAGACCTTTCCCACAGGCACGGACGCGACCACTAATACCTCGGCGGCATCGGATGGTTTCAGCAGCGGCGCGAGTAGTGGTGGCGGGACCCAATACGAGCCGCGCGGTCGAGGGCTCTATGTGGTCGAGGTGGCACAGCTGAACGAATCGGGCGGTGTCTATACGCCGGATTTTACCAACTCCGGCACCAAAATCTGGAGTGCCGTCTGGGGCGCCAGCGATTCGAGCACGAGCACCGAGGATACCGTTAGCACCATGACCTATTCCATCCCTTCAGATGTGATGGTTTTCGACAAAGACCGTGATGGGTTTTACGATCGCTTTTACGTGGCCGATACGGGTGGCCAGCTCTGGCGCTTCAACGTCGGCGATTCTTCCACCAGCAACTGGTCGGTGAAGAAAATATTCGAATCGAACACCGGCAGTTCCGATGTAGGACGCAAGATCTTCTACAAGCCGACCGTGACTTATGAGTACCCCGATGCCTTCATCTATTTCGGCACCGGCGATCGCGAGCATCCGCTGAATTACCTCGACCCCGCTACCAGCGGCGGTGCGGTTCTCGATCGGATGTACATGGTGCGCGACCGGGAAAGCGACGACAATCCCAGTGCACCTACCTATTTGACTGAAAGCAACCTGGTCGACGTAACCGACAACGAGCTGCAGCGGGACGATACCACTACCACTGAAGCAGATGTCTTGATCGACAAGCTGTTCAATTATTCACCGACAGATGAAGAGGGCAATGCTCGAACGGTCTATTACGGTTGGCGTATTGATCTGGACGCCAACAACGGTGAAAAGGTTCTGGCGCCGCCGACCGTCTTTGCCGATGTTGCTTTCTTCACCACCTATACGCCGAATGATGCAAGCGGCTCTGGGGACCCATGCGCCGGTGGTAACTTGGGTGTTTCGCGGCTCTACGCGGTCGATGCCCGCACCGGCGAAGCGGTTTTCAACTGGTGGTCCACGGACGGCACCGACGAATTTGGCGAAAACCAGTCGTCGGCAACCAGCAAAAGGGCCCAGGGCGGTACCGGCGACAGTTCTTATGTGCTGCGCCGTGCTGATCGTTCCCTTGCCATCGGCGAGGGGATTCCCTCCGGCCTGGTTATCGTGATCGGCAAGGATGGAAGGACCTCTATCCTGGTCGGATCGGGCGGGGCTTTCCCGAACGTGGAGCTGGATCAGATTGAAACCGTTTATCCCCTCTACTGGATGACCTGGTGATTTTTATGCGTAATTATGCCTGTTTCACATGGATAGGTAGGGGCTTGTTGATCTTGTGCTGCGCTTTGGGTGGCACTGCGCTGGCGGCAGACAGGCCGCCGCAGCTTCTCGATCTGAGCTATCGACCGGCTCCCTTTCATGTCGAAAGCGGCATTGAAGTGTTGCCGAAACTTCTGGACCAGGAAAATCCGGATGTCACTTACACTTGCCGCTGGTTTGTGAATGGTGAGGAGGTAGAAGGTTATCAGGAACTTTTGCTTCCTGGTGAATATTTCCGGCGCGGTGAGCGAATCGCGGTGGAGGTAACTTCCGAGAAGGATGGGGTGTCTGGCAAACCGGTGCGCAGCGGCGAGATCGAGGCGGGCAACGCGCCACCACGTATCGTTTCGCACCCTCCGACCAACTTTGACTCTGACTCTTACAGTTATCAGCTCGAAGCGGTCGACGCCGACGACGATCTGCTCACCTATCGATTGGTGGAGGCGCCGTCCGGAATGCAACTCGACGAGGAGAACGGTCTGCTGACCTGGGCCGTCGATCAGTGGCAAGAGGGGACAATTACCGTGGCCGTGGTGGTGGAAGATCCTTACGGCGGCAGTGCAGAACAGCAGTTCACCATGAATCCCACCTTTGGACAAGATAAAGGATCTGCCGATGAATAATCGAGGTATGACGTTGATGGAACTGGTTGTTACTATCGGCGTGCTGGCCATTATGGCCGCCATCGCCCTGCCTGCCAGCAGCGGTTGGCGGGAAAACGTCCGGTACAAGGAGGCTGCCCGTGAGGTTGTCTCCGTATTGCGTCGAGGCCGCAGTGTGGCGGTACAGCAGAACCAGAATACCACCGTGACCATCGATCTGAGCAACGGGAAGTATACCCTGGCAGGTGAGGAGACGGTCTTTCCTGAGAGCGTCAAGGTCGAAGCGAAGGCCACATCAGGTGATGCATGGCAGCAAAGCGGCAGTTTTTCCATCACCTTTCGGCCTCAAGGAACCGCCAGCGGAACGATTTTCGTACGCATCAATGAGGACAACAATCTCCAGGTGCAGGTGGATTCCACCGCAACCGGTCTGGCGCATATGTAAGCAGAGATAATTGCTTAGACCAGATTCCTTGCTGGTGCAGGTGATCTTGGCAGGCCTCCTCCTCTCATAAACAGTACTCGCTCCTAACCCAATAAACACGCAGACCCTTAAAGGTCTGCGTGTTTTGTTTTTTGGGGAACCATTTGCCCTGAATCGTTGAAGGCCGATTTTTATCAACGAAAAAGGAAAGTCTGGCGCTTTGTTCCGAGCGTTTTATCGCCGGGAGGGAAAGTTTAGCGCAAAAATTACCATAAGCGGCATGCAAAAAATGCGTAAAGCTTCTGTGTGTATTGCAGGGAATTAGAGGGGGAAACGTAAAAAACACTAAATTTCAAGTGGTTATCAAGCAAGTATTTTTCTGGCTTAATGTTTGCTTTTTTATACGGTGTGCGGTGTGGCCAGTGTTGTTGTTTAGGGATGAACTCATATGAAGGAGTTTACTGGTGAAACGATTCAGCGATAGAGGGTTCAGCCTGATCGAAACCATTATTGTTATTGCCGTTTTGGCTATCGGTTTGGCCATTGCTGTTCCCAGCTTTACGGAAATGGGGCGGCGTAATGCTGTCAAATCAGAAGCGCGGGAAATGAAAAACATATTGGCGAGGGCGCGTATGGATGCGGTGCGGCGAAACGAGTCTCTTACTGCGGACATCGATACCGGGGCTAACAGATGCACCGTTTCCGTTACCGGTGGGGCAGCAATCTCCTCAACCGACTTCAATGGTGTGCAGTTGGCCACGAGCCCGAATCCCCTGTCCATTGTTTGGGATAGCAGGGGCATGACCACCAATTTCTGTACCATCAGTGTGGTCGGTCAAGATGAAACCTACGACGTGATTGTCAGTTCGGCGGGCAATATCCGTATCGCGAAACCGTAATGGGGGAGATCTGTCGTGAAAAGTAAAGCAGGCTTTACCCTGATAGAAGTACTCGTGGCCATGGTCGTGGTCATGATCGTTATGGCGGGGGCCTATTCGGTCTTTCTGTCCCAACAGAAAAATACAACAGTGCAGATCAACGTCAGCGACATTCAGCAGAACCTGCGGACCGCCATGGATTTCATGGCGCGGGACATCCGCATGGCCGGATTTGCCGGTACGGAGAATGGCAGTCTGGGCAGTTTCGGTTTCGAGGACGTTTCATTCAGCGATTATTCCGCTAATCCCGATGCCGATGGCAGCGGCTACCTGGAATTTTCCTGGGATATGGACGAGGACGGCACCCTCGATGCGGGCGAAACGGTTAGCTATTCCCTCTTTGACGACTCTGTTGTGGCACCAGGTTCCATTGCTCTGATGCGGGAACTCGATGACGGAGGCGGCAGGCAGCCGATGGCCGGTTACATCATCGCCCTGGGGTTGGCCTTTGCCTACGATTACGATCAGGACGGCGAACTCGACGAGGACGCCTCGGGCAACGTGATCTGGGCGGTCGATAACGACAATGACGGCGACTGGGACAACCTCGACACCAACGGCGACGGTCAGATCACCGCCGCTGATCTCGGTGGCGGCGCCACCTCCGGTCGTATAACTGGGACGGCAACCGGCACGCCGCTCAAATACCAGGACATCCGTGCGGTGCGGATCTGGATGCTAGGGCGTTCGCCTGCGCCCGACAATACCTACACGGACGACAAGATCTATACGGTTGGTCGCGACGTCATTCAGCCGAACGATAATTATCGCCATCGTCTGCTGGAGCGGACCATTCTCTGTCGCAACATGGGGTTGAAGCTATGAACCGAGCACAAATAAAAAACCAGCGGGGATATTCCCTTGTCGAAGCCCTTGTCGCCATGGTGCTGCTCAGTATCGGCTTGCTGGCTGCCGGGTTAATGCAGATCGGCAGCATGAAGGCAAATGCCAACGCGGCTGGGCGCACCTTCGGGGTTGGCCTGGCTCAATCGATCTTGGATGATCTGCGCAGTCGGCCCATGGACGACGCTCTTTTGGGTGACACCGATGTCGACGGGACGGCCGGTCTGGACGACGGCATCGCTTCCGGAGGTAGCGATCCCAACCCGGCCAATGCCGATCAGTCCATGGGGCAGATCACCGCCTCCGACGGCAGGAATTACACGGTGTTCTGGAATGTTGCCGACGACGCTCCAGTCAACGGTGCCAAGACCCTGCGTCTCTTCGTCTATTGGGACGACAGAAAGTTCGGCCTCAACAAAGTCATCATGACCAGCGTGATGGGAGGGCTATATCTATGAATGAACAGATTATTCAAAGGTCCTCCCAAGGGGGAAGGGGGCAGCAGGGCTTCGCCCTGGTGGCCGCCATCATGCTGCTTTTCGTCGCCATGATTTTGGGCCTGATGGTGGTCGATTCTTCGGATGTGGAGATCATGCTGTCCGGTGCCCAGCAGCGCTACGAAAACAGTCTCAACACCACCGAAGGGGGGGCTGGGGTCGAAGCAGCTGCCATCGGTACCGGTGACCCTATTTCCAGAGACGGCACGAGCCGCAGTTACGCGGTAGTCAATCCTTCGGTGCAGAACCAGATCCTTTCGCCGGATAGTTCCAGCGACGCTCTGTTCGATCCCGGCAGCGACATGCCTCCACCTGAATCGCCTTACACCGTCGACGGCAGCACCGCGCCAGATCTGTGGCCCATGGACAACCTGCTTCAGTCCGACACCGCTGCCGATAATCTTCACGACTATCACTATCGAGCCACTTACCTGCACGACGATCAGCCGCCCAAGGGCTACGACGTGACCAAGTTCAGCGGCTACCTCTTCGAGATCGAGGCCCAGCGGGACACCCTGGTTGAAATGGGCGGCAATAAAGTCGGCCCGAAAATGAGTCTGTAAAGGAGAGCGTTATGACGATTAAGCAACAGTTAGCCAAAACGATTATCGCTGCCGTGGCTTGCCTCTCTTTGCTTCTGCAGGCCGGTCAAGGGCAAGCTGTGGATACCGATATCTACCAGTCCAACGTCAAACAGAACGCCTATGTGTTGATGGACAACTCTACTAGTATGGATTTTGGCGTCTACGAGAGCAACATCGACTATGGTGCAATGTTCGACTATCTGTTCGTCAAGGATGACATAACCGATACGATCATGTCGTGGGATCCGGACTATTTTTATGAGAACCACGAAACAAAAAACAAGGTCTACCTGTTAAAGGGTAATATCGGCGTTCGGGTTACCACGGTCGAAGGTGAAACGCGGGCCTATACCGGCGATGCCGCCGATCCCAATTATTTGTGGTATGTAGGTGACCTGATCGACCTGCATACTCTGATCGATGCCAACGGAGACCTTTCCGGCGAGGCAGGGGAAACCCAGCGACTGACCGTTAATGCTGACGGTCAGGTCCTGCTGGACGGCGAGCCCCTGCCTTTGGGACAGGCCCGCAAGCTGCACGATATGAACACCCTCTACGACGGTTCCATGATCGACGAAGGGATAGGCGGCCTTTTGCAGGCTCCCGGTTATTACTTCAGCGGCTTGAAGACTGTCGGCAGCGGTGCCGCTGACCACGTCGCAGCCGAAGATGGCGATGAAAACGTCTATTTTCTGATCACCGGTAACTGGATCAACATGCAGCAGATGTACAATTTGCACTATGTTTCAGATACCAGTAAGCCGGCCTGGAAATACGAGGAGTTTCCCATCGGCATTGCCGACGGCACGGTGGTCAATACCGATACGCGATATCCTGACAGTGGCAATTATGCCAACAGCCTCAGTGAGGCAGATACGCAAAAAACTATCGTCAATGCCGCCGCAGTGCAGATTCAGGTGCATTTTTCTTCTTTCGATGTGGAAGGGGACGGCAAGGTTGCTAATTTCAACAAGGATTACGTGGCCCTGCGCGATGGATCCGGCAATCTGATCGCCCAGTACGACAACGACAACAGTCCGGAGGGCAATTGGTCGCCAGTGATCGATGGCGATACGGTTAATATCCATCTGAAAAGCAACAACAGTACGGGTGGAGCCGGTTACGTCATCGACCAGTACCGGGTGCTTTACAACAATAACGCCTACCTGATGCAGAACCGCCTCGATGTCTCCAAGGACGCCATGGTGGCGGTGGTCGACGAGTTTCGCGGCAAGATCAACTGGGGCTATACGACCTTTCATTATATCGGCAATCCTTCCACGGATCCCTGGGACAACGCTGTAGGGGCGACCATCCATTCGGCGTTGAACCCCAACCTGAATGATGATGAAAACCGGGCAGCCATTGTCAATCATATTGATAATACCGAGCCGACCTTTGACGGGTCGCCCTTGGGCGAAGCGCTGCAGGACGTCTTCGAGGAAGGCTACTACGGCCATCGCAATTCCCTCGATAACCTGACCTGCCGCCGCAACTATGCCATTGTAGTCTCCGACGGTTTCGCTTCGGGGGACGAGGAGTGGGACCGCATCAGTGGTGTGACCATCGCCGACGATGACGGCGACGGCTATACGGCCGATCCGTATCAATATCTTCCTGACCCCGCTCCGAACAACTACTATGACGATGTGGCGCATTGGCTCTACACTCATAGCTGGCACGACAAGAGCGAGGTGAGCGACCCGGCCAACTCCTATGAAAACGTCATTTCCCATCAGATCGCCTTCGGCACCTATCAGCCCCTGATGGAGGATGCCGCCGAAGAGGCGGGTGGCGTCTATATTACCGCTTACAACAAGGCCCAGCTAATCAATGCTTTTTACTCGGTAGCTCTGATGATTTCCGAGGCGATTTCTTTCACCGCCCCGGTGGTGTCGGTGGATGCCGCCAACAAGGTACAGAACGGCGATGACCTTTACATGGGCCAGTTTCTGCCCATGGATGCAGCCTACTGGCCCGGCAACCTGAAGAAGTTTGTCCTGGGCGACGGCAGTGTCGAGCGCCCCGATCGCTGGATGATCTACGATGCCGACAACAACGAGGCCATCGACAGCAGCGGGCGATTCCTCGATAATACTGCGACCTTCTGGGGGGACGACAACGATTCCACGGATGCCGACAACTTCGGTGCCCCGGACATCAAGGAGGACGGGGCCGGCGAGGTTTTGACCGAAAAGGTGGCCAGTGATTTCAGCAACAGCAATTATTACGCACGCAACATCAAGACCTATGTCAGCAGCGCCCTGACCGACTTCACCCAGAGTCTCGACCCGACCGTGTTCGGCCTCGATGCCAGCGATACCGCGACCCGCGACAAGATCGTCAACTGGGTCTACGGATACACCTTTGATGCTGATGCTACCGACGGGGACCCCATTGCGGTGCGGGACTGGGCACTGGGGGCGATCGTTCACTCCCGGCCGGTGGTTGTCGACTACTACAATGCCAGTGATTTTTCTATAGTCGACAAACGGTATGTGGTGGCTGGCGCCGACGACGGCATGCTGCACGTGTTTGATGATGCCGATGGTTCCGAGGTATTCTCTTTCGTGCCGCCGGATGTGCTGACCAAGCTGAAGGACTTCGAAACGGTCCTGCACCAGCCGCTGGTGGACGGATCTATCAAGCTCTACCGGGAAAACGGCGACCCAAAATACCTGGTCTTCGGATTGCGTCGCGGCGGGGCCAGTTTTTGGGCACTGGACGTGAGCGACAGCAACGTGGCCAACTGGACGGTGGCCTGGTCTTTTTCCGATAGCGAAATGGTACAGAGCTGGTCCGATGTGGAGATCTCAAACATCCGCACCGGCGACAATGCCTTTACCAGCGTAGCGATCTTCAGTGGCGGTTACGATCCGGTAGAGGACAACTATCCGGAGCCTTTCGACGATCTGGACGACAACGGTACTCCCTATGCCGACAACGGCAGTATCGACAACAGTGAATGGCGTTCCAATGACGCCGATCAGGATGTTTACGACAACAACGCCTACGACTTGCAGAATCCCGTTGGCGACAGTCATGGTCGGGCCATATATGTAGTCAACGTCAGCACTGGCGCGGTTGTCTTCTCGGTCAAGTATGGTGCCACGGACAGCCCGACTAAGGGCGCCGCTTCGACGACGACCGTTCAAACCCGTACCGATTTCAAGTACTGCTTCCCTGCATCACCTTCCGTCGTGTCGCTGAGCGAACTTTATTCCTACACCGATGGAAATGGTGATACCAAGACCGCTCGCAAGAGCAATGTGCTCGCGGCGATCTATGCGCCGGACATCTACGGCAATCTGTTTCGCATTACCTACTACTACGATTCCGTTTCGCCGACTTGGCAGGTCAAGCATCTGTTCAGCGCCAACCCCGACAGCACCAGCTTGGCCGGTGAATTGAGGAAGGGCGACAGCACCACCTATCAGGGACGCAAGGTCTTTTACGGTCCTGCCGTGTCCTGGCGCGGAGCGGGAAGATTTTTCGACCCGTCCAACTACTACTATACCGGCACCACTTTCAGTGATACCGACTCTATCGCCAGTCTCTATTTCGGTACCGGCGATCGCGAGCATCCCACCTATCAGATGGTGCAGAATCGGGTTTATGCGGTTTACGACGACCTGCCCGTTTCGGCCAGTACCGGGGTGGATGTTAACTCGGCCCCCTACACCGAAGACGATCTCCTCAATCTTACCTGTGACGAGCTGGGGGACGACACGACGCAGGTCTCGGGAGATACCTATAGTTACAAAACGGGCCTAGAAACCCTGCTCACCGACGATGTGCTCAATACCGTCATCACCGATCCGATGGAACTTAACACCAGCGGAGGCGGCGGCGGTGAAAACGATGCCAAGGGTTGGTACATCATTCTCGAGAAACAGGGAGACCAATCTGGTTCTCCTGCCTATTGTGGTGACTGCCTTTACGAAGCGACTATCTACAACAGCGAAGGCGGACGTGATTATCACGTGGGTGAAAAAATCCTCAGCAAGCTGGCCTTGTTCGCCGGCACTCTCTATTTCACCAGCTATCAGCCAGCCTATGACGACCCTTGCAATCCCCAGGGCAATGCCTTCACCTATGCTCTCAACTACCTGGATGGAAGCGCTGCGCTCAACCTCAATGCGGATAACGATGCCGCCAGCGGCGACGATCCTATCAGAAGGGATGTGAGCGATCGCTATGGCAAACATACCGGCGTGAAGGGGTTGCCTTCGGCCTTCGAAATCGTGATTCGCGACGGGGAGGCCGGGGCCATGTCGAGTATCGGCGGTTCGATCGTGGGCGGCGGTGAGGATGGTTATCAAATTCCAACCGAGGACAACGGCATCAGTCTCTATTACTGGATCGAACGTTAAGGAGAGGGAAACTATGAAAGCGGTTACTACAGGTGTTGCGGCCTTTTTGCTGTTGGTGGCTATGGTTCCCAGTGTGCAGGCACGCATGGCAATCATGTTTCAGCAACGGGAGGGTGTTGTTGCGGCCATCGACAATAATAGAAAGATGATCACCGCCGATTATGAGACCTTTGCGCTGGCCAACGATCAGGTTTTTGCAAAGGCCTCGCAGTTGCAGGGTGAGAGTGTACACATCCTGTTTTATGTTGCAGAAGATGAAAAGCGTTGCGTAGATCTGCGCTCCAGCAAAGAGGAGGCTTTTGAAATTGGAGCGCCGGTCGAGAAATAAGGCCGCGGCCTGAGGGCTCCTGCAGTATTTCATTTATGCCGATCCGGTTTGTAGGAAGGGTCGGCGGGTCAGGTATCGGTTGAGGTGGGCCGGGGATTTCCCGGTCCGCCTTTTTGTTTGGAGGGATAATTGTCGGCGAATTGCAGATTCCCGGAGGGCTAGCTGGTCGCAGGTGGCAGAGTTTTTCCCTTGCACCTCCCGCGAGCCATTGCGTATAGTAACCCTTTCGATTTGGCTGAAATGTTTCGTTTTACATAGGAGTTGCTCCGATGGCTAAGATAGCCCCGTTTCGTGCTGTTCGCTACAATCTGGAAAAGATCGCTGAGCCGGCCGGTGTGATGGCGCCGCCTTACGATGTCATTTCTCCTGAGCTGCAAGACGATCTGTATCAGCGCAATCCCTACAACCTGGTTCGGCTGATTCTTGGCAAGATCGAGGAGTCTGACGATGAAACCAGCAATCGTTACAGCCGGGCTGCCGCTTTCTTTCAGTCCTGGCAGCAAGAAGGTATTCTGGTTCGCGACCCGGAGCCGGGTATCTACCTGTATGACGAAGTGTATGTTGCCGAGGGCATCGGTCCGGTGACGCGCCGGGGCTTTCTGGCCCTGACCCGCATCGAGGACTTTGCCTCCGGGGTTGTCAAGCCTCACGAAAAGACCCTTTCCGGTCCCAAGACCGACCGGCTCAATCTGACCAAAGCCTGCGGGGCCAACTTCAGCTCCATCTTTGGCCTCTATTCCGATCCCTGCTGTGTACTGGAGGCGTTGACCCACGACGAGTGCAACCGCCAGCCGGATCTGGATGTGACAGATGACGACGGTGTGGAACACCGGCTTTGGCGGGTGACCGATCCGGCAATCATTCAAAAGGCCCAGGAACTGCTCGATAAGAAACCGCTTTTCATCGCCGATGGACATCATCGCTACGAAACGGCGTTGAACTATCGCAATTTTATGCGCCAGCAAGTTGGCGAATATACTGGCAAGGAACTATTCAACTATGTACTGATGTATTTTGCCAACATGGAAGATCAAGGGATGTTGATTTTTCCGACCCATCGCCTGGTACATGGTCTGAAGGATTTTCATCTGCCCGGTTTTCTGGCGGCATTAGGCGAATTTTTCGAGGTCGAGGCCCGCGATCTGAATCCGAACAATGCTGATGCCCGTGTCGAGGCCCGTAACATCCTGCAGCAAAAAGGTGCGGAGGCCCATACCCTGGCGTTGTTCGCCGGTGGTCAGTCCATTTATTACTTGACCCTGCGTGATCCTGGCGTCATGGACCGTTTCTTTGACGACAAGGCGTCCAAGGCGCTGCGCACCCTTGATGTTTCGATCCTTCATCGCCTGGTTCTTGAGCATCTGCTGCACATCACTCCCGAGGCGCAGGAACGGCAGCTTAATCTGAAATACGTCAAGAATTTCGACGAGCCTTTTACAGCGGTGCAGAGCGGTGAATTTCAGCTGGCTTTTCTAATGAACGCCACGCGCATGACCGAGGTTCGTGATGTGGCCAATGCCGGCGAAAAGATGCCGCAGAAGTCGACCTATTTTTATCCGAAACTTCTTACCGGCCTGGTTTTCAACAAGATTGCCGAAGGCGAGTCGGTAGAGGACTAGCAGGCTGACAGGCCGGGCGCTGTGCGCCCTGCTATAAAGTTCACTGTTCTGCCTGTGCAATCCGCACGTACCGAAGGGCGCTAGTCATGTCCTTATTGCCGGACGATCTTCTGGCCCATCTGGAAAAACATCCCGGACGGTTTTTCACTGCTCGGGAAATCCTTGCTGTTTTTCATCTGCCGCGCCACAAACGGCAGGCGGCTCGGCGCCTCATTGATCAGCTCGCTGACGAGGGCATCCTGCAAAGGGGCAGGGGCAATCGCTTCCGGTTGCCCCCCAAGGCTGTGTCGCTCGAAGGCAGGGTGACCGTTCATCGGGCCGGTTACGGCTTTGTGGTCCTGGATGATAGGGAAAAAGAGGATGTGTTTGTTCCGGCGCGGCATCTTGGCGCGGTGATGGATGGCGACCGGGTGGCGGTGCGGATCGTTCGCTCCGGCCGCTACGGGCGTCCCGAAGGCCGCATCGTGCAGGTGCTCGAACGAGCCCATCAGGAGCTGCTCGGTCGTTACGAGTTACACCAGCGGCAGCCTCTGGTAATCCCCGCCGATCCCCGTCTGCAGCAGCCGATTCATCTCACTGGCCCATCTACGTTTTCGGTCAAGCCGGGACAGGTCGTGGTGCTGCGTCTCGACAGCTATCCCACTGCCAGCCGCCCTCCTCTCGGCACCATTCTCAGGGTGTTGGGCGATGCCGATGATCCCGTCGTGGAGATCGAGACGGCGGTCTATAAATTCAGTCTGCCAGCCGCATTCCCATCGGAAGTGTTGTCCGCCGCCGGTGCTGTTCCCGAAATCGTAGCACCGGAAGATCTGCAAGGTCGAGAGGACCTGCGGCAGCTGCCTCTGGTGACCATCGATGGCGAAACGGCTATGGATTTTGACGACGCCGTTGCCGTAAGCTCCGAGGGAGACGGCCGGATTCGCCTGTGGGTGGCCATTGCCGACGTAAGCTCCTATGTCA
>ENA-ORCU01000266-ORCU01000266.1-marine-metagenome-genome-assembly--contig:-NODE-266-length-21989-cov-3.050429_pt1 | contig 21989 bp, 17 predicted proteins | sample MGYA00248631_ERZ508512 | MGnify/ENA primary metagenome ERZ508512 (study PRJEB26183, sample SAMN06268844) | marine metagenome | isolation source: Tt an P1 anaerobic enrichment on pine from sediment taken...
GCATCTCCTTGGTCGAGGTCTTGCCGACCGAGCCGGTCACGGCCACCACGCGCGCCTGCGTCCGCGCCCGTGCCGCGGCGCCCAGCGCCTCCAGCGCCTTCAGCACGTCCTCGACGATCAAGAGCGGCGCGTCCCCGGCCACGCCCTCGGGGATGCGCGAGACCAGCGCGGCGGCAGCCCCCTTTTCCAGCGCCTGGGCCACGAAGTCGTGGCCGTCGCGCAGGTCCTTCAGCGCCACGAACAGGTCGCCGGGCTGCAGCGTTCGGGTGTCGATGGAGACGCCCGTCGCCTGCCAGTCGCGCGTCGCGCGCCCGCCGGTGGCGGCGGCGGCGGCGGCAGAGGTCCAGAGCGCGGTCATGACACCCTCCCGTCCAGCGCGGCCACGGCGACGCTGGCCTGCTCCACATCATCGAAGGGGAAGACGTCGTCGCCCACGATCTGGCCGGTCTCATGCCCCTTGCCCGCCACCAGCAGCGCGTCGCCCGGCCCCAGCGCATCGACGCCGCGCAGGATGGCCTCGGCGCGGTCGGCGACCTCGGTCGCCTCGGGGCAGCCGGCCATCACCTCGGCGCGGATGGCGGCGGGGTCCTCGCTGCGCGGGTTGTCGTCGGTGACGAAGGCCACGTCGGCATGGTCTGCCGCGGCCTGGCCCATCAGCGGGCGCTTGCCCCGGTCGCGGTCGCCGCCCGCGCCGAAGACCACCACCAGCCGCCCCATCACATGCGGGCGCAGCGCCCTGAGCGCGGTTTCCAGCGCGTCCGGGGTGTGGGCGTAGTCGACGAAGACCGCCGCGCCGTTGTCGCGGGTGGCGGCCAGCTGCATGCGGCCGCGCACGGTGGTCAGGTCCGGCAGCGCGTCGAAGACATGGGCGGGCGCCTCGCCGCTGGCGATGGCGAGGCCTGCCGCGGCCAGCACGTTCTCGGCCTGGAAGCCGCCGATCAGCGACAGCCGCGCGTGATGCGCCTTGCCCTGCCAGTCAAAGCGGATCTCCTGCCCGGTGGCGTCGAAGCGCTGCCCCAGCAGCCGCAGCTCGGCCGCGTCCGAACGGCCCACGGTGATCAGCGTCTGGCCGCGGGCCTGGGCGATCTCGGCCATCTCGGGCCCGCGCGGGTCGTCGAGATTGATCACCGCGGTGCCGTCCTCGGGCAGGACGCGGGCGAAAAGCCCCGCCTTTGCCGCGAAATACTCGTCAAAGCTCGCGTGGTAGTCGAGGTGGTCCTGGGTGAAATTGGTGAACGCCGCCGCGGTCAGCTGCACCCCGTCCAGCCGCCGCTGCGCCAGCCCGTGGCTGGAGGCCTCCATCGCCGCATGGGTCACGCCGGCGCGGGCCATCTCGGCCAGCAGGCGGTGCAGCGTGATGGGCTCGGGCGTGGTGTGGGTCATGGGCGCGGTATAGGCGCCCTCGACACCGGTGGTGCCCATGTTGGCGGCCTTGCGGCCCAGCAGGTCCCAGATCTGGCGGGTGAAGGTGGCGACCGAGGTCTTGCCGTTGGTGCCGGTGACCGCCACCACCACCCCGGGCTGGGCGCCGAACCACAGCGCCGCGGTGTAGGCCAGCGTCTGGCGCGGGTCTTCGGCCAGGATCAGCGCGGCGTCCGAACGCGCCAGCTCGGCGCGCGCGATGCGGGCGCCCTCGGCATCGGTCAGGATCGCCGCCGCGCCCATGCGCAGCGCGTATTGGATGAACTCGCCGCCATGCACCCTGGTGCCCGGCAGGGCCGCGAACAGGTGGCCGGGTTTCACCTGGCGGCTGTCCACCGACAGGCCGGTGACGCGCGCCTCGCGCCCGCCCTGGGCGGTCAGGCCCAGCTCTGCCAGTGATTTCGACTTTGCCGGACCCGTCATCCCTGCCCCCGTGGCGTTCAGTGCGAGGCGAGTGTTACCGCGAAGTCAGGGTGGGGTGCAATCTCTGGCCTCAGCCCCAGCAGGGGCGCGGCGCGGCGGATGATCTCGGCGGCCACCGGCACGGCGGTCCAGCCGGCGGTGCGGCGCGGATCGGGGCCCGAGCGGTCTTCGGGTTCGTCGAGGGTGACGACCAGCACATATTCGGGGTCATCGGCGGGGAAGACGCTGGCGAAGGTGGTGATCACCTTGTCCTTGTAATAGCCGCCCTGCGGGTTGGGCTTGTCGGCGGTGCCGGTCTTGCCGCCCACGCGGTAGCCCTCGACCTCGCCGAAGGTGGCGGTGCCGTGCTGGACCACCTGGCGCAGCATGGCGCGGGCCTTGGCCGAGGTGTCCTCGGAGACCACGCGCTCGCCGGTCTGGGGGCGGCCGCCGGCCAGAAGCGTGGGCGCGACCCGCTCGCCGCCGTTCAGCAGCGACGCATAGGCCGCGGCCAGATGGAGCGGGCTGGCCGAGATGCCGTGGCCGTAAGAGGCGGTGATGGTGTGGATGTCGCCCCAGCGGGCAGGGACGATCGGCTTGCCCGTGGGGGCCTCGACCAGTTCTACCGGGGTGGGTTCGAACAGGCCGAGGGAGCGGAAGAAGTCCTGCTGACGCTCCTTGCCGATCTCCAGCGCCATATGCGCCGTACCGACATTGGAGGATTTCACGATCACGTCGGTGACCGACAGCTTGGGGCCGTAGTTCTTGCGGCGGAATTCGTGGATGGTGTGCTTGCCCCAGCGCATGGGGGCGTTGGCATCGACCAGGGTGTCGGGGCCCACCAGGCCCAGCTCCATCGCCTGGGCGGCGGTGAATATCTTGAAGGTCGAGCCCAGCTCATAGACCCCCTGCACCGCGCGGTTGAACAGCGGGCTGTCCTCGGCCGCCGCGCCCGGGCGCGGCGCGGGGCGGTCGTTGGGGTCGAAATCGGGCAGCGAGGCCATGGCCACCACCTCGCCGGTGTCGGCCTTCATCAGGACGGCGGCCGCGCCCTTGGCGTTCATCAGCTTCATGCCGCCAAAGAGAACGCGCTCCACCGCGGCCTGGATGCTCAGGTCCAGCGACAGGCGCAGCGGCTGACCGCCATTGGCGGGGTCGCGCAGGAAGTTGTCAAAGGCCTTTTCCACGCCCGCGACGCCGATCACCTCGGCCGAATGCACGCCCTCGCGGCCGAAGCTGGCCCCGCCCAGGATATGGGCGGCCAGCTTGCCATTGGGGTAAAGCCGCATCTCGCGCGGGCCGAACAGCAGGCCGGGCTCGCCGATGTCATGCACCAGCTGTTTCTGCTCGGGGCTGATTTTCTTGCGGATCCACAGGAACTTGCGCTTGCCGGTGAAATCCTTGAGCAGCTTTTCCTCGTCGAGATCGGGGAAGATGCGGGCCAGCTCGCGCGCGGCGCGCGCCTTGTCGATCATCTGCGGCGGCTGGGCGTAGAGCGAATGGGTGGCCATGTTGGTGGCCAGGATCCGGCCCTCCCGGTCCACGATATCGGCGCGCTGCGCCACGATCGGCGCGGTGGAGGCGGCCGCGCTCGGCTCATGCGGCTCGGCCGCGGCCAGAAGCCCCATGCGCGCGCCCACCGTCACGAAGGCGCAGAAGAACGCCGCGCCCAGCACCAGCAGCCGCCCCTCGGCGCGCAGGCGCGCCTGGTCGCGCATCTGCTCGTGCCGCAGGCGCAGGTTCTCGCGCTCGATGGCGTCGGGGTTCTCGCCGCGGGCGCGGGCCTCGAGGATGCGCGCCAGCGGGCGCAGGGGGGTGCGGATCATGGGGTGTCCTCCCGTTCTCCGACGACCTCGACGGAACTCAGGATCGGCGGCAGCTCGGGCGCGGGATAGGAGACCTTGCTGATCTCGCCGAACTGCTCGGGATGCAGGGGCAGCAGGCCCAGCCGGTCGAAATTCAGGTCCGCCAGCTCGCGCAGCCGGTCGGGGCGGTTGAGATAGGCCCATTCGGCGCGCAGCACGCCCAGGGACTCGCGCATCTGGCCGATCTCGCGCTGCAGCCTCTGGGTCTCCTTCAGCGCCTCGTGGGTGCGGTAATTCTGGTTGTAGGCCCAGTAGGCCAGCCCCATCACCACCAGCGCCGACAGAACGTAAAGCACGGTGCGCATCAGCGTTTTCCCCCTGTCATCAGTGCCGGCAGGCCCAGCGCGGCGCGGTCGGGCTCGCCGCTGGGCGCCTCTGTCCGCTCCGCCACGCGAAGCTTGGCGCTGCGGGCGCGCGGGTTTTCCTCCAGCTCCTGCTCGTCCGGGCCGATGGCGCGGCGGCTGAGCAGCCTGAACTGCGGTTCCTCGCGCTCGATCTCGGGCGCGTAGCGGCTGCCCCGCCCGCCCCCGCCCGAACGCGCCTGCAGGAAGCGCTTCACGATGCGGTCCTCGATGGAATGGAAGGTCACCACGGCCAGCTTGCCGCCCGGCTTCAGCGCCCGTTCGGCGGCGATCAGCCCCGCCACCAGCTCGCCCAGCTCGTCATTCACGGCGATGCGGATGGCCTGGAAGCTGCGGGTCGCGGGGTGGCTCTGCCCGGGCTTGGGGCGCGGCAGGCAGCGTTCGATCACCGCGACCAGCTGGCCGGTGGTCTCGAACGGTTCGGTCTTGCGGGCCTCGACGATGGCGCGCGCGATGCGGCGCGAGGCGCGCTCCTCGCCGTAATGATAGAGGATATCGGCCAGGTCCTTTTCGTCGGCCGTGTTCACCAGGTCGGCGGCCGAGGGGCCGGACTGGCTCATCCGCATGTCGAGCGGCCCCTCCTGCATGAAGGAAAAGCCGCGCTCCGCCTGGTCGAGCTGCATGGAGCTGACGCCGAGGTCCAGCACCACCCCGTCCAGCGGTTCGTCACTATAGGTGTCGAGTTGCGAAAACGTGCCTTCGACCAGCACCAGCCGGTCGCCGTAGTCCGCCGCCCAGTCCCGGGCCATCTCGAACACCGCGGGATCGCGGTCGACGCCGATCACCCGGTCGGCCCCGGCCTCCAGCAGCCCGCGGGTATAGCCGCCCGCGCCGAAGGTGCCGTCAAGCCACAGCCCGTGCACCGGCGCCACCGCCTTCAGCAGCGGGCGCAGCAGAACGGGGATGTGCGGGCGGTCATCGGAGGGCGAAGCGGCCGCGGCCATGCTCAGCCCTCCCCCATGCGCGACAGCGTCATGTCGAGGGCATCCATCAGGTCGATGCCCTCGGGCAGATCGTCGCCCAGCGCCTCTTCCTCCTCGGCCTCGATCCGGGCATAGGTGCCGGGGTTCCAGATCTGGAAGGTGTCGCCTGTGGCGATGAAATAGGCCTCTTTCTCCAGCCCGATCTTCTCGCGCAGGCGCAGCGGGATCACCAGGCGGCCGTCGGGATCGACCTCGGTCTGGTGCGACAACCCGCTGATCCGCTTGGTCAGCTTGCGCTTGAGCGGGCCGCTGGGCAGCAGCGCAATCTTGTCCTCCAGCGCGGCGATCGCGCGCATGGTGTAGACCTCCAGGAACGCCTGCTCCCTGTCGCCGTAGACGATGACCAGTTCGGGGCGCTTGCCGTCGACCCAGGTGTCGTCGCCGGCCTCCAGCACACGGCGAAACAGGGCCGGGATCGACACCCTGCCCTTGCTGTCCACCTTGAAGGTGTATTCGCCTCTGAACCTGCGCGCCACCGTCCCGACGCTCCCTCAATTCCTCGTTGCCCCGGCCGGTACGAAAACGGCGGACTGAGCTGCTGCCACTGCCCAATCCGCCGCCCTCGTCCCATCACTGGGTGTGTCCGACTGCGCTTGCCACCTGGGGGGATGTCTGCTCGCGTCGCGCGTCGGATCTTGTCGTTCGGTGAAAGCGGGAGCCGTGTATGAAACCTGCCTCAGGTGCCTTCGGGGTTCTTTTTTGCCCCTTGAAGAGCCCGTCTTCATCCGATGACTCCAAGGTGCCACGGGAATTCATGGAAATCAATAGCCCAATACGGGAATTCGCCCCAAGTGATGGGAGGAAGACTCCCGTAAAACAACATCTTGCGCCAAATCGGAGACCGCCAATTGGCTCATTTAGAGTCAGATGCGCTAAGAGCTACTAGATATGGACAATCCGCGCAGGATCAGAAAATCCCACGATTTCCCGAAATTTCTTGCCAAAGCACCCTGAACGACCCCGCAGCGGCGGGGAAACCGACAGATTCAAGCAGACCGAGCGGCATTCCCGTAGAGATGATTCGCAAGCGGGGCCCCCGGCGGGACACTCGCCGCAGCCATTCCCGCAATTTCCCGTATCACGTCAGCCCCTGCCGCCGCCCCTTTCTTCTGGCCGGAAATATCCTGGGGGAGTTTGAGGGGGCAACGCCCCCTCATTCCAAACCGAACGCCTGGCGCGCATGGCGGGCCTGCGATCCCCCGGGCCATGCCGCCTCGATGCTCAGGCGCGCGCCCTGTCGCGCGAGACCAGGCGAAAGCCGCGCCGGGGCACCGGGAATCGCATCGCGGGTGACGGGCGTGTCGGGCCCTCCAGCCTGGCTCGCCCCGGATAGGGCATGCCCGCCAAAAGCAGCGGGCGTCAGACCCTGCCTCCATTTCAGGCACCGAAACGCCCGCAAATCCCCCGCCCGCCCAGCAAACAGGCAGCGCAATAAATACGTCAGCATCACTTATGCATTTTCTGCATGGCAGCATTGATCACGCGGGGCATTGTGCATCCGCAGCATAAGTCTATTTTCAACTCAACAGCGGGCACACCCCGCAAGACGAAATACCGATCCGAGGTTGGAACCATGGCACAGGCAGAGCGTATCGAAGTCGCACATCTTGGTCTTCTCGAAGGGCTGCGCGGGCTTGCCCGCGACTTCCAGGAGAACCGCGCACGCCGCCGTGTCTATCGCCAGACCGTGCGTGAGCTGAACGAACTGAGCCCGCGCGACCTGGCCGATCTCGGCATCCACCGCTCGATGATCCGCCGCCTGGCCCGCGAGGCCGCCTACGGCGCGTAAGTCGAGACACAAGAGATCAGGAAACCCCTCCTCCTCCCTGGGTTTTCTGTAACGAGCGGCGGCGCTCTCCTCCTCCCTGCGTCGCCGCCTCCAAATTCGGAGCTCTGACGAGTTCCACCGAGATGCGCCCGGCCTTCTCCTCCTCCCTGAGGCCCGGTGCTGACAAGAACGGCGGCGCCTCCTCCTCCCTGGCGTCGCCGTTTTTCTTTTTCGGGGGCCGCTGTGGCCGGATCAGCCGCCGGGCGGAGCCGCGAAAGGCGCCTGGCCCGTTTGGGACAGCGCATGTTTCAGAACGGTATCGACATCCTTGCTCAGCGGCAGGGCCCGGTTCAGCACCGTCTCGAAGGGCACCCATTTCGCCTCGGTCACGTCATCAGCCGCGACCGGCACGCCCTCGACATAGTCGCACAGGACAGCCACCAGCAGGAAATGGAAGCTGACGGCGCCATCCTCGGCCCGCCGGATGATGTCCAGGCTGTCGATATAGGCGCGCGGCGCGGCGATGACGGAGGTTTCCTCCCGCAATTCGCGCACCGCGGCCTCGCCCGCTGTTTCCCCCAGATCGACCTGGCCGCCCGGATAGCCCCACAGCCCGGCATCCGGCTCGTTCTTCCGCCGCACCAGCAGCAGATGCCCGTCACGCAGCACCACCGCCAGCGCGGCCAGTCTGGGGAAATCAGCCATGAGGTCTCCTGGCGCGTGCCGGGCTCGGCTCAGAACGGCACGTCGTCGGCCTGCGCGGCGGCGACCACGAACTGCGCCACCACCTTCTTGGCGCCGGCCTTGTCGAACTCGATATCCAGCTTGTCGCCCTCGACGCCCATCACCGTGCCGTAGCCGAATTTCTGGTGAAACACCCGGTCCCCGGCAGTGAAGGCCGCGACGGCCTCGGCGTCGATCACCATGGTGCGGCTTTCGCGCGGCTGGCTCATGGGGCGGGCGGTGCTGCGCGCCTGCATGCGCTTCCAGCCCGGCGAGTTGTAGACATTGGCGCTGGCCGCGCGGTCCTCGACCGCCGAGGCCGCCGTGCGCGCCGCGCCAAAGCCCCCGCCATAGAGACCCGGCGGCGTCAGCACCTCGACATGGTCCTCGGGCAGCTCGTCGATGAAGCGCGAGGGCAGCGCCGATTGCCACTGGCCGTAAACCCGGCGGTTGGCGGCGAAGGAGATGGTGCAGAGCTCTTCGGCCCGGGTGATGCCCACATAGGCCAGGCGCCGCTCCTCTTCCAATCCCTTCAGCCCGGTCTCGTCCATCGCGCGCTGCGAGGGGAACAGCCCGTCCTCCCAGCCCGGCAGGAACACGGCAGGGAATTCCAGCCCCTTCGCGGCATGCAGCGTCATGATCGAGATCTTCGGCCCGCCCTCGTCGGTCTCGTTCTCCATGATCAGGGCCACATGTTCGAGGAAGCCCTGCAGGTTCTCGAACTGCTCCAGCGCCTTGACCAGTTCCTTCAGGTTCTCCAGCCGCCCCGGCGCCTCGGGCGTCTTGTCGTTGACCCACATCTCCGTATAGCCGGAATCGTCGAGGATCTGCTCGGCCAGCCCGATATGGTCGGCGCCCGAGATCGCGGCCCGGTGCCAGCGGTCGAACCCCTCGACCAGCGCCCCCAGCGCGCCCCTGGCCTTGCCCTTGATCTCGCCCGCGCCGAGCAGCAGCCGCGCCCCTTCCAGCAGCGACACGCCGTTGGCGCGCGCCGCGCGCTGGATGGTCTGCAGCGCCTTGTCGCCGACGCCGCGCTTGGGCGTGTTCACGATCCGCTCAAACGCGAGGTCGTCATCGGGGCTGGTGGCGACGCGGAAATAGGCCATGGCGTCGCGGATCTCCATCCGCTCGTAAAAACGCGGGCCGCCGATGACGCGATACGGCAGGCCGATGGTCAGGAAGCGGTCCTCGAAGGCGCGCATCTGGTGCGAGGCGCGCACCAGGATCGCCATTTCGTCCAGCGTGAAGGGGCGCATGCCGCGGGTGCCGGACTGCATCGCCTCGACCTCCTCGCCGATCCAGCGCGCCTCTTCCTCGCCGTCCCAATGGCCGATCAGGCGGACCTTCTCGCCCTCCTGCGCGTCGGTCCAGAGCGTCTTGCCCAGCCGCCCCTGGTTGGCGTCGATCACGCCCGAGGCCGCGGCCAGGATATGCGGGGTGGAGCGGTAGTTCTGCTCCAGCCGGACCACCTTGGCGCCCGGGAAATCCTTCTCGAACCGCAGGATGTTGCCCACCTCGGCCCCGCGCCAGCCATAGATCGACTGGTCGTCGTCGCCCACGCAGCAGATATTGTGATGCCCGCCCGCCAGCAGCCGCAGCCACAGGTACTGGGCGACGTTGGTGTCCTGGTATTCGTCCACCAGGATATAGCGGAACCAGCGCTGATACTGCTTCAGCAGGTCGTCATGGCGCTGGAAGATGGTGACCACATGCAGCAGCAGGTCGCCGAAATCCACCGCGTTCAGGGTGCGCAGCCGCTCCTGGTAGGCGGCGTAAAGCTCGGTGCCGCGGTTGTTGAAGGCGGCGGCGTCGGACCCGGGCACGTTCTCGGGCGTCCAGGCGCGGTTCTTCCAGTTGTCGATCAGGCTGGCCAGCTGCCGCGCGGGCCAGCGTTTCTCATCCATGCCCGAGGCCACGATCAGCTGTTTCAGCAGCCGGATCTGGTCATCGGTGTCGAGGATGGTGAAATTCGACTTCAGCCCCACAAGCTCGGCATGGCGGCGCAACAGCTTCACGCAGATCGCGTGGAAGGTGCCCAGCCAGGGCATCCCCTCCACCGACTGGCCCAGCAGGCGCGCGACACGCTCCTTCATCTCGCGGGCGGCCTTGTTGGTGAAGGTCACGGCGAGGATCTCGTTCGGGCGCGCGGTGCCGGTGTTCAGCAGATGCGCGATGCGGGTGGTCAGGGCCTTGGTCTTGCCGGTGCCCGCGCCCGCCAGCATCAGCACGGGCCCCTCCAGCGCCTCCACCGCCTCGCGCTGCGCCGGGTTCAGGTCGTCCAGGTAAGGCGCCGGGCGCGCGGCCATGGCGCGCGCGGCCAGCGACAGTTTCGCCCCCGCCTCGAAGGCGTCGTCTTCGTCAAAGCTGCTCATGGCGCCAATCTAAACCGCTTCGCCGCAGAGTTAAAGAATTGTTCGCACAATGTTCCCGCCCGACTGCGGCAAATCGGGGCGATGCCACAAAAGCTTCATATTGCGCAGTCGTGGGTATTGCGCCGCAGCGCGGCATCCCATACCCCTTTGGCACCATATCGCGCCGTCCCGGCGCCTCCGGACAGACCCATGCGAAAGGGCCCGCCCATGAGAGAGTTCAAGAAAATCCTGATCGCCAACCGCGGCGAGATCGCGATCCGCGTGATGCGGGCGGCGAATGAGCTGGGCAAGCGCACGGTCGCGGTCTATGCCGAGGAGGACAAGCTGAGCCTGCACCGCTTCAAGGCGGACGAGGCCTACCGGATCGGCGAGGGGCTGGGCCCGGTGGCGGCCTATCTGAGCATCCCCGAGATCATCCGGGTGGCACGCGAATGCGGCGCGGACGCGGTGCATCCGGGCTATGGCCTGCTCAGCGAGAACCCCGAGTTCGTGGAGGCCTGCGCGGCCGCGGGGCTGGCCTTCATCGGCCCCAGGCCCGAGACCATGCGGGCGCTCGGCGACAAGGCCAGCGCGCGGAAGGTGGCGATCGAGGCCGGGGTTCCGGTGATCCCCGCCACCGAGGTTCTGGGCGACGACATGGAGCTCATCCGCAAACAGGCCGCCGAGATCGGCTATCCGCTGATGCTGAAGGCCAGCTGGGGCGGCGGCGGGCGCGGCATGCGCCCGATCATGGGGCCGGGCGAGCTGGAGGAGAAGGTCCGCGAGGGCCGGCGCGAGGCCGAGGCCGCCTTCGGCAATGGCGAGGGCTACCTGGAAAAGATGATCCTGCGCGCCCGCCACGTCGAGGTTCAGATCCTGGGCGACGCCCACGGCCATATCTACCATTTGTGGGAGCGGGACTGCTCGGTCCAGCGCCGCAACCAGAAGGTGGTGGAGCGCGCGCCCGCCCCCTACCTGTCGTCGGCGCAGCGCGAGCAGCTGTGCAACCTGGGCAAGAAGATCGCCGAGCAGGTGCATTACCAGAACGCCGGCACCATCGAGTTCCTGATGGATATGGACACGGGCGAGTTCTACTTCATCGAGGTCAACCCGCGCATCCAGGTGGAGCATACCGTGACCGAGGAGGTCACCGGCATCGACATCGTGCGCGCCCAGATCCTGATCGCCGAGGGCAAGAGCCTGGTCGAGGCCACGGGCGTGGCCACGCAATATGACGTGGAACTCAAGGGCCACGCCCTGCAATGCCGGATCACCACCGAGGACCCGCTGAACAACTTCATCCCCGATTACGGCCGCATCACCGCCTATCGCGGGGCCACGGGGATGGGCATCCGGCTGGATGGCGGCACCGCCTATTCGGGCGCGGTGATCACCCGCTATTACGACAGCCTGCTGGAGAAGGTCACCGCCTGGGCGCCCACCCCCGAGGCCGCCATCGCCCGGATGGACCGGGCGCTGCGCGAGTTCCGCATCCGCGGCGTGGCCACCAATATCGCCTTCGTCGAGAACCTGCTGAAGCACCCCAAGTTCCTCAGCAACGAGTACCACACCAAGTTCATCGACGAGACGCCCGAGCTGTTCCGCTTCGCCCCCCGCCAGGACCGGGCGACCAAGATCCTGACCTATATCGCCGACATCACCGTGAACGGCCACCCCGAGACCGAGGGCCGCGCCAGGCCCGCCGCCCAGGCCCGGCCGCCGCGCGCGCCGAAAGCCCGGCTCGACACCCCGCCCGCGGGCACCAGGCAGATCCTCGAGGAGAAGGGCGCCGGGGGGCTGGCGGCCTGGATGAAGGATCAGAGCCGGCTTCTGCTGACCGACACCACCATGCGCGACGGGCACCAGTCGCTGCTGGCGACAAGGATGCGCTCGATCGACATGATCAAGGTGGCGCCCAGCTATGCCGCCAACCTGCCGCAGCTCTTCAGCGTGGAATGCTGGGGCGGGGCGACCTTCGACGTGGCCTACCGCTTCCTGCAGGAATGCCCCTGGCAGCGGCTGCGCGACCTGCGCGCCGCGATGCCCAACCTGCTGACCCAGATGCTTCTCAGGGCCTCGAACGGCGTGGGCTACACCAACTATCCCGACAACGTGGTGGTCAGCTTCGTGCAGCGCGCCGCCGAGACCGGGGTCGACCTGTTCCGCGTCTTCGACAGCCTCAACTGGGTGGAGAACATGCGCGTGGCCATGGACGCGGTGATCGGGACCGGCAAGGTCTGCGAGGGCGCGATCTGCTATACCGGCGACATCCTCGACCCCGACCGGGCCAAGTACGACCTGAAATACTACGTGGGCATGGCCCGGGAGCTGGAGGCCGCGGGCGCCCATGTGCTGGGCCTGAAGGACATGGCGGGCCTGCTGAAACCCGCCGCCGCCACCGCCCTGATCAAGGCGCTGAAGGACGAGGTGGGCCTGCCCATCCACTTCCACACCCATGACACCAGCGGCATCGCCGGGGCCACCATCCTCGCGGCCAGCGAGGCCGGGGTCGACGCGGTGGACGCGGCGATGGACGCCTTCTCGGGCGGCACCTCGCAGGCCTGCCTGGGCTCGATCGTCGAGGCGCTGCGCAACACCGACCGCGAGACCGGGCTCGACATCGGCGCGGTGCGCCAGGTCTCGGATTACTGGGAGGCGGTGCGCGCCCAATACGCCGCCTTCGAGGCCGGGCTGAAGGCGCCCGCCTCCGAGGTCTACCTGCACGAGATGCCGGGCGGGCAGTTCACCAACCTCAAGGCGCAGGCGCGCTCGCTGGGGCTGGAGGAGCGCTGGCACGAGGTCGCCCAGACCTATGCCGACGTGAACCGGATGTTCGGCGACATCGTGAAGGTGACGCCGAGTTCCAAGGTGGTGGGCGACATGGCGCTGATGATGGTCAGCCAGGGCCTGACCCGCGAGCAGGTGGAAGACCCGGATATCGAGGTCGCCTTCCCAGACAGCGTCATCGACATGATGCGCGGCAACCTGGGCCAGCCGCCGGGCGGCTTCCCGGAAAAGATCCTCAAGAAGGTGCTGAAGGACGAGAAGCCCAATCTCGAACGCCCCGGCAAGCATCTGAAGCCGGTCGACCTGGAGGCCGCGCGGGCCGAGGCCTCGGCCGGGCTCGACGGCATGAAGATCGATGACGAGGACCTGAACGGCTACCTGATGTATCCCAAGGTCTTCACCGACTACCAGCTGCGCCACGCGCAATACGGGCCGGTGCGGACGCTCCCCACCCATACCTTCTTCTACGGCATGGAAGCGGGCGAGGAGATCACCGCCGAGATCGACCCCGGCAAGACGCTGGAGATCCGCATGCAGGCGGTGGGCGAGACCAACGAGGAAGGCGATGCCAAGGTGTTCTTCGAGCTCAACGGCCAGCCCCGCGTGATCCGGGTGCCCGACCGCAAGGTCAAGGCCAAGACCGTGGCGCGGCCCAAGGCCGATCCCGGCAACCCCGCCCATATCGGCGCGCCGATGCCGGGCGTGGTGGCCTCGGTCGCGGTCGTGGCCGGCCAGAAGGTCAGCGAGGGCGACCTGCTGCTGACCATCGAGGCGATGAAGATGGAAACCGGCATCCACGCCGAGCATGACGCGACTGTCAAGGCCGTCCACGTCACGCCCGGCACCCAGATCGACGCCAAGGACCTGCTGGTCGAATACGAGGCCTGAGCCGGGACCGGCCGAACCCCAAAGCCGCGCGCCACCACACGGCGCGCGGCTTGCCGTTGCCTCGACGCTGGAACCGTCCGGCAACTGCCGGTAGGCCTGAGGCCGTGACCCCAACCGGACGGAGGCCGCCATGCTGACCGCCACGCCGCTTTATGCCGGGCTGCTTGCCCTGCTCTATCTCTTTCTCAGCTACCGGGTGATCCGGCAGCGCGTCGCCGCGCGGGTGGCCCATGGCGATGGCGGCGACCGAGAGCTGTCGCTGCGCATCCGGGTGCATGGCAATTTCAACGAATATGTGCCACTGGGCCTGATCCTTCTGGCCGGCGCCGAGCTGCAGGGCGCGCCGCTGGCGGTCGTGCACGGGCTGGGGGCGATGCTGCTGGCCGGGCGTCTGGCCCATGCCTGGGGGATGAGCCGGACGCCGGGCAGGCCGGTCGGCCGCGGTGGCGGGACGGTGCTGACCTATGTCATGCTGCTGACGGCGGCGCTCGCCAATATCGGACACGCGCTTTTCTGAGGAGAACACCATGCTGGAACTGCTGACCGACCCGGCCGTCTGGGCCTCGTTCCTGACCCTGACGGTGCTGGAGATCGTGCTGGGCGTGGACAACGTGATCTTCCTCTCCATCGCCGCCTCGAGGCTGCCCGAGGAGGAGCGCCGGAAGGCGCGGTTCATCGGGCTGATCGGCGCGCTGGTGCTACGGGTTCTGCTCCTGTTCTCGATCGCCTGGATCGTGACGCTGGCCGAGCCCTTCGTCACCGTCGCCGGGTTCGGCGTGTCCTGGCGCGACCTGATCCTGCTGGCGGGCGGGCTGTTCCTGATCTGGAAAGCCTCGACCGAGATCTTCGAAGAGGTCGAGGGCCCCGACGAAGAGGCCGAGGCCCGGGCCGCCGCCAGGGCCGCCTTCACCGGCGTCATCATCCAGATCATGATCCTGGACCTCGTCTTTTCGCTCGACAGCGTGATCACCGCCGTGGGCATCGCCGACCACCTGCCGGTGATGATCGCCGCCGTGGCGGTGGCGATCGTGGTGATGATGATCGCCGCCCAGCCGATCGCCGATTTCGTCGAGGCGCACCCCTCGACCAAGATGCTGGCGCTGGCCTTCCTGGTGATGGTGGGCATGGCGCTGATGGCCGACGGGCTGCATTTCCATGTCGAGCGCGGCTTCATCTACGCCGCCATGGTCTTCGCCGGCGCGGTGGAGGCGCTGAACCTGCTGCGGTCGAGGCGCCGGAAGGCGGCAAAAATTCGGGCCGGGGAGTGATTTTCCTCTTGCAGGGGGCGGCGGGCTTGGGTAGATCACCGCTCACCCAACGGACGCGGGCGTAGCTCAGGGGTAGAGCATTACCTTGCCAAGGTAAGGGTCGTGAGTTCGAATCTCATCGCCCGCTCCAATTTCTCTCCACACAGGCCGGACAGGACCGCATGAGCGGTGCGCATCGCTTACGCGAAGCTCACATGCCTGTTCAGCGGCAATTCGCGGATGCGCTGCCCGGTCAGGGCGAAGATCGCGTTGGCCAGCGCAGGGGCTGCGGGCGGCACGCCCGGCTCGCCGATGCCGCGGATGCGCTCGCCGTTCTCCAGCCCGCGGACCTCGATTTCCGGCGCCTGGGAGAGGCGCATCCCCTGGTAGCTGTCGAAATTCACCTGCTCCGGCGCATGGCCCGCATAGGTCAGCTCGCAATTCATCGCGTGGCCGAGGCCGAAGATGATCCCGCCCGAGACCTGCGCCTCGAAATTGTCGGGGTCCACGATCCGGCCCAGCTCGCAGGCGGCATAGACCTTGTCCACCCTGATGCCGCCCGGCGTCCGGCTGACCTCGACCACCTCGGCCATGGGCACGCCGAAGGACAGGCAGAAGGCCACGCCGCGCGCGCGGGTCTCGCTGATGCGCGGGCCGCTCCAGCCCGACATCTCGGCCACCGCCTCCAGCACCTTGCGCGACAGCGGGTCGGAGCACAGGCGCAGGCGTTCGGCCAGCGGGTCGGCGCCGGCGGCATGGATCAGCTCGTCGAGGAAACAGTCGTGGAAGAAGCCGTTGCCCGAGGCCCCGACCGAGCGCCAGGAACTGACCGGCACCATCTCGGGCGCGCGGTAGCCGGTGACGCGGTAATGCGGGATGGCGAAGGGCTGATCCCAGGCGCCGGCGACGATAGTGATGTCGGGGCCCGGCGGGGCGACCATCATCCGCCCCATCCACGAGGCCGTCACCGACTGGCTGACCACCGACAGGTCCAGCGCCTCCACCTTGCCATTGCGCACCGTGCCGCGGGCGCGGGCGATCTGCGCGGGTCGGGGGAAGTCGTGGGTCATGTCCTCTTCCCGCGTCCAGGTCATCTTGACCGGCCGGCCCTTCACGGCCATGGCCAGTTCGACGGCCTGCATGACGTGGACATCCTCCAGCCGCCGGCCGAAGCTGCCGCCCATGGGCAGGACATGGACATGCACCTGCTTTTCTCCGAGCCCGGTCAGCCTGGCCGCGTGTTTCTGCACGAAGCGGGGGATCTGGGTGCCGGTCCAGATATCGGCGCGGGTATCGGTGACCAGAACGGTGGCGTTCATCGGCTCCAGCGGGGCGTGGGCCAGGTAGGGGACTCGGTATTCGGCCTCGATCGCCTCGCCCTCGAAAAGAGCGTTTTCCACGTCGCCTTCGTCCTTGAACCGGCTGTCGCGGTTCCCGGCGGTCATGGCGGCCTTGAGCGCCTCCCGCATCTCGCCCGAACTGGCCGGATAGGCGGGCGCGGCCCAGTCGATCTCGATGGCGTTCACGGCCTGGAAGGCCCGCCAGGTGTTGTCGGCGATCACGCCCACGCCGCTTGTGATGGGGACGACCTTCTGCACCCCGCGCATGGCCTCGGCGGCGCTGGCGTCATAGCCGTTCACCCCGCCGCCCAGCCCCGGATTGGCCCGGACCGAGGCGAAAAGCATGCCGTCGAGCGCCAGGTCGATGCCGTAACGCTCGGTCCCCGTGGATTTGGCCACGATATCCGTGCGCTGCACGCGCTTGCCGATATAGCGCCAGGCGCTTTCGGGGCGCAGGGAGACCTCGGTGACGGGCTCCAGCGTCGCGGCCCGGGGCGCGAGGGCGGTATAGGGCAGCCGTTTGCCATCGGGCAGGACCACCGCGCCGTCATCGGTGCCCAGCCGGTCGCGCGCGATGCCCGTTTCCTGCGCCGCGGCCTCCTTCAGCGTCTCGCGCGCCACCGCGCCCGCGTGGCGCAAGCGGTCGAACATGTCGGGCACGGTGGAGGAGCCGCCGGTGATCTGCATCCCCAGCAGGCGCGCAGGCACATCGGTGAGGGCCCGCGCCTGCTCGGCCAGCCAGCCGGTGTCGGTGGCGGCGAAGGGCAGCCCCTCGGCCAGCACGGCGCTGTTGTAATAGGCGGGGCTGGGTTGGCCGGGGTCGAGCCGCACCTTCAGCGGGTCCACGTCCAGTTCCTCGGCCAGCAGATAGGCCTGCACGGAGGTGGCCCCCTGCCCCATCTCGGCGCGCGGGGTGATCAGGGTCACGCCCTCTGCGCCGATCTTCACGAAGGGCGTCAGCGCCGCCTCGCCCTCAGCCAGACCGTCGAGCAGCGGGTTGGGCAGGGGCTGCCGGTAACGCCAGTAGCCGAAAACCACGCCGCCCCCGATGGCGGCCGAGCCGATCAGGAAGCCGCGGCGGGCCATGCGTCCGATGCGGCTCACGGCTCAGCCCTCCCTCAGCGCGGCGGCGGCGGTCTTCACCGCGGCGCGGATGCGCGGATAGGTGCCGCAGCGGCAGAGGTTGCCGGACATGGCCTCGTCGATCTCGGCATCGCTGGGCGACGGGTTCTCGGCCAAGAGCGCCGCGGCCTGCATGATCTGGCCGGACTGGCAATAGCCGCATTGCGCCACCTGGTGCTCCACCCAGGCCGCCTGCACCGCGTGCAGCGCGTCCGGCCTGCCCAGCCCCTCGATCGTGGTGACCGCCCCCCAGACATCGCCCGCCGCCACCTGGCAGGAGCGCACCGCCTCGCCGTCGACATGCACGGTGCAGGCCCCGCATTGGGCAATGCCGCAGCCGTATTTCGGCCCGGTGATCCCCAGCTCGTCGCGCAGCACCCACAAAAGCGGCATGTCCTCTTCGACATCCAGCTCATGGGCCACGCCATTGACCGTCAACCGCATCCGATGCCTCCCCGTCTGCCGCGTTTCAGGCACATTATAGCACCCGCCTGCGCGATGTGGCCGGCACGAACCGATGACGCCGCGGCAGGGTCCGAATTTATCGTTACAGGTTTTTCCGAAATTGTATTTTCCTGTAACTTAATGATTGCCGAATCGTGCCCGGGCCCATATACCGACCACACGGTCGATTATTATGGGCACAGATCAGGGAGGGTCCGCCGCATGGACGCATTCATCTGCGACGCTATCCGCACACCCATCGGGCGCTATGGCGGGGCGCTGTCTTCGGTGCGCACCGACGACCTGGCCGCCGCCCCCATCGCCGCGCTGAAGGAGCGCAACCCGCAGGTGGACTGGGCCAGCGTCGATGACGTGATCCTGGGCGACGCCAACCAGGCGGGCGAGAGCAACCGCAACGTGGCGCGCATGGCCGCCCTGCTGGCCGGCCTGCCGGTCGAAGTGCCGGGCACCACCATCAACCGCCTCTGCGCCTCCGGCATGGACGCGGTGGGCATGGCCGCGCGCGGCATCCGGGCCGGCGATTATGACCTCGCCATCGCCGGCGGGGTGGAGAGCATGTCCCGCGCGCCCTTCGTCATGCCCAAGGCCACCAGCGCCTTCACCCGCTCCAACGCGGTCTACGACACCACCATCGGCTGGCGTTTCGTCAACCCCAGGATGGAGGCAATGTACGGCACCCATTCCATGCCCCAGACCGCCGACAACGTGGCCGAGGACTACAACATCTCGCGCGAGGACCAGGACGCCTTCGCCGTGCGCAGCCAGGACCGCTGGGCCGCGGCGCAGGAGGCTGGGATATTCAGGGACGAGATCGTCCCCGTCGCCGTGCCCCAGCGCAAGGGCGAGCCGGTGATCGTCGACACCGACGAGCACCCCCGCCCCGGCATCACGGTGGAGAAGCTGGGCAAGCTCAGCGGCGTCAACGGCCCCGACCTGACCGTGACCGCGGGCAATGCCTCGGGCGTGAACGACGGCGCCGCCGCGATGCTGCTGGCGAACGAGGCCGCGGCGGCGAAGAACGGGCTGCAGCCGATGGCGCGCGTGGTGGCCATGGCCACGGCGGGCGTGCCGCCGCGGATCATGGGCATCGGCCCGGTGCCCGCCACCCGCAAGGTGCTGGCGCGCGCGGGCCTCACGCTGGAGCAGATGGATGTGATAGAATTGAACGAGGCCTTCGCGTCGCAAAGCCTGGCCACGCTGCGCGAGCTGGGCCTGCCCGACGACGCAGCGCATGTGAACGCCAATGGCGGCGCCATCGCCATGGGCCACCCGCTGGGCATGTCGGGCGCGCGGCTGGTGCTGACCGCGGCCTACCAGCTGAAGCGCTCCGGCGGGCGCTATGCGCTGTGCACCATGTGCGTGGGCGTGGGCCAGGGCGCGGCGATTATCCTCGAACGGATCTGACGGGAGGACCCTGAGATGTATGCACAGATGATCAAGACCGCCTCCACCGGCGTGAAATCCCGCGAGGAGATGAGCGAGGAGGAGCGCAGGTTCCAGGACCGCATCGACGCGGGCGAGAAGATCGAGCCGAAGGACTGGATGCCCGACGACTACCGCGCCACGCTGATCCGCCAGATCGGCCAGCACGCCCATTCCGAGATCGTGGGCCAGCTGCCCGAGGGCAACTGGATCACCCGCGCGCCGACGCTGGAGCGCAAGGCGATCCTGCTGGCCAAGGTGCAGGACGAGGCGGGCCATGGCCTCTACCTCTACTGCGCGGCGGAGACGCTGGGCGTCTCGCGCGACGAGCTGACCGAGGACCTGCTGTCGGGCAAGATGAAGTATTCGTCGATCTTCAACTACCCCACCCTCACCTGGGCCGATATCGGCGCGGTGGGCTGGCTGGTGGACGGCGCCGCGATCATGAACCAGGTGCCGCTGCAGCGCACCTCCTTCGGCCCCTACAGCCGCGCTATGATCCGCATCTGCAAGGAGGAGTCGTTCCACCAGCGGCAGGGCTACGACATCATGATGAAGATGGCCAACGGCACGCCGGAGCAGAAGCGCATGGCGCAGGATGCGCTGAACCGCTTCTGGTATCCCTCGCTGATGATGTTCGGCCCGTCGGACAAGGACTCGGTGCATTCGGCCCAGTCGATGGCGTGGAAGATCAAGATCAACACCAATGACGAGCTGCGGCAGAAATTCGTCGACCAGACGGTGCCGCAGGCCGAGTATCTCGGGCTGACCATCCCGGACGAGAACCTCAGCTGGAACGAGGAGACCGGGCATTACGACTTCACCCAGCCCGACTGGACGGAATTCTTCGACGTGATCAAGGGCAACGGCCCCTGCAACGTGGACCGCATGGCCGCCCGCAACAAGGCCTGGGACGACGGAGCCTGGGTGCGCGAGGGCCTCATGGCCCATGCGCGCAAGCGCGCCGCCAGGGTTGCGGCCGAGTAAGTTTCTCGAGGAGGACGAGACATGAAGAACGAATGGCCCCTGTGGGAAGTTTTCATCCGCGGCCAGCACGGCATGAGCCACCGTCACGTGGGCAGCCTGCACGCCCCCGACGCCGAGATGGCGATCAAGAACGCCCGCGACGTCTACACCCGCCGCAACGAGGGCGTGAGCATCTGGGTGGTCAAGGCCGCCGACATCGCCGCCTCCTCGCCCAGCGACAAGGGCCCGCTCTACGAGCCGTCGCAGTCGAAGGTCTACCGCCACCCGACCTTCTTCGACATTCCCGAAGACGTGGGGGCGATGTGATGACCCGCGACGAAGCCCTGTTCGAATACCTGCTGCGGCTGGGGGACAACACGCTGATCCTCGGCCACCGCGTCTCGGAATGGTGCGGCCACGCGCCGGTGCTGGAAGAGGACATCGCGCTGGCCAACAAGGAGACGCTGGTCATGGCCGGCGCCATCGTCATGCAGCGGGTCAAGCAGCGCGGCGTTAAACTGGTGCCTGTGGATAGCGAACACAGCGCCATTTTTCAATGTATGGCCGGCCAGGGGCCCAACCGGGTGCGGGAAATACTGCTGACCGCCTCCGGCGGGCCGTTCCGCAACCGTTCCGCGAATGAATTTGCCGCCATAACGCCCGCCGAAGCGCTGGCGCACCCCAACTGGTCCATGGGCAACAAGATCACCATCGACTCGGCCACGTTGATGAACAAGGGACTGGAGGTGATCGAGGCCCGCTGGCTTTTCGATGTCGCGTTCGAACAGATAAAGGTCGTGATTCATCCGCAGAGCATCGTGCACTCCATGGTAACCTACACGGACGGCGCGGTGCTGGCCCAGATGGGCGTACCGGACATGAAAGGGGCGATTGCATTCGGATTGTCCCATCCGCAACGGCTGGCGCTGGATCTTCCCGTCCCGGATTTTTCCCGCATCGGGCAGCTGACTTTCGAGGAACCGGACCTTGAACGGTTTCCCTGCCTGGCCCTGGCCTTTGCCGCCGGTCGGACTGGCGGCACCATGCCGACGGTGCTCAATGCAGCCAACGAGGAAGTGGTGGCCGCCTTTCTGGCGGGCCGCCTTGCCTTCACGGAAATCCACCGCATTGTGGACCAGACCATGCAACAACATGATCGAGGGGCCGGAGCCGACCTCGATCAGATTATCGCGGCGGACCGCTGGGCCAGGGAAACGGCCCGATCTCTGATTCGCCGCCGGGAGCGTTGACGAACCGCTTATGACCACAAACATTTTTGCATTTGTTGTTGTCCTCGGGGTCCTCATCTTTTTCCATGAACTGGGCCACTTCCTTGTTGCCCGGCTCTTCGGTGTGGGTGTCGAGAAGTTCTCGCTGGGATTCGGGCCGCGCATTTTCGGCAAGACCGTCGGACTGACCGACTACCGCCTTTCCGCCATCCCGTTGGGGGGGTATGTCAAGATGGTGGGCGATGAACCCGATGCTGAACTCGAGCCGGAGATGATTCCCTATTCATTCACCCACAAACATGTGTTCAAGCGCATCCTGATCGTCGCTGCCGGCCCCTTTTTCAACCTGCTGCTGGCGGTGATCATCTATTGCGTCTTTTTCTTTTTTATCGGCACCGAGGACATTCGCCCGGTGGTCAACCACGTCGTGCCCGACAGCCCGGCGGCACGGGCAGGGATCGACGTCGGCGACGTCGTCAAGCGCATCGACGGAACCCCGGTGTCTTCCTGGAGCGACATCAACCGGCTGATCGCCGAAGCCAAAGGGCAGCCGGTGCGCATCCGTTTCCAGCACGAAGACAGGGTCGTGGACGCGACGGTCACACCGCAAACCAAAGTGGCCAAGGATATCCTGGGCGATGATACAC
>ENA-ORCU01000268-ORCU01000268.1-marine-metagenome-genome-assembly--contig:-NODE-268-length-21912-cov-2.842638_pt1 | contig 21912 bp, 18 predicted proteins | sample MGYA00248631_ERZ508512 | MGnify/ENA primary metagenome ERZ508512 (study PRJEB26183, sample SAMN06268844) | marine metagenome | isolation source: Tt an P1 anaerobic enrichment on pine from sediment taken...
TCAATACGAAATAAGTTGGCGCTTTAACTTCTTCTTTGCCCTGTAAATCTGATTATCTACCGTTCGTACTGATAGTTTCTTTTTCGCTGCAATCTGCTGGCGAGACAAGCCCTTTTCCCAAAAAAGTCTAAAGATATTTTCTTGTTTTGCGGGCCAATTTTGCAAAATACTTTCGATTCGGCAGTTTATTTCCTCACAGAATAAGCATGATTCCGGTGAATCAAGTGAATACTTCTGGCTGTATGCCCAGTAGCTTTCAAACCGCTTAATTACACGTTCGTGTGTATTGTAATTCGAAACTGCATTTAAAGCAATCCGGTACAACAGACTTTTTACCGGCCTGTCTTCGTCTATATGATCCCAATATTCCCAAATCTTCAGAAAGATATCCTGCACCAAGTCTTCAGCATCACAAGGTTTTCTGATTCTGGATCGAACCAAAGTGCCAATATTCTCTGTGTACTTTTGGTATAACCTGCCAAAAGCATCAGCCCCCATGTTTTTTGATCGTCCGGAAGCTGCTTTAGATGGCAGGTGTTTATTCAGGCAAATTTCAGAAATCATTGTTTTGTTATTCTCAAACTAAACTTGCACACTGCCAACAGCAAAGCATGCATAACATTAATAAATAACACTTCTATGTACAAACTGCATTGACCAGTCATCGTTTCAAGGTATCAACTCTTGTTCCGAAATTTTTTTTCTTTGAGAATTACTCTTTTGCTTTATTGACTTCATTCTGTTGACTACTTATTTCTGGGCGTAGAGTATCCTTTCCCATTCGAATCTCCTTTGGGAACAACTCGATTATCCTGTGCCCATTTTCTCCAAGCTTCCGCCAATTTCTTGACAATTTCGGGATGCTTCGATGCTACATCATGAAGTTCATTTCTATCTTCAACCACGTTGTACAGCTCCCAGTCAAAATCACCAAATCGTGAAATAATTTTCCATTCGCCTGATCGGACAGCGCAGTTATTCTCATGTTCGAAAAACAGGAACTCACTCGCACTTCTTTTCATTCCCGAAAAAACGGAAGCAAAGCTCGTACCTGCCAAATCAAAAATAAAATTGCCTTTGTATTCTTGAGGATACTCAGCACCAGTGAAATTAGCTATTGTTGGCATGATATCAGTAATATGAGCTACATCACCAACAAATTCACCCTCTAAGTCTGATGATATCCCTTTAGGCCAATGGGCAATAAAAGGTGTTGCAATTCCCCCCTCATACGGAGAGTTTTTATATCGTCGGAAGGGCGTATTACACAGGTTAGCCCATCCACGACCAATGGAAATAACACCACCCTTATTTGGATTGTTAACATCTTCGAAAGCGCCTCCCCCAAACTCGCTGTATGGTTCAGCACAGGCTCCATTGTCCGAAAGGAAAATAATCAACGTATTTTCCATTTGATTTTTTTCTTCCAATGCTGCTATAATTTTCCCAACGTTTTCATCTATTGAATAAACCTGTGCTGCATAAACAGCCATACGGAAATCTGAACGCTTTTTCTGGTCATTTGGAATCTGTTCCCAGGGTCTCACATTACTGTCCCTTGGCGAAACACCCAACGATTCATCGAACAAACCGAGCTCAACTTGGCGTTCAAAGCGCTTTTGTCGTAGTACGTCCCATCCGTGCATATATTTGCCGACAAATTTAGCGACATCCTCCTGCTTTGCATGTAATGGCCAGTGAGGTGCATTATAAGCCATATAAAGGAAAAATGGCTGAGTTTCGAGACGATTATTTATCCAACTTACTGCTGAGTCAGTGAATGCATCAGTCGTGTAATAGGTTGAGGGATCAGGTTCCTCCAATACGTCATTACCATACATAAATAAGTCTTCGGGCTTAAAATAGTTAAATGCGCCTCTAAGACAGCCGTAATACTTATCAAATCCACGCTGTAATGGTCTATCGTCCATATCGCTTCCCAAATGCCATTTCCCTGTCATATAGGTGTTGTAGCCGGCATTTTTCAGCACCTCTGCAATGGTGACACAATTTCGGTTTAACTGTCCTCTGTACCCATCAACGCCATAATCGAAATCAAACGGGCCTTCCGAAGTCATGTGCCCCACACCTGCCTCATGCTGATAAAGTCCTGTAAGCAATGAGGCTCTTGTAGGACAACATCTCGATGTATTATAAAATTGAGTGAAACGCACCCCAGTTTGAGCCAATTTATCAATGTTAGGTGTAGGTATCTCACCGCCATAACATCCGAGATCAGAGAATCCCAAGTCATCAGCCAAGATGAGTATGATGTTTGGCTTTTGTGCTGAAGTAACTTGAAATGTCAATATCATAACCAGCGCTACAATTGTTGTTTTAAACATGGTTTTAAGTTTTATATGATTCGTTTATATTAATTCTCATCTTCATCCTTTGAACCTCTGTGCACATGCTTAAGTGCCTATATTTCAGTGGAATGACCTTCATTTCCGCAGGAAGCCATCCATTCTTTCAACACTTTGTCCATCCGTTCAATAATGGGTTTGCTTTCCGCAAGCTCAGCAATATTGTGCGTACAATATTTGTCGTTTTCCAGGTCGTACAACTCAATCGCCGGTCGATGCTGGTATTTATCTGTTATCTCTTTTGCCTGAGTGTCATTGGCCGCAATTTCTTTCCATTGCTTAAAAAGTTTGCCTTCTGTTTCCACATTCTGGAAAGTCGCTTCGGGAGTCAGGTTGACGATATACCTGTACTTTTTATCGGCAACCGAACGGATTCCGTAATGGTCGCTACCCTTAATGATTCCGCGTGTTGTATGTAACGAGAAGGTATACTGCTTGTGTTCTTTGATTTTCCCGGTTATCAACGGCACGATACTTTTCCCGTCAAGCGGTCCGACTGGCTTTGCGCCTGCCATTTCGAGAAAAGTTGGGATGATATCTACATACTCAACTATTGCATCTGATACGATTTCCGGTTTTACTTTCCCCAGCCAGCGAACTACGCAGGCTGAATGGACTCCGACATCGTAACAGGTCCATTTGGCAAAGGGGAAGCTGTTGCCTTGTTCACACAGGTAGACAACTGCCGACTTATCAGCTAGCTTATATTTTTCGAGTTTGTCCAGCAAAGTCCCGGATTCGCAATCTATGTAATTGATTTCGGCCAGGTATTTACAAAAGTTCTTTCTTGTTTCAGGAATATCCACATAAAACGGAGGTAGCTTGATCTTTTCAGGGTTAAACATGGCCGGATTCCCTTTGTTCCATGGTGTATGTGGCTGGTTTGACATCACGAATAGACAGAAGGGCTGGTGCTTGGTATTGCAAACGTTGATAAACGAATCAACAGCCGCAAAATCAGTATCGTTGCTTCTCGTCAACGGTGCGTAGAAGTCCCACGGAAAAACAGCATCCGGATTTACGTGCGATTTGCCAATCAATGCCACCTGGTATCCTGCCGGTTTTAGCTGCTGAACGATGCTCAGCGTTCCATCTTTGGCCATGGTATGATTTGGGTAGGCCCCCGTTTTTACCGGCCAGATGCCTGTTAACAGGTTATGCCGCGTTGGCGAATACATGGGTGCTGCTTGGTAAGCTTTGGTAAAACGAATCCCCTCTTTGGCAAATTTGTCGATATTGAGAGTCTTGGAATCAACGCTTCCATAGCAACCCAGATCGTAGTAGGAGCAATCATCAGCCATGAATAGGACCAAGTTGGGTTTGCTCTGATTTTGAGCTGATAAATTAATCATTGAACATGCGGCAACAGCCGAAAACAAGATTTTACGTTTCATTCTTATGACTTTCTTTTTTACATGTAAATATAATTATCAATAAGCCTCCATTCTTTATTTCAATGAGTGAACTTTACCCCAATTTCCATAGTCTTTTACTTCAATGTCCATTGCGGAGGCGTTATAACACCTCCATTACTATTTTCCGAATACCTGGGAATTTGGTTTTCTATCTTCAGCCCATAAAAGTTTTCAATCTTTTTTGAGATTTCATCTGTTTTTTGCGGATATTGGCTTGTTAAATTGTTTTTCTCCCCCGGATCGGAATCAATTCTGAATAATTCGTAAACAGGGGATGTCCCTATGTCATTGTCGGGCGCTGGTCGGGTTATAATCAGTTTCCATTGGTTTGTATTGATGGCCAGATCTTCAATTTTATTGTCGTTCTGGTCTTCGTAGGTAAACCAGTCACGATCAGCAATTGTGCCGCCTTTTAAAATTTCAAGTATGTCTTGCCCGTCAAGTTTGTTTTTGTAGAAGCCGTTGTATCCAGCGATGGACATGATGGTGGGAAAAATATCGATATAACCAACTCTCTCCCCGATTGTGTTACCTCCGGAAACGCCTCCAGCTGGCCATCTAGCCGCTGCTACGACCCGAATACCACCTTGATATGGCGTCAGTTTACCACCTCTGAGCTCTCCGTTGCTGGCACCTTTCAACAGTCCTCCATTGTCACTGCAGAATAAAATGAACGTGTCATCCAGTTGGCCTCGTCTTTCGAGACAGCTCAATATTTTGCCAATATTTTGATCCAGGTTATCAACCATCCCGGCATAGATTCTTTTTGCCCCCTCCCGGTTGGGGTACTTATCCATGTCTTCCTGTTTCGCCTGAAGTGGCCCATGTGGCGCTGTAAATGGAACATATAAAAAGAAAGGTTTGTCAATCGGTACCGAAGTTATAAACTCAACGGCCGTTTTGCCGATAAGATCGGTTGTGTAACCTTCTTCCCGAATCTGTTGATCTTTTAGGTACCAGTCGACATCTCCCTCTATCCCGGGACCGACGGACAAATTACGGTTGAAATAATTGACAGCGCCATTCAAACAACCTTTGAAATACGTAAATCCGCGATTGTACGGGTGCCATTCCTGCCGACGGTAGCCCAAATGCCATTTACCGACAATTCCCCGATAATCGTAACCAGCTTTGGTAAGCATCTCCGGAATTGTTTCTTCGTTGGTCGAAAGTCCAAATTCTGCCTGGGGAGAAATAGCAGAGTGCATAAGTCCATATCGAATAGGATATCTTCCTGTCATTATTCCGGCTCGTGCGGGGAAGCACATCGGGCAACTATAATACTGATCAAGGATGATCCCCTCCGAAGCAATTCTGTCAATATTTGGCGTTCTGATATCACTTCCGTTATAACCTACATCAGCATACCCCAAATCATCCGCCAGGATTATTAGAATATTGGGCTTTCTTTCTGAAAACTCTTCTTTTGAGCAGGAACCAAAATGAACACCTAAAATTAGTATTACAGCTACTAATATTTTTTTTCTCATCGGTTTCTTCCTTTGTTTCTTCATGCGAGATTTCACTCCACCGAACTATTCTACTTACTAATTTTCCCTTTTAGCATGGTAAATGAATGAGGAGGAAAATTGTATGTGAATTTATTCCCCTTGGTTTTAAGTAGATTTTTCTCAACGGTTTCAACTTCCGATTTTGTGAAACTATTCTCCGATTTCAAACTTGGCCCGTTGACTTCTGAAACCTGAAAATTACCAATAAAAGGGCCATTCTGTGAAATGATCTCGGCCTCAATTGCTTCGTCTTTATTCTTATTTACAACACAGATCGTTACTTCGTCATTTTCAAAGGTTGCCGAAACATCCAGGTAAGGGACATCTTTTAACTGAGAAGGCATTTTATCATGCGAACTATAAAACTTCTCTGTATCGTATTTTTCACAATCTACAAAAACATCTAAGGCTGTCCCGTACATGTTGTTGGCAAACAGTTGTAAAGGGTAAAAAATGGTCTGCTTAAACAACCCATTTTCATTGGTGACCACTGCCGCTATAACATTCACCAGCTGGGCCAGGTTGGCCATTTTTATGACATCTGCATTTCGTACAAAGGCATTTAAGAAACCAGCAATAACCAAGGCATCTTCCAGGTTATAAACTTCCTCCAGACCTTCCACCCCACGATAGCAAACGTTGTACTCATCCCATGCAATGTAGATTGGTGGTTTATCCCCCCTGGCTGCTGTTTGCATAACCCGGTCAATCATCCCTTTGGCAACCTGTGTACGTTGCTCCAGTATTAAAGGGGTTGAAATGTAATTGTAATAGTTGTTATCAGGATTGCCCACATAAATATGCAGGGCGATGTAGTCAATCACGTCTTTCAATTCTTCAAGTACTGTCTGGTTCCAACGATCAGGACTAGCCCCCTCACGGTAGTTTGCAGATCCGGCAGCAATCAATTTGATATCTGGCGAAGTCCTGACCATGAGCTTGGCAGCTTCTCGGGCTTTTGCGGCATAAACCTCTGCACTCATGTGTCCCATTTGCCAGGTACCATCCATTTCATTTCCCAGCCCCCAGTATTTTATATGGTGAGGTTCCGGATAGCCATGTTTCTTGCGTAGCTCCGCAAAGTAAGGCCCCGACTCTACATTACAATATTCGACCCAGCGCCTTGCTTCTTCAATGGTTCCGGTTCCAAGATTAACGGCAATATAAGGTTCGGTGCCTATGGTCTTGGCATATTCTACAAATTCATTTGTCCCAAACTGGTTGCTTTCAATGGAACCCCAGGCTAGCTCCATACGCGGAGGGCGTTCCGATTTCGGTCCAACTCCGTCCAACCAATTGTAATTTGAAACAAAGTTTCCGCCGGGATAACGGACAATTGTTGGATTTAATTCACGAAGGGCAGCCACAACATCTTTTCGATACCCGTTTTCGTCAGACAGCCGGTTTCCCGGATCGTAAATGCCCTCATAAACACAGCGCCCTAAATGCTCAATAAAATTCCCGTAAATGTTTTTATCGATCTCTCCGATTGTCCGGTCAAGGTCAATCTTAATTCGGGCTGTTTGTGCATTTAAAGCAATGAATATAAATGCATTGAAAATTGCAAAGAGCAAAAACGACTTGCCGTATTTTTGATTTTCTTTCATACTAATTTATGGTATTAAACAAAATGGGTTATTTAGCAGGAATAATTTGCTTGCTTTTCCCGCAATGTTTTTAGAAAGTATTTTTAATGACAATGAAAGAACATGTTGCAAAAGAAACAGGAGTATTGCCTAACTACTCCTGTTTCCTTCATATTCTATCTAATTGTAGCCATCATTTTGAACCAGATTCTCATTAGCATCAATTTCCGGCTGTGGAATTGGAAATAATACATGGAAAGGTTTAGCCAATGTTATACCTCTATCCAACGCATTCTGAATAAAACGATCATGTCTGATCAGATCCGGTCTTCTTTTTCCTTCACTGTATAACTCCCAACCTCTCTCGGCAAGAATTTTATCAATGAAAGTAGCCTGATCCGGGATGTCAGCAAGAGTGTAATCAGGAAGTCCAGCTCTATTTCGCACCTCATTTAATAAATCCAATGCCTCTTGAGTAACGGTTCCAGAGGACATTACCAATCCTTCTGAACGGGTCAACAATATTTGTGAGTATCGAATATAGGGCACATCTTGACCACCTATTGTTGGATCCGCAGAATCTTCATCAATAGGGTACTTGAAGCTCCTAGGGTGTTTATATTTATCACCTAATGGCGGCGAATTAGGATCAAGTAGGTTAATAAATTCTCCTTTATTTGAAATATATTCGGTAACAATCAAATCAGCTCTTTCATCCTCTGCATCAAAGGTATAGTAAAATGCGTCTTGAATAGTTGACTGGGTTGCAGCATTTACTACTGAAGTAGGGTAATCTCCTGGAAGTACATTTCGAGTCCAGTTGTTTCCAACCGGTTCAACGTCTATATTCGGAAAAACATAAATCATTTCATTATTGCCTTCATTATCCAATGCAAAAATATCAGCGTAATTAGGTAATAACTGGTAAACCCCTAAATTCATTACTTGCTGAGCTGTTTGTGCTGCATCTCCCCAGTTTTTTGTGTTCAACTGAAACTGAGCCAATACTCCTAAAGCCGAACCACGAGTGGCTCTTCCAAATTCAGTTTCAGGAACTGTTGTTGGAAGTAATGGAGCTGCTGCTGTAAGTTCTGAAACCACAAAATCCTCAATTTCCTCAGCCGAGGCTCGTTCCGGAAAAAGTTCAGTTGTGTTCTCTGTAATCAAAGGAACCCCACCAAACCAGTCATAAAGAAAATTATAAGCCGTTGCCCTAATGAATTTAGCCTCACCTAGATACCTATCCTTAAGTTCCTGACTGAGTGATGGATGATCTGGAACCACGGTAATCAATATATTAGCATCCCTTATAGCCCTATAATTCTGGCGCCAATAAGCTTGAATAACAGCTGTATGCCCGGGATCAAAACTAAATTCCTGATACTTTCTTAGTGTATTGTTAAAATAGGCCCCTATATAATCTCTAAACATGTCGGTAGTGCACTCATTTAAAGCGATGTAGTCGGCAGCACCACCCCAACCATTTAATTGGCCATTAGCATAAGCAGAAGCTAAAAGTGCTTCAACACCTTCTTGTGTCTCCAAAAATGCTCCTGAAAATTCAGACTTTGGTTCAATCTCTAATGGCTCTTCACAGCTCGGTATAAAAAGAGCCAGTAAAACTATTGCGAATATTGAATATCTATTTAGTAATTTCATCTTCATTTAATTTTAAAATCCTACATTAATCCCTAATTGAATTATCCTAGACGACGGATAAGGAGTACGATCTATACGTGCCCCTGATTGTCCCAATGAGTTAACATCCGGATCATATCCTGGATAGTCCGTTAAGACAAACAGATTCTGCCCTCCAATAAACACATCAAGAGATTTCAAAAAGTGTATATTATTCATTGGAACATTGTACGATAGTTGTACGTTCTTTAAACGAACAAAAGAAGCATCTGCTACTAAAAAACTGTTCGATTGCGACCCCCCATATAAACTAAAATCTACTGCAGATGGCCATTTATTGGTTGGATTATCCGGAGTCCAACGATTAAGTAATGGTTCTGCTAATCGGTTTCTATAGGTATCGTTTGGATAAAGCGCATCAACAAGCGCCCAATTCATCAGCTCTTGACCCAAAGCCCCATCAACAAATACATTCAGCTCGAAATTCTTATAACTAAAAGAATTGTTTATACCAAAGGTGAAGTCCGGATAAGGATTACCTAATACAACCCTGTCTGCATCCGTAATTTGGTCATCCTTATTTGCGTCCAGCCATATTGGGTTTCCAGGCACGATGTTTGGTTGAGCTGCAATTGGATCCTGACCTTCCTGAAAAATCCCTATTGCTTGGGTGCCGTAGTAAGAATACAGTGCTTCCCCCGGTCTTATAAGAGACTGTATTTCCGCATTTGTTTGAATAATCTCCGGAATATTTCCTAAACTTACCACCTCATTTTTAGAGGTGGAGAAATTTAAGTCTGTCGACCATTTCAAGGCTCCTGTTAAATTAACGGAATTAAGCATTAATTCTATTCCAGAATTATTAACTTGACCTACGTTACTGGCGAGTACAGAAAATCCAGAAGTACTTGGGATTGGCAGATTAAGTAGTAAATCCTTGTTTGACTTTTTGTAATAATCAATGCTACCTCGTATTCGGGATTTTAAAAATCCAAAATCTAACCCAAAGTTCAACTGCTCAGAAGTTTCCCATTTTAAATCTGGGTTTGGTATCCTTGAAGGAGAAACTCCAGATACCTGTTGCCCTCCAAACACAGCAACAGCACCTCCTGAATAAGTAGCAAGGGCACGTGCGATACCAATATCATCGTTACCAAGTTGTCCCCAACCTGCTCTTAATTTTAAATCCGAAAGTACATCATAATCTTTTAGAAATGATTCGTTTATGATTTTCCATGCCCCAGAGAAAGACAAGAAATAACCATATCGTTTGTTTGCACCAAAATTGGAAGATCCGTCAGCCCTTATTGATGTAGTTAACAGATACTTATCATCAAAACCATAATTAACCCGACCTAAATAAGACAATAGTCTGCGGTCTGAGGCAAAACTGCCCACTTGATTTTGGGCCTGGGTTCCTAAACTTAAGTCATTTGTTTCGATAACATCCGAAGCAAACCCTTGAGTTCCAGCGGAAAAAGTTCTATTTTCAAAAGATTGATAGGTGCTCCCCAACATTGCCGTTAAAGAATGTTTTTCGGCTATTGTTTTAGTGTAAGTTAAAATACCTTCCAATAAAGTATTGGACAGTTCGCCACCTACAACCGTAGCAATACCTCCAGCAGATTCACCTTGCTTAGATATTCTATTTGAATAAATATCCCTTCGTTTATTCGTTCTATCGGATCCGAGTGTTACTTTAGCTTTTATATCGGGCGTTAAATCATACTCTCCATAAATATTTACTATTGTACGATTAATCACTTCTTTTAGTATTTGCCCGTTCACTATGGCGTAAGGGTTACCTAAAGTTAATGCAATTATCCCATCTGTTTCAGGTCTAAAAATGCTACCGTCTTCATTTAAAATGGGATTAATAGGAGCATTATTAAGAGCCAAATAAATAGCATCACCTTGCTCATTAATTGCAAACCCATTGACTGGAACCTGTCTGTTTTTTTCAAAAGATGAATTCACCTTCATTCCAAAAGTGAATTTGTCACTCACCTGTTGATCTAAATTCAATCTAGCCTGATAACGGTGATAACCTGTATTTTCAAGAATCCCCTCTTCATCATAAGAACTGAGTGAAGAGTAGTAAGTGGTTCCTCCGGATTGTCCTGATAGAGATAGATTGTGAGTCTGTGTGGATCCCATTCGTAATATTACGTCTTGCCAATCTGTTCCAGCACCAACAGAACTCACAACATCGCTGCCAAAAGGTGCTGAAATACCTCTTGCAACTGCCAATTCGTTCATTACATTGATATACTCCGATGTACTTAATACGTCCATTTTATGCCTGATTCTGGAAACAGAATAACTCGCATTATAATTCAATTTCGCAGCCCCTTTCGTTCCACTTTTGGTAGTTATAATCACGACCCCATTCGAACCTCTTGAGCCATATATCGCAGCAGCAGAGGCATCTTTAAGGATTTCAATAGACTGAATATCGGCCGGGTTAATTGAATTTAATGGATTGTTCGGGGGCAATTGGCCGTCAAAACCACTATTTAGTTCGCCGGTTGCAGTAGCAACGTTGTTAACCGGGAACCCATCCACAACATAAAGAGGTTCTTGACCGGCAGTTATCGAGCCAGTACCTCTAATTCGAACCGAAACACCTCCTCCCGGAGCATGACTTGATTGTGTGATTTGAACACCTGCAGCCCGACCTTGTAGTAGTTGGTCTACCGATACTGTATTGACCCTATTCAGATCTTCGCTGTTCAGTGATACAACAGAACCGGTCAAATCACTCTTTTTCACGGTACCGTAACCAATAGCTACCACTTCTTCAATCCCAATGGCATCCTCAGCCATCACCACATTGATCATTGACTGATTGCCCACCACAATCTCCTGAGTCCGCATTCCCACAAACGAAAACACCAAAGTGCCGTTAACAGGAACATCAGAAATTGAATAGTTTCCATCGAAATCGGTGACGGTGCCCTGCGTAGTTCCTTTAATCAAAACCGTAACCCCTGGAAGCGGAGCTCCAGTGGAATCGGTGACGCGGCCTGACACATTTTTGATTTGTGAACTGAAGTTGGCTGTTGGGTTGTCTTCGGCAGACAACACAATTTGCCGGTTAAAGATCCGATAACTAATACCCGATTCGCTAAAAAGCTGGTTGAGAATGACCTCAATCTGCTGATTCTCTACCTGAATATTGGTTTCGCGACCAACATCAATCAAGTTTTTGTTATACAGGAAATAGAAATCGGATTGGTTTTCGATTTCATTCAGGATCGTTTCGATACTAGCACTTTTAAAGTTCAGTGAAAGTTCGGTTTTCTGCGCGTAGCCGGAAATGGCTTGCGCCTGAAAAATACTGATAATGAATAAGAACAAACTCCATTTCATCATTTGTAATGGTTTTTTAAGGGCGCACCAAAGGTGTGTCCATCGTTTCCGAATTTTTTTCATAAATTTGTCGTTCTACGGTTAATAATAGATATTGTTAATCATTATTTAGATCGGGAAGGTGTGTCCGCACTTTCCTGATTTTTTTTATCGTTATTTCCTTTCGTCTTTTTTATGAATTAAAATTGTTTTTGTTGACCAGGTACCATCACTTTTCATTTCCCGGTCCTGTATTTTATAGCTTATTGGCGCAGTAAAGGCCAGTAGCTTAAGCACTTCTTCGAGGGTCTCATTTTGAAAGGTAGCTTGGTAGATGTAATTCTGTAATTCCTCGTTTTCCATTATAAATTCCACGTTGTACCAGCGTTCCATTTTTTTCAAGACGGCTGAAAGCGGCTGGTCACGAAAAACCAATTTGCCATCTTTCCAGGCTGAGTGGAGACTGGCATCAACAGGAATAATTTTTCCTGTTTTCTGCTTAGCATCAAACACAAATCGCTCATCCGGCGATAGTGATTCGGAGAACGTACTGCTTTTCCCATCCAGTTTTACTGAGCCTTCTTCTAATACCACTTCGGTATATTCATCTTCGGAATAAGCCGAAACGTTGAATTTTGTACCCAATACGGTGATATCCAAGGCGGGGGTTTGCACAATGAATTGTTTGCCATTCTTTTTGGCAACATCAAAAAAAGCCTCGCCCGTAACTTTAACGTGTCGCTTGGTAAAGTTTACCGGGTACTGGATGGTTGATCCGCTGTTCAACCAGCCTGAGCTTCCGTCGGGAAGCTGAAACTGAGTGCGGGCACCAACGGGAGAGTGGATTTCTGCCCAGGCCGTGTTGGCTGTCTGTTGCTTGTTAAGAAACAGGTAAGCGGTGAGTAAAAGTATTGGAAACAAAAGTACCGCCGCCACTTGCCGGTAAAAATGCCAAAGGGTCTTGGTTTGTCGTTTTTCATCAAGGTAGATTTGTCGCTGGATCTTTTGCAGGACGAAATGCAGGTCTATGCCGGGAACTTGTTCTTCAAATTCCTGCCAGTGTTTCTGAATCAGCGTATCAAGTGCTTCCGGTGAGTCCTGCTTTTCAAACCAGCTTTTTAACTGCTGGTAGTCATCAGGCGTGTAGGAACCGTTGAGGTACCGGGATAAAATATTGCTGTCAATTTCGTTCTTCATAGTATTCATCGGATGATTACAAATCATCCGATGAATGGTACCATCCGATGACTTGCAGCCTTATTTGCTTATTATATCCTTGGAAAGAGCATATCCCCCACGCGGCCCAAAGAAAATTTACGAATCTTTCCTGACATATCTTAATGGCATTGAATTGTTTTGAAACGAGTAATGACAACGAGTTGATCATCAGCGACTTTTCAGTGTTTTGAGTAACGCCTGCTAATATTTGCCTCGTTATTTATCGGCGGACAAAGAGATGGTAGAAAAGAAAACCGCCGACGTTTTCCTTTTGAAGTTCTGATCTTAGAAAGTTTAAAGCTCTTGTCAGCTGGTTTTCAACGGTTTTTGGTGTAATCCCCAACTCTTCAGCAATTTGTTTGACGGGCTTCTCGTGTTGTTTGCGTTCGATGAATATCCGCTTTCGCTTTTCCGGCAACCGGTCGATCAACCGATCGAGCTTGTTCAGCAGGTCTTGGTAGGAGATTGAAGATTCTACCTGATCATTACTGAAAAACTGGCCGGCCAGCTCGTGTTTATATTTGTCGGCCCGTGCTTTCCGGTTGAAATGCCGTTTAATGTAGTTTAAAGTAATGGTGAACAGGTACGACTGAAATGAAGTCTCGGTTTTGATGGCTTTGCGTTTTTCCCAAAGTTTCAGGAAGACATCCTGGACAATCTCCTCAGCATCAGCTTCTGATTTGAGATAGGAAAGGGAGAATTGGTATAGCTTGTTGCTGTATTTCGAGAAAACCTCTTCAAATGCAATGGGGTCGCCTTTGCGCAGATTTTCAATTAGATGGTGATCGCTATGGAAGGAGAGCTTTCTCAAAATTGGCCAGTTCGGTTGTTTTTTCAAATTTAAAGAATCTTTGACAGAAACAAAGCGGAATCTATTTCCATCCTGTTGGGTAGCTGAAAAAACAAGACTGGTTGGTATGAAGCCACCAAAACAAGCAGGGACCGATTAATTTTTGAATGGCTTCATTTTATGCTTAAATTTAAGGGAGAAAAAATACACATTATGAAATCTGTTAATCCATTTACCAATAAAGTAATAGAAACCTATTCAAATCACTCCGATGCTGATGCCAAGCGCATCGTTAAAGAAGTGGACCTGGCTTTTAAGTCATGGAAACAAAGCACTTTTAATGAGCGTGCAGGCCATTTGTTGCAACTGGAGAAGCAATTACTGGAACGACAGGAAGCCCTGGCCGACTTGATTGTTTCGGAGATGGGGAAAGTGAAAAAAGAAGCGCTTGGAGAAATCAAAAAGTGTGCATGGGTATGTCGTTATTATGCTGAGAATGGCAACCGATTTTTGGAACGCGAAATAATCGATTCTGATGCTTCCGAGTCGTTTGTCAGCTTTCAACCGCTGGGCACTGTGTTGGCAGTGATGCCCTGGAATTTCCCTTTTTGGCAGGTGTTTCGTTTTTTGGCACCGGCTTTCATGGCAGGCAACACAGCTGTTTTAAAACATGCCAGCAATGTTCCGGGTTGTTCTTTGGCTATTGAAAAGCTGGTGCAGGATGCCGGTTTCCCTGAAGATGTTTTCCGCAGTCTGTTGATTGGAGGAAAATCGGTAAAGCAGGTGATCGAGAATCCAAAAATCAAGGCGGTCACCTTAACCGGAAGCACGCCAGCCGGAAAATCAGTGGCTGCGGCGGCTGGGTCGGTATTGAAAAAATCAGTGCTGGAGTTGGGTGGGAGCGACCCCTACCTGATTTTGGAAGATGCCGATCTTGAAGCGGCGGCTGATCTGTGTGTCACCAGCCGACTGCTCAACGCCGGACAAAGTTGTATTGGCGCCAAACGTTTTATTGTGGTTGAGCAGGTGTACGAGCAATTTCGGGAGGCTTTTGTTAGTAAGATGAAAGCCGCTAAGTATGGCGATCCTCACGACGAAAAATCGACCATTGGCCCATTGGCCCGGTTGGATTTACGTAACGAGCTGCATGGGCAGGTCAGCGCATCGGTTGCCAAGGGCGCCAAAATTCTTTGTGGGGGCTACATTCCTGAGCACGAAGCAGCATTCTACCCGCCCACGGTTCTGGAAAATATTGAACCCGGGATGCCCGCATACAACGAAGAGTTATTCGGCCCTGTGGCTTCTTTGTTCAAGGTAAAAGGCGAAGAGGAGGGAATCCGGATAGCTAACGACACAGTTTTTGGTTTGGGAGCAGGTGTGTTTACCGGCGATTTGGATCGTGGAAAGCGCTTGGCTGAAAAAGGCCTGGACGCCGGTTGTGTTTTTGTTAACGACTTTGTGAAATCAGATCCCCGGTTGCCTTTCGGGGGAATCAAAGACAGTGGATTCGGACGCGAACTCTCTATTTTTGGTATCCGCGAGTTTGTCAATATCAAAACAGTAGCTGTGAAATAATAAAAGTCGCTTGAATGATCGCCAGTATCTCCGTTTCCTTCTTCTTTTTCCCGTGGAAGTTGATCTTTCATTGAAAACCGTTTGTATTTTTGGGCCAAATCCTGAAAAGAAATCCTGATGCGAAAGAAAGTTGATTTTCTTCTGAAAAATGCCCGTATTTATACTGTTGATGAAAAGATGTCGGAGGTGGATTGCCTGGTAGCGGATGCCGGGAAAGTCGTTGAAACGGGTTCGACTAACGTTTTGGAGAAGAAGTACCAGGCCAGCGCATGTCTTGATGCAGGCGGCAAATTTGTGTACCCGGGTTTTTACGATGCCCATTGTCATTTTTATGGCTACGGAACGAATTTGTTGCAATATGCCGATTTAACGGGAGCAAAATCCAGAAGTGAAGTAAGACGGCGGTTGCAGGATCATTACAGAAAATATCCGGGAGAATGGCTGCTGGGGCAAGGTTGGGATCAGAACTTGTGGCCCGACAAACAGTTTCCGGATCGAACAGATCTGGATGATTTGTTTCCTGAGGTTCCGGTTTTTCTGCTTCGGATTGATTCGCATGCCGCTTGGTGTAACTCAAAAGCACTTGATGTGGCCGGGATTACTGCCGAAACGAAAGTGGAAGGCGGAGAGGTGCTGACCAAATACGGAGTGCCAACCGGCATCCTGATCGATCAGGCGGGGAAGCTGGTTTCCCGGTTGATTCCGGAGTTGAGCAAGAAACAAAAACAAAGCGCCTTGCTGGAAGCTCAGAAACAAGCTGTTGTGGTAGGACTGACTTCGGTGGCCGATTGCGGGTTGGATCGTGACATCGTTTGGTTGATGGATGAATTGCAGCAGGCCGGCCAATTGAAGGTACGAGTCAACGCGATGATTCATCCGACGGACGAAAATCTGAACGAATTTGTGCGTCAGGGCATCTACAAAACCGACCGCTTGCAGGTGAATACGATCAAGCTTTTTGCTGATGGAGCGCTGGGCTCACGGGGAGCGTTGTTGTTGGACGATTATTCCGATGACCCAGGTAACAAAGGGCTTCAGCTTTTTTCGACGGATTATCTAAGCAAGATTTGCCGATTGGCATTTGAAAATAACTTTCAGGTGGCTACCCATGCCATTGGCGATGGCGCCAACCGGTTGATGCTTGCCATTTACGCTGAGTTGCTTCAGGGCAAAAATGATCGTCGCTGGCGGATCGAACATGCCCAGGTTGTCCATCCTGACGATTTGAAAAAGTTTGCTGACTTTTCGATTGTTCCCTCCATTCAGGCTTTGCAAGCCACTTCCGATTTAGACTGGTCGGCTAACCGGTTGGGAGCCGAACGCCTGAAAACAGCTTATGCCTGGCAGCAGCTGCTCCAGCAAAATGGCTGGCTGGCCAACGGCACCGATTTCCCGATTGAATCCATCAATCCGTTGAAAACCTTTTACGCGTCGGTATTTCGAAAAAATGAGCAGGGAAATCCTGAGTCTGGCTTTCAAATGGAGAACGCACTGACCCGGGAAGAGGCCCTTCGGTCAATCACCATTTGGGCAGCGAAAGCCAGTTTTGAGGAGCAGGAAAAGGGGAGTTTGGAGCCGGGCAAGCGGGCCGATTTTGTGCTGCTGGATACCGACCTGACGCGTGCTGATGAAGCTGCCATTCGCGAAGCCACCGTCTTAAAAACCTTTATTGCCGGCGAGGAAGTATTCTGCCGGGAATCGATGTCTTAGATGTAGTTGTGGATAAACCAGCCAAAGAGCAGGATGAAAAGGCCAATAAACAACAGTAAATAAAATCGGTCAGCAGCAAGTTGACGTACCTTCTCACGCTTGATCTTTTCCAGGAAGAATTTTTTTCTTGAGTCTGACACAGGTTTAAATTTGAGCGGAATAGCTTTTCCATCATAAATTCCAGGCTCACTCTTTTGAAAGGGGTTGCTTCTTTTTCGAAGCGCCCGGTTGGCTTTCATCCGGGCAATCATATCAGCTACGTGACCAGCACTACTAAGAAACATGGGCGTAAGTTTTGATAAGCAAGTTACATCTAATTATTCATTCGACCAATCGAGCAAACGTTTTTCCCCACTGAGCTTTTGAATATTGCCAATTTCCTGGGTCACTTCAATAACGCCTTGATATTGCCCTTCTCCGTTACGCACCGCAAAATACTGAATCAGAATTTTTTCAGACTTGAAATTGATCCAAAAGCTGGCTTCATCTTTTTCTCCCTTGCGGAAGGCCGACACGATTTCTTCAACCACATGCACACTTTCTGGAGGATGGCAGTTGTGTACCTTGCGGCCCAGAATGGCTTTGGTGCGCGGGAAAATCCGTTTTTTTGGCGATGAAAAGAAGCGCACGGTATCGTATTCATCTACGTAGGTAATGTCGACAGGGAGATGATTGAAAATCCCGATGATTTGTCCGGCGCTAAGCTGGCCGGTTCCCAGGTTAACCGTGGTTCCATCTGTAAAAACAGGAGTTGCAACTGCTTCCGTCTCTTTCGGCGCAACATAGGGAAAGCCAATTTCCTGGCTGTCAACCAGCATTTGATGGATAGCTTCCCGGGGAATGGTTTCCAGGATATGCGGAAAAAGAATGCGTTCCTCGCGAAACCGGATGGCAAACAGGTTAAAGAACAGATCGCCAACCAGCTTGTTTGTCTTTTTCAGGTCGAATTCCGGTTCGCCCAAAGCAGCCTCCAGGTCTTTCATTTGTTGGCGAATATCGTCGTGGTAAGACCACATCAATTGGACGCAGTGAAAGTCGGGCCAGTGTTTTTCCAAGGCAGGAAACAGCACATTTTCCTTGATTTGGTAGTGCTGGTCAAACAGGCGAAGTCGGCCAAGTTTCTCTTTGAGCTGTTCGCGTGCTTCTTGATCGCCAGGATTTTGATTTAGGCTTTTGACTGCTGTCTTCATCGATTTCAGCAGGTTCTCCATCGCTGTGTTATTTTGCGTCAACACATCCAGAAAACTGTTTGCAGCAGGTTTTATGGCCGGGTAAGCCATCAATGGCGTGTGAAACAAGTGCAGGATTTTATTAGTGGCTGTTTTTAGCTCGGTATAATCCCGGTTTTGGCATTCATTGACCAGCACATCAAATAGTCTAATCACCTCGGATGGAATGACCTGGCTGATCAGCTCTGCATTCTCTCTGACCAGTTTGCCTTTGTCGGAGGAAAGCATCATTTCACGGGCAAATCGGCACAGTGCCTCAACGCGCTCCTGTTGTTTATTGGTAAATTCAGACATGATTTTTCTTAATTTGACGGCAAAATAAGAAAAATTTGAGAAGCATAATTTTTAGCTGGAAATAGCTGGCGGCGGAGCTGTTTATTTATCTGTTTTTTGCATGGCGTTTATTTGACGGATAATATCTTCCGCTTCCACGTAGCGTTTTTCGGCTTCGCGACGGTTAACCTTTGAAAGCTCGTGATAGTCTTTCATCAGCTGGTTATATTTTGTCTGAAGTTTTTCAACTTCTGTTTTGCGTTTAAAAAATCGAAACATGGAGCTTAGGATTTAAAGTGTTTGTCGAGCCATTGATAACGATAGTTGAAAATTGTTTGCAACTGCCTGTGCACAAACAGGCGATGCGCAATATGTCCGAGCCAGCCGAAAGGCAGTTTGTAACTCACTTGATCAGTGATTAGAACACCCGATGCTGTCTCTGAGAAATGATGCTCATGATGCCACATGGCATAGGGACCCGAACGTTGTTCATCAACAAAGAATTGTTTTTCGATAACTTGGGTAATTTCGGTCACCCAGTGGGTTGTATAAGCTTTAAAAGGTGAAACCCGGTAGGTGATGATTTGTCCGGAGTACATGGGTTTTGGGTCACCGGAGGTAATCTGAAATTGCATGTGAGGAGGCGTAATTCGTGCCAGATTGGCCGGATTGGAAAAAAACTCCCAGGCTTCGTCTCGCGAAACCGGGAGTTCTTGCGCTACGTGCAAAGTATAAATTCCAGCATGTTTTTTAATGGTCATCATGGCGTTGAGGCAATGTGGTTAGGCATTGCTTCAATTGAAACAAAGGCAATCTATTTTTGTTTAACTATTCACATAAAACACTAAACAGAGATAGAAATTGCTTTTTCGACTAATTTGATCAGTTGTCCTGCGTCCGGGTATTTTCCCAACGTGCAAAATTGAGCGATGAGAAAAATCCCATGAGCATGCCATCAAATATTCGTACGGCTTGCAGGCGGGTTAATGCGTAGTTGATTTTTTGTTTTTCCGCCTCAATATTCTCCTGACGGTTTTCCAAAAAGCGATGGAAATCAGCCTGGCTTTGTTCCAGGTTGTTGATACGTTCTTCATTTGGATTGAAGGCCAAAAACGAACGAATACTGATATTTTCCCAATTGAAATCTTTGGCATAATCCTGAAGCAGCGATTCGGCCCCACTTGGCAAGGCTTCCTCCCATTTGGTAAAGGGTTTAATCATTTCCAGAAGGTCGCGGCGCTTGACTTTGTCTGGCGAACTTTCGAGTTGATCCAGCCTGGTGTGATGGGTATTGACCAGTTTTTCCAGTTCATCCCAGGCGGTTGCCAATGCCCTGAAATCACCCACATCGCTTACAGCCTGGTCGCTGGGCAGCCCGATGAAGAAAATATCGGAATGCTTAGTTGGTTCGTTAGCGACAATGTATTCCACCCGCTCTTCGAGCTGGCCTACAATGGTGCGTAGGTTGTGAATCTCACGTTGTATTGAGGGAAACTCGAAGTTGTTGAGCAGGCTCTCAATCTTGTCGTAGGAATCCTGGATAGCAGTCAGCTTTTCTTCTACGACCTGATCCCGGTTTCCGGCAGCTTTTACATTAGGGGTGGCAAACCATTCGTTGGTGTTACCTTGAATGTGCAGGTAAATGGTGGCTTCGGCTACATCGGTTTCTGTCGTGGTTGTGGTTCCGTTGTCGTAGCTCCAGTAGGTTGAAATTTTTACTTTGATGTAGGTTTTTTCCACTTTATCAACCGGAATAAATATATCGGTCTGGTGTTTGTTGATCAGATCACTGTTTGCCGAGAGCTTGATCTTGGTATCCGTCTCCAGGTCAATCTTTTCATCAACCATCTCCCATTTGTGTACGACACCATTTTTCTCGTATATCAATTTGTTGTAACCCCGGGAAATAATTTTGGCATCCTCGCCCAAATCAGCATAGGTATCCGGAAACTGGACGAAGTCGGCGCGGCCACCTTTGCTTTGGGTTACAAGGGTAAATTGTTCTCCCTTGTTTACCTCAACTTCCGAACCGTTCGGAACATATTTTCCGGCGATATAGAGTTCAATAAAGGGTTCGCGTAAAGGTTCAGCAGCAGTAACTTGTCCGAATGAAACAAGCAGAATGAATGATAAAATTGCGATCTTCTTCATAACATTTCAAACTTGATTTGCACTTAAGGATTTAAATTTAGCGAAATCCGAATCGCTTGCAAATAATTTAAGGCATGTGCCTTTTGTGTTCTTGGCTACCTTTTGAAATTTTAACTGTTTTACTGGAGGAACGGCCGGATAGTTTCAAAATGCAAGTAGCAGTCATTTAGGTTTTTAAAACGACGATTATTGATTTTTCCAGAGCCGAAAGCTGTTTGATCAGGCTTCTGTGGACTGAATATAAATTAGGCCGGTCGATGAAAATGGTGTGACTGAAACCGAAAAAAATCAGTGGCTGGATTGGGATAGATCCGAATTTTATCGGACTTTTCCAAGACTGTATTTTGGTCACAATTGGGGCTTACTCGAACCGGCGCCTTCAATAAAGATGATATTCTCCGGGGGCCAAGTTAAATCGAGGCAATTGTTCCTATTTGCTAAAACAGACAACCACCTTCAGATCATTTTGAACCTTTCCGGTTGTCCGGTTGTTTGTGGTATCAAGTTCGATGTTCATGGAGCGTTTGTAGAAAAATAGGGAATTGAAGAGAAGGCGGGCATCGAACTTCAATCGACTTGTTACAATAAAAAAACGCATATAGGTTTTAGTTTAGGTTTAGTTGGTTTATTAGTTTGAAAAGGGTTCGCATTTGCGGCCCTTTTTTTAAAAAAACCGCCTTTGCGTACCAAAGCGGGTTAATTTCAAATCATCGATTATCGCCTATTTCATTACATTTTGCAAGTCCTGAGAGTTATTCTAAAAACGGAGTAGCTCCACGTTATTACTGTCAATGGTCCGATAGAACAAAGTAATTTGTTTAGTGATTACGCACCGCCGGATCTCCGGCCGATCGGTATTCTGGAATTCGACCTTACCATTTGCCAAAATGACTTCGATTTTGAAAACTTTATCAATGAAATTCTGAGCTTCTTTTTCAGACCAGTTCTGTAGTAAAAAATCGATATTTTTGAAATAGTCCAGTCTTGCACGTTTGTTCCAGCGAACAGTTCTCATTTGAACTTCAAGTTTGGGTATTTCTTCTTTGCTTCGCGATGGATATCGTCATAAGCGTATGTTCCGCTTTCCTCGCTTGCTTTC
>ENA-ORCU01000271-ORCU01000271.1-marine-metagenome-genome-assembly--contig:-NODE-271-length-21841-cov-3.130123_pt1 | contig 21841 bp, 18 predicted proteins | sample MGYA00248631_ERZ508512 | MGnify/ENA primary metagenome ERZ508512 (study PRJEB26183, sample SAMN06268844) | marine metagenome | isolation source: Tt an P1 anaerobic enrichment on pine from sediment taken...
ACGATTATCGACTACAAGGACGCCCCCGCAGCCGACATTTCCAGCTTCGACGGCTGTATCATCTCCGGATCTCCTCAGGGAGACGATATCGTCGAGCATCACCAGCCCTATTTTCAATGGATCAAGATTTACCAAAAGCCGGTTTTAGGAATTTGCGCCGGTCACCACATCACCGGATATATGCACGGAGCCGAATACCTCCGCAGCAAGGAGCCGGAATCAGGCGATTGCGAAGTTAAGATCATTCACGATGACCCAATTTTCAATGGTCTCCCGGAAACTTTTGTCACCCGGCAGATGCACAACGATTCGGTGACATTACCTGAAAAGTTTGTTCACCTGGCCAAATCAACTGTGTGTTCCAACCAAGCCATGAAACACCACAACAAACCTTTGTACACCTTCCAGTTTCATCCGGAATACCTCAATCGCGAGCTTTTTGAGAACTTCATCAACATCTGCGCTCAGCAATCAGACCAATAAAAAAAAACGTCACTACACGGCTGAGACTTGTAGTGGTATCAAAACGCTACTTTTTCGCGATTTTTTGAAAGAAAATGAAAGGATTAATAAAAACATTGCTTTAATTCGCATCATTAAATGTGAAGAACAATCTTCATTTTTGTTACTCATGAATGAAAGGCCGTCTCACCAACGGCCTTTCTGTTTATTATGATCCTTATTCCTCCTGCAACTTTAGTTTACAAGTTAACTGGCCAAAAAAGACAAATCAATCCCGCTTCGGCTTGACAAAGCTGAAACAACGACACAAACGGAGCTCACCCCCTTTACACTTATACAGGTAAGATGTTTTTATTCTTCTTCGTATTTGATCACCTCAACCGGGCACCCTTCTGCAGCTTCAATGATTCCATCTTCGTTCGACTCAAGGTCGGCACCTTCAATGACGACGGCCTCATCGGGCATCTCAAACACTTCAGGACAAGCACTTTCACACAATCCGCAGGAAGTACATCCTTCTTCGATCCAAACTTTCTTAATAGCCATATTCTTTTTATTTAAGTGAAATAAAGCAGCTTTGATATTCATCAATTCACTATTAGCCTAACGATATTTCGCAAGGAAATGTTTTAAAAAGATGAATGACTGATTTTAAGTTCAAGCGAAGATTATCACGAAAAAAGCCGGTGTCCGTAAACACCAGCTTTCCACTCATTTTTGGCAAAATGTACATTGCATGACAGCAATGCTTTTTCTTCTATGTTGTAAACCTAACTTTAAAATTCATCCGCTCACTCATGGGTAGCGGGTACACTTATTTCTCAAAAATAGTTCCTTGCTCATGCACGCCGCTCACTGCACGTCCCGACGGATCGGCATTGTTCTGAAACGAGGCATCCCAAGCCAAAGCCTCTGCTGTACTACAGGCAATAGAAGGCACCGAAGGCACGCATGATGCCGCTGCATCCGACGGGAAATGCTCTTCAAAAATGGTACGATACAGATACTCTTCTTTCGAACGGGGCGTATTAATAGGGAAACGGAAGCCGGCATTGGCCATCATTTCGTCCGAAACTTTCTCTTTGGCAATTTGCTTTAGGGTATCAATCCAGCCATAGCCCACACCGTCCGAAAATTGTTCTTTCTGGCGCCACGCTACACTCTCGGGGAGCATATCTTCAAACGCTTTGCGAACCACCCATTTTTCCATCCGGCCATTGCCGGCCATTTTTTCTTTAGGATTCAAGCGCATGGCTACATCTATAAATTCCTTATCGAGGAAAGGCACCCGTCCCTCAACACCCCAGGCTGCCAACGATTTGTTTGCACGCAAACAGTCGTACAAGTTCAGCTTGCTTAGTTTCCGAAGCGTTTCTTTATGAAATTCTTCCGGGTTCGGCGCTTTGTGAAAGTACAGGTAACCACCAAAAATCTCGTCGGCTCCTTCACCAGTCAACACCATTTTAATCCCCATCGACTTGATCACCCGCGCCAGCATATACATGGGGGTTGACGCACGAATAGTGGTCACATCATAGGTCTCAATGTGATAAATGACATCGCGAATCGCATCCAATCCTTCCTGGATGGTATAATGAATTTCATGATGAACAGTTCCAATGTGGTCAGCCACTTTCCTTGCGGCAGCCAGGTCTGGCGAGCCTTCCAAGCCGATTACAAACGAATGCAACTGCGGCCACCAGGCATCTTTCTGGTCCCCATCTTCTATTCGTTTGCCAGAGAATTTTTTTGCCAAAGCCGAGGTCACCGACGAATCCAGCCCGCCTGAAAGTAATACCCCGTAAGGCACATCCGACATCAGTTGCCTATGCACGGCATCTTCCATCGCTTTTTTCAGCTCAGAAATACTGGCCTCATTATCTTTTACATTTTCGTAATCCATCCAGTCGCGGGTCCACCACCGTTTAATTTCTCCCTCTTTGCTGTACAGGTAGCTACCAGGAGGAAATTCTTCTATTTTTGAACAAACACCTTCCAGCGTTTTCAGTTCGGACCCCACATAAAAGTTCCCAAACTTATCCCATCCCATGTATAAAGGAATAATTCCGATATGATCGCGACCAATCAGGTACACATCCTTTTCCTCGTCGTACAAAGCAAATGCAAAGATTCCATTCAAATCATCAAGGAAGTCGACGCCTTTTTCCTGATACAAGGCCAGGATGACTTCGCAGTCACTTCCGGTTTGGTACTCGTACTTATCTTTGGTTTGCTCACGAATGGCGCGATGGTTATAGATTTCTCCATTTACGCCCAATATCAATTTTCTGTCCTTACTGTACAACGGTTGACCTCCTGACTCAGGGTCAACAATAGACAAACGCTCGTGCGCAATAATCGCTTTTTGCCCACAATAAATTCCAGACCAGTCTGGTCCCCGATGTCTCACCTTTTTAGATTGCTCCAAAACCTGAGGCCTCAATTCCTGCGCATCGGTTTTTAAATCAAATACTCCTACTATTCCACACATAATGCCAATAAATTATAAAATGAGTTTTTCAATTCGACAATTTCAGACTTCAAAAATAATCTTTTTGTTTCTATATCAAAATATATATTGACATTTTTCTATCTTCAACAAGCTTTTATTGCCAAATATTTCACATACATGTCAATATTATTACATTTTGAAAAAGTAAATATTTTTACTGCCCCCTTTTTTATAACACCCCCTTGCAGCAAAAAAGAACAAAAACAAACCACACCCCTGATTGAGACAAAGGGGAAACCAGAACTAAACGGTAAAATTTCGAGCGCACCCCTTCAACCTTGCGAGACACCACCCCCCCCTGAGGTAAGCAAAAAAAGCAGCTCATTTCTGAACTGCTTCTTCTGTATAATCGTGGGATCTTACCTTTTTACAGGAAAATCAATTGTGTAATAATATAAACAGGCAACAAAACGGTCAGCGAAAATTTCACGATATACCCAAAAAAGCTAGGCATCTCAATTTTATTTTCTTCGGCAATGGCTTTCACCATAAAGTTGGGTCCATTACCAATGTAGGTCATGGCACCAAAAAATACAGCTCCCAAACTGATGGCTTTCAACAGCACTTCCGGGATATGAGCAACCAAGGCCGACGCACCAAACTGATCAACCATGCCGAGGGCCAGGTTGTGAAATGACACCGCAGTGGGTGCGTTATCAAGGAAGGCACTCAAGGTACCGGTTGCATAATAGAAATGCTGAGGGGTTGACAAACCAAACGAATGCGCATTTTCCCGCAGGTAAAGCAAGGCGGGAACCATGGTGATAAAAATCCCAAGGAACAGATAAGCCACCTCGACAATCGGCCCCCAAGTGAACTTATTTTCCTGATACCGCATATTGCTGTTTGTAAATATCAGAGATAAAATCGCCATGAAGAGAATCACACCTTCGCGGATAAAGCCAAGGTAGTGGTTATCATGAATGGCATGAATGTATTGCTGATTCAAGAAAGCAACGGCCAGTACAACTCCAATGAGAAAGACAAAATTCAGATTCCCTTTCAGCCGGATGGGTTCAATATGGGTCCGATCTTCGATGATAGCAGCAACCGGTTCTTTCTTGTGATAATAACTGTCGAGAATAAAATAGATAACCAGCAGCAAGGCGTTGGCAAAAAACCAGGGTCCAACCAATCCGAAGAACCAGGAGAACGGAGCTCCTCTCAGGTACAGCAAAAACAGCGGCGGATCACCAAGTGGCGTCAACATACCGCCAGCATTGGCCACAATCGCAATAAAAAACAGGATGGTGTGCACTTTGAACTTCCGCTCGGAGTTAGTCTTAATAACCGGACGGATCAGCAACATGGCTGCCCCGGTAGTTCCCATAAACGAAGCCAGCACAGCGCCAATTGCCAAAAACAAGGTGTTTACCGCAGGTTTGGCTTCAATATCACCTTTGAGGTGAATCCCGCCGGTAATCACAAAAAGGGCTCCCAACAAAATAATGAAGGGGACATAATCAAAAAGCATCTGGTGGATTAATTCATGATGCAGGCCCCGCACGACCAATAAAATTGCCAGCGGAACGCCAAGGATCAACGAAATTTTCAACTTATTTATATTTTCCTCCCACCAGTGATGGAAAAATAAAGGACCTATTGCAATAAACAGCAACATAGCCACAAAAGGCAAGGATAGCCATAAGGGCATACTTTCTACAGTTCCATGGTTCATAAGTCAGATTCAATTAATTTTTTATTAGAGGCCGAAAATAAAAAATATTCTCCAACTACATCCTATTATATATCAATAACATCGGGAGAAACTGATTTTAAAGGCTGGCATTTTTGCCAATCATCACTCCGAAATCCCTGATTTTAAGCCGGAACAAAACAAAAAAAGGGACCAGAGTCCCTTGCGTATCGTCAACAAAAAATAACATTACACATTGAATCGGAAGTGCATGATATCGCCGTCCTGCACCACATAATCTTTTCCTTCGATAGCCATTTTACCGGCTTCCTTACAAGCCTGTTCAGAACCAAGCGAAACAAAATCGTTGTACTTAATTACTTCAGCGCGGATAAACCCTTTTTCAAAATCGGAATGGATGACGCCTGCAGCCTGCGGCGCTTTAAATCCACGTTTATAGGTCCAGGCCCGAACCTCTTTAACACCCGCAGTAAAATAGGTTTCCAGTTGCAGTAGTTTATAGGCTGACTTAATCAGCTTATTTACCCCGGACTCTTTCAATCCCAAATCGTCCAAAAATAGCTGCCGCTCTTCAAAGTCGTCCAACTCAGCAATGTCAGCCTCCGTTGCTGCGGCAATCATCAGCATCTCAGCATTTTCATCTTTGATAGCTTCCTTTAATGCTTCCACGTGGGCATTTCCTTTGGTGACAGCCGCTTCATCGACGTTGCAGATGTAGAGAATTGGCTTGTTGGTCAGCAGTTGTAGTTCTCTGCCCAGTTTCGCATCAGCTTCCTCAAGTTCCAATGTACGGGCCGACTTTCCTTGCATCAGCACTTCCTTGTACATCGACAAGACTTTAAACATGCGTTTAGCTTCCGGGTCGTTTCCTGTTTTTGCCTGCTTCTCGACTTTTGCAATACGGCTTTCTACCGTCTCCAAATCTTTCAGCTGCAGCTCAATATCTATGGTTTCCTTATCCCGAACCGGGTTGATGGTCGTATCGACATGCGTAATATTTTCATTTTCGAAACAACGCAGCACATGAATAATGGCATCGGTTTCCCGTATGTTTCCGAGAAACTTATTGCCGAGTCCCTCCCCTTTGCTAGCTCCACGAACTAAACCCGCAATATCAACAATCTCAACGGTTGTAGGCACCACGCGCTGCGGCTTAACCAATTCCTCCAACTTAATCAACCGGTCATCGGGCACCGTAATAACGCCAATATTCGGTTCGATGGTACAGAACGGGAAGTTGGCCGACTGTGCTTTGGCATTCGACAAACAATTAAACAAGGTTGACTTTCCCACATTCGGAAGTCCTACAATTCCACACTTTAAAGCCATGCTGTTTTCTTCTTAAAAATTGAGCGGCAAAGTTAATCCTTTTTGACTATTTTTGGACATCCATTAATCTGGAAGGATCATGATTTAACAAAGCATCGTGGCGAATCGACACTCAGGGGTTTAATCCCGGCAAGAATGCTAAAGTTTTGTTAAAATCAAAAATCCGGTTAAACAATGGCTTCATAAAACAATCTATCGAATTGAATCATCCGGTTAATCCATGAAAAGCGACCAGCAAATTTTAGCTGAACTTAAAAACGAAAGCACCAAACAAGCGGCTTTCCGTGCTTTGGTATCCTCATACAAGGAACGCTTATATTGGCATATTCGTAAAATTGTGCTTAGTCATGACGATGCCGACGATGTTTTGCAAAATACCTTCGTCAAGGTTTGGCGTAATATTGATGGATTTCGCGAAGAATCAGGCTTGTTCACCTGGCTATATCGCATTGCAACCAATGAATCATTAACCTTTTTAACTCAAAAAAAGAAACGGGCTTTTGTAAGTTCAGAAGAGACCAATGACTATATCATCGAAAACTTACAGACTGATCCCTATTTCGACGGAGACGATATTCAGTACCGATTGCAAAAAGCCATTGCCCGCCTGCCCGATAAGCAGCGCCTGGTTTTTAACATGCGGTATTACGACGATATTAAATACCAGGATATGGAAAAGATACTGGAAACATCGGCTGGGGCGCTTAAGGCGTCATACCATCATGCCGTAAAGAAGATTGAGGAATATTTAAGATCAGAGGAGTAGCCAATAAAGAGAACAAACGACATTAAACTTTTTTGGATTTAAAGAGTCAAAGCCAATGATGAACGAAAAGAAAAACATAGCGAGCGAGTGGCAAAACCAACCTTCGAAACCACCATTCAGGGTTCCGGATGGTTATTTTGACACCCTGGAAGATCTAATAGAGGCCAGGATAGCAGATGAAGAAGCACCCGTTTCATCCAAAGGGAAACTAATCCGGATGATGAAACCCATGCTGGCAATGGCTGCCAGTTTCGCTCTTGTTTTCATGCTGGTGTATTATCCGTTGAGTGTCTTTCTGCCGAACTACCTGGCCAAGAATACCAACACAACAATCGATACTGTAACTGTAGCCGATGATGATTTAGTGATTTCTTACTTTGCAGGTTTCACACATTCGTACTACGAACTTTTCAGTATCGAAGACGAGACAATTGAAGTTGAAGACAACGAGCAGGAAGTGCTCGAGTATTTGGCTTTTGAAATGAATGAGGCTGAGATCTATGCTGAATTAACAAATTGACCATCATAATATCAATCGACAAGATGAAGAAACTTATTTTATTTTTTCTAACAATAGCCTTTGCGTCAGGTGCTTTAATGGCCCAGCCAGATAAAAAGCACAGTGAGGACTGGATGCAGAAGATTAAGGCTGAGAAAGTTGCTTTTCTGACTCAAAAGCTCGAACTGACGGTGGGCGAGGCTCAGAAGTTCTGGCCTGTTTATAATGAATTTGAGGAGAAACGTTTCGAGATCCATATGAAAAGAAGGCATATGGAGCGGGAGACCATGGATAAGCTGGAAGGACTAGACCAGGAGCAACTCAAGCAAATTACACTGGATTTCATTGGTCTCTTTCAAAAAGAAGCTGATCTGATGAAAGCCTATAATGATAGATTCTTTCAGGTTTTACCGGCGAAAAAGGTGGTGATGCTTTACGACATGGAAAATGATTTTCGTTCGCAAATGCTAAAAGAATACAAGGAAAAACAAAGATCCGACAACCGCTAAGTCCATTTGGAGAAACTACCGGAAGTTCAGACTTTTCATAACAGATTTGAAATTCAATAAAATACCTTTTTAAAAAGCAAGAGGCCGGATTTTCGGCCTCTTGCTTTTTCTATACAAACTTTCCCTGCTCCAGGAAAGCAATGGTTTCATTAATTCCCTCATACATCAGGCGATCTTCGCGAACAAACTCAACATGCTTACGATATTCCCGAAGAAAATCCTCCAAGTACGGAGATGTCTTTAGCGGCCTTCGAAACTCCATGCCCTGTGCCCCATTGTATAACTCAATCGCCAAAACTTTCAGCACATTGTCTGTCACTTTCAGTGCTTTTGTGGCCGCATTGCCCCCCATGCTAACATGATCTTCCTGCTCATTCGACGATGGAATGGAATCAACCGAGGCAGGGGTGCACAACTGCTTGTTTTGGCTAACAATGGAGGCAGCGGCATACTGCGGAATCATAAAGCCGGAGTTTAAACCCGGATCAGCCACCAAAAACTCGGGTAGCCCGCGTTCTCCGGAAATCAACCGGTAAGTGCGTCGCTCCGAAATGCTGGCCAGTTCTGCAAGTGCAATCGCTAAGAAATCGAGCGACAGTGCCAAAGGTTCGCCATGAAAATTTCCTCCACTGATGATCAAATCGTCATCGGGAAAGACTGTTGGGTTATCGGTCACTGAGTTGATTTCTGTTTCCACCACGCGCGACACATAGTCAACCGTATCTTTCACAGCACCGTGAACCTGCGGGATACAGCGAAACGAATACGGATCCTGCACATGCTCCTTTTTTCGGTTGATCAGCTCACTCCCTTCGAGCAGTTTGCGGAAATTCTCTGCCGTGTCAATCTGACCTGCATGGGGGCGAATCTGCTGTACCTGTGCCATAAAGGGTTCAATCAAACCATCAAAACTGTCCAGTGAAATAGCCCCGATTACGTCGGCATATTTCACCACCTTGAAGGCTTTTAACAAGGTATAAACGCCGTGGGCGCTCATAAACTGCGTGCCATTTAACAGCGCCAGGCCTTCTTTTGCTTCCAGTCTTACAGGCTCCCACCCTTTTTCTGCCAGAACATCCGCTGCCTTCACTTTTTGTCCGCGATAATTCACGGTTCCCAAGCCCAGCAAGGGCAAAAACAGCATGGCCAAAGGTGCCAAATCGCCACTGGCACCGAGCGACCCCTGCTCAAAAACTTCGGGCAAAATATCTTCATTGAACAAATCGAGTATCCGCTGAACGGTTTTCAGCTGTACCGCTGAATTTCCTTTGGCCAGGGCATGTGCTTTCAGCAACAACATCAGCCTGACAATATCCTGCGGAATTTCGTCGCCAATGTTGCAGGCATGCGAAACCACCAGGTTTTCCTGCAACTTACTCAGTTCCGCCTTGGATACTTTAATGTCGCACAAGGCGCCAAAACCGGTATTGATCCCGTAAATCGGATCTTCGCTTTCTCCCAGTTTTTGATCGAGAAAAGCTTTTGATTTTTGAATCAATGCGACCGATTCATCGGAAAGAAACAGCTTCTTCTTTTCTTCCAGAATGTCTTCGATGATTTTGAAGCTGAGCGATGCAGGACTGATCGTATGAATGTTAGACTCCATCTTTTTTCGTTTTTAATCGTTATACAATCACACACAAAAAAGAAAGTGTCCACTTCACGGGTAGCGGGTGTCGCATCCCAAGGCCTTTACAGGCCGGTCGTCACGTCCAATCGGTTTTGTTCTTACAGACCACATGTCCGCAAGAACGTTAAATTCAGCTTATTCAGAAAGGATTTTTATCAGTTCTTCAGGTGTCACCAACTGCTGGTCGCCGGTCTTCATGTTCTTCAGGGTCACTTTTCCCTGAGCGATTTCCTCTTCGCCTACCATCACCACAAAAGCCACTTGTTTTCGATCAGCCCAGGTCAGTTGCTTTTTCATCTTGGCAGGTTCGGGATAAATCTCCGCATTGACTTTACCAGCACGCAGCTTAGCCAGAATGGGCAAACAGTAAGCTTCCTCCTTTTCACCAAAATTGACAAACAACACTTTGGTTGATGCAACGGTTTCTTCAGGAAAGAGCTCCAACTGGGTCATGACATCGTATATGCGGTCTGCACCAAACGAAATGCCCACACCCGACACATCTGGCATTCCAAAAATACCAGTCAGGTCGTCGTAGCGACCACCACCACAAATGCTACCAATTTGCACATCTTTTGCCTTCACCTCGAAAATTGCCCCGGTATAATAATTCAACCCACGAGCCAGCGTCAAGTCCAGTTCCACTTCGGTGTCCAACTCAAATCCAGACAAATAATCAAACAGTGTCCGCATTTCTTCCACACCCTTCTTCCCGGCCGTGGAAGCGCCAATCACAGCCTCAATCTGATCAAGCTTTTCGACATTGTTTCCGCTCAGGTTCAGAATGGGTTGCAACTTATCCACCGCTTGCTGCGACACACCTTTTTCAAGCAGTTCGAGGTTTACTTTTTCCAGACCAATTTTATCGAGCTTGTCAATAGCTACCGTGATATCGATGATGCGGTCGGATTCGCCAATGGTTTCGGCAATACCCGCCAAAATCTTCCGGTTGTTGATCTTGACCACCGTGTTGATTCGCAGCTGATTGAAAACATCATTGATAATTTGAACCAGTTCCAATTCGTTCAACAGCGAATTGCTGCCGACGATATCCACATCGCACTGGTAAAACTCGCGGTAGCGGCCTTTTTGCGGGCGGTCGGCGCGCCAGACCGGCTGAATTTGGTAACGTTTAAACGGAAAAGAAATATCGTTGCGATGCTGCACCACAAAGCGCGCGAAGGGCACGGTCAGGTCGTAGCGCAGGCCTTTCTCCGAAATCTTATTGGTCAGCCTGATGCTGTTGCGCTCCAGCAATTCCTCTTCATCCACTTTCGAAATAAAATCGCCTGAATTCAGAATCTTAAACAGCAGCTTATCGCCTTCTTCGCCATACTTTCCCATCAGGGTTGACAGATTTTCCATCGCAGGGGTTTCAATGGGTTGAAAGCCGTAGCGCTGAAAAATTTCCTTTACCGTATCGAAAATATAATTCCGGCGAGCCATCTCTACCGGTGAAAAGTCGCGTGTTCCTTTTGGAATGGAAGGTTTCTGAGCCATAGTCTGTTTTTTTATTCGAACTGCAAAAGTAACTAAAAACAAGAAAAGCCGGAATGTATCCGGCCTTTTTCTATTTATGACAACATTTCTTAATTCAAAAAACGAATGGACCAGGGATAGCGATAAAATTCTCCTTCGTTGGCTTTAATGGCTGCAATGATGGTAAAAACCAAGGCAGCGATACCAATAAAAGCCATGAGCAACAATCCGATACCAATGACGGCCAGAATGCCGGAAATAAAAATCAAAATGGTTACAGTGATTTGAAAGTTCAGCGATTCTTTACCCTGGTCTTCCACAAATCCGTATTCTTCCTTCTTGATCAGGTAAACAATTAAGGGGCCAACGATATTGCCGGCAACCGGAATAACCAAACCGGCGAAAGCCGCCAGATGGCAAAGCATGCCCCACATGCGTTCGTCGCGATCATCAATAATTCTATGCATAAGCTGTTTTTTTGTGCAAGTTATGGAAGTCGCCACGGAAATCAAAGGCCGGTTCGGGAATATGACGTATTCCTCGTTGCCGCAAAACTCGGCAAGGCTGCCGCAAAGCTATTCTCTGTTGCCCCGAGGATATTCCCTTGCGAATATACAATATGCACTGTTGCAGAATGAATATTCGCTATTGCTGTAGATATATTCCCTTTTGCCGAAAGGATCAGCAAAGCCGCCGCAAAAATATTCTGTGTTGCCGTAAGGCCCGGCAAGGCTGCCGCAACGCTATTCCATAGAAAATACTAAACATTCCCTGCTGCTGGTTCAATATTCTCTATTGCCAACGGTAAATATCAATCAATCGAGCGGGGAATTTTTCTCAATGCGGATCCGGGCATCGACGGCCAAAATCCGATCGCCTTTGCCCAGCAGGGGGTTGATGTCCATTTCTTTAATCTCGACGGCAAAGCGCAACATGCTCGACAAGCGAACGATAATTTCGGCAAACTTACGTTGGTTAGCGCCTTCCTGCCCCCGGTAGCCTTTAATGATTTGGTACGATTTCAGGTTTTTGATCATCGACGAGGCTTCGCAAATTCCCAGCGGCGCCAAGCCGGAGGTAACATCCTTTAATACTTCCACCATCGTGCCACCCATGCCGCAAAGCACGATGTGTCCAAAGCGATCCTCATATTTCGCACCCACAAACAGCTCGATTCCGGAGGCCATCTCAGCCATCAGCACCGCTTCGGTTTCCGGAATGTTGATAAGCCGGTTAAATTCGTGCAACACGGTTTCCTGATCGTGTACATTCAGCACCACGCCCCGCACATCGCTTTTATGAACCGGGCCAATAACTTTCATGACCAAAGGCCAACCCAATTCTTCGGCGGCCTGCAGCGCTTCCTCCGGCGTTTTGACCACCAGCTCCTGCACCCGGGGAATCCCGGCAGCATCGAACAAGCGGTGGATAATTTCGGGCGGCTGGTAGCCATCCGAGGCCTGATCAACAATGCGGCGGATTTCGGGGATGTCTACCCCATCGAGGAAAATCTCATCGGCATGCGGTTTGGGGGTGCTGGCTACTTTCGATAAAGCCCGCCCAAGCAGTACCTCATCGGGAAAGTTTACGTTCCCTTCGGACAGGAAAAAAGCCACATCGTCGCTGACGTTGATCACCGAGGGCAAAATGGGATAGATGGGCTTTATACAGGAGTGCATCTTGCCGTTCAGCACTTCGTACACGTCGCCCACCGGGAAAAGCCCCGGACTTCCGTAAATGACCGCCATCCCGTCCACTTCTTTAAAGTCGTTATCGCAGGCGTCAATAATGGCACCCAACTGCTCAGCGTTGCCGGTAGCCAGAAAATCAATGGGATTTTCAACCGACGAACCAGGAAACAGCTTCTCTTTCAAACGGTCTTTTTGTTGCGAATCCTGTATTTGGGGAATCTTCAGTCCTCCAGCTTCCAGGGCATCGGTCAGCATGACCGCCGGTCCGCCGGCATGAGTAATAATGGCCATGCGCTTGCCTTTCATTTCTTTGCACATAAACACGCAACCAACGGTTGTCAGCTCTTCGCGTCCGTAACAGCGAACGATTCCGGCTTTTCGAAACAAGGCTTCAACGGCCAAATCGGAGCTGGCCATCGCTCCCGTGTGCGATGAGGCGGCCCGGCTACCGGCATCGCTGCTTCCGGCTTTGATAGCCGCAATTTTACAGCCTTTTCGAATAAGTGAAGAAGCATGCTTCAACAATTTATCCGGATTTTGAATGCTTTCGATATAGAGTAATTTGACACGGGTGCTGGTCTTGGGATCAAACACCTCATCCATAAATTCGAGTACATCTTCAACGCCCACCTGGGCCGAGTTGCCTACCGAAAAAACGCTGGCAAAGTGCAGCCCTTTCGGAATACCCGACTCCATAATAAACACGGCCGTGGCACCCGAACTGGAAATAAAATCACAGCCCATTTGGTCGAGTTTGGGAACCGGCGTAGTGAAAACGGAGGCATGTGCCGGAGTGATAATCCCGATACAATTGGGGCCAATCAGCGAAGCTCCGTAGCGATTCACTGTTTCGACAATCTGTTGTTCGAGCCGCCGCCCCTCTTCGCTTTCCTCGCTAAACCCAGCTGAAATAATGATGATGCCCTTCGCTTTTTTGTCGCGGCACAGCTGCAAGGTCATTTCGGGACAAAGCCGGGCCGGAACAGCCAAGACTGCAGTTTCGACCTCAGGCAGGTTGTCTATGGATGGGTAAGTTTTGATTCCCTGGACTACTTCCGTTTTCGGATTAACCACATACAAGTCGCCTGCAAAATGATTATCCACTAAGTTTTTCAATAATTTGCCTCCGGGTTTGGAAACATCGTTTGAGGCGCCTGCTACGACAATACTTTTGGGCCAGATGAGTTCTCGTGTCAGCATAAATTCGATCTATTTTCACCAAAAATACGAATTCCCTGCTCGTAGCGGCTGATATTACTCAGGTGAAAACAGAATTTTTGAACTCCTTTGCCTTGGCCGCCACGCCAGGTGCAACTACCTGAATAATGATTCTTTTGATTTTACAGGAAAGGAAACAGTGAATTTACTTCCCTTACCCAACTCGCTTTCAACCTGAATGTGTCCGTTTAATTTTGCGGCAAGCTCTTTACAAAGCGAAAGTCCAACTCCCGATCCACTTTCATTGGCCGTACCAGCAGAAGAATATTCTTTACCTAAACGGAACAAATTAGCCATCTTCTCCCGGCTTATTCCAACTCCATTGTCAGCTACTGTTATTTCAATTTGTTCTTCACTTTTCACGGAATAAATGTTAATCTTTCCGGAAGGACAGGTAAACTTGATGGCGTTGCTCAAAAAATTAGCAAGAATTAAGCGAATGATTTCCGGATCGGTATGTAAACTGTTTTCGATTCCATCGGTATGCTCGATTGAAATATTCTTCAGTGCTGCAGCTTCTGCGTATGGATACAACACTTCTTGCACCAAGCCCGCCAAATCAACTTTCCGGTAAGAAGGCTCAAAGCTGTGAGATTGGGATTTTGCCCACTCTGTCAGACGCTCAAGCAGGTTAAACGTTAAATTCGCTTGTGAATGAATACTTTGAATAAACCGTCGGGTTTCTTCGTCAACCTGGTCACATTTACCAAGCAAAAGCCGTGAAAATCCAAGTATGCTGTTAAACGGATTTCTTAAATCGTGTGAGATGACCAGAAGTATCTGCTTCTGCGTCTCCAGTAAACGCTCCAATTCTTCGTTTCGCTCCTGTATCTTTCCTATAAATTCTTTTTGACTGACAGACAACTCTTTGAAACCTCGCTCTTCCATTAATCCTCCCTGACTTATTCGTTCTACAAATACCCTTTTAACAATCTGCTCTGGTAATTTTTCTTTAACTTTTCAATGGCCCGCTCTTTTATTTGTCGTACCCTTTCGGTTGATAAGCCCAATTCCGTGGCGACCTCGGCAAGGGTCTGCTGATGTGAGCCACTTAAACCGTAGAATTGACGCAGGACAGTAGCTTCACGCTCATTTAACATGGACAAAGTTCTATTTATTTCGAGACGCAAAGAACCAAGGATTAAATGATGGTCGGGGCTGGGCAGGTCGTCATTGAAAATCACATCGTGCAAGCTGGCTCCCCCATCCGTGTCAATTAATGAATCCATCGATACGGGACTAACAGAAAGTTTTTGAGCATCCGCCACCACTTCGCTTGTCGTTTCCAATAAAGCGGCTACTTCTTCGGATGTCGGTTCGCGCTGGAATTCCTGCTCTAGGCTGACCAGTGTTTTCTTCACCTTGACGATTGATCCAATTCGGTTTAACGGCAGTCGGATAATCCTTGACTTTTCAGCCAAAGCCTGCAAAATAGACTGGCGTACCCACCAAACGCAATAGGAAATCAGCTTAAAGCCGCGGGTGGCATCAAAACGCTCAACCCCTTTGATTAGTCCAATGTTGCCCTCATTGATCAGATCGGGCAAACTAAGCCCCTGGTTTTGATATTGCTTGGCCACCGACACGACAAATCTCAGATTGGACTGAACCAGTTCCCTTAAAGCCGCACTATCGCCCGCCTTAACCCGTCTGGCCAAGTCCACTTCTTCGTCAGCGTTCAGGAGTCGAAATTTGCTTATCTCTTTCAGGTATTTATCCAACGACTCAGATTCTTTGATCGTTAGCTGTTTGGATATTTTGAGTTGTCTCATCGTATTGTATATTGAAACATGAGTATGAATATGCAGACCAGGCAAACCCGGCTCCGCCGGCAAAAAATCTGCCAGCGAAACCAGGAGGCCTAACTAAAGCTCGATCATTGAATTTACCTGGCCTTTCGCAATCCCATTAGGCACAAATTGATCTGCTTCTGGTTCATTCTCCCAGATTGTGTCGTTAATTAAATATTTAAATTGGTATGACTTTCCGGTATCGAGCTTAAGGGTTTGTGAAAAGCTTCCGGATTTCAGTTTTTTCATGGGTTCACAACTTACGTCCCAACCGTTAAAATCGCCCAGGATACGGACATTATTGACATTGTTCAAATCGTCACTGAGGTTAAAAGTTACTTTGCAAACCCCATTACTCTTCAGATACTGTTTTTTTATACTCATCTCTTTTTGATTTTTAGATTTAACATTCTGTTTTTGATGATTTTCTTAGGCAAACGCCAATATTTTCTTTTTATACTGAATCATCTGGTGCTGTTCTTTCTCCGCAAAGCGCTCCAGCCTAATCGTGAAATCGTTCAACACGTTCATGTAGTTAATAAATGCGTCGTAAGGACTATCGTATGGATTGAAAGCCACCAGCGAATGATCATCATGTACATGATTTGTTGACATGTAAAAAAAATGATCCTTTGTTTGCAGATACTGCCAATCTTTTAGCAAACTCGCATGGTCGCAATTATGCATTTGATGACTTAGCTTACTCAAGTTTTCAAATGCTTCCCGCTGGAGGTCATTACCGAGCCAATCCGACAGCTGTGCAGTTTCTTTCCCGTTGTATCCTGGATGTGATGCCCGAAGAACATCAACCGGCTGATACTGCTCAACAGTTTCAGCAGGGGTGCTGAATTTAAATGATGACTTCTTAAATACCGCAGAAGGCAAAGCACTCAGGAAATCAAAGATCCCGGCTTCCGGCTTCTGCCGTTCGCCAAATGTTTCGTAGTCCATAAAAAGGTTGATAATCTTCTCCTGCTCCGGAATTTTATTCAGCCAGGAAACAAATTTTTTGGCATCCAGCGGCCATCCGCTCCAATTTGGATCGGAAAACCGGAAGGCGAGGTCGTCACTCAACTGGCTGTTTTTCAACAAAACAGACAAAGACGGTTGAAGGGCGTTGCGATAGAGGTAATTTGGGCTTCGCCATTCTAAAATATGGGGAGAGCCTTGCGCAAGAATAGCCTTGTAACCCATTTCGGCAACCATGGCTCCTATTTCATCAGAATAGATGAGGCCTGTATTTGCAAATACAGTAGGTCGGACTCCGAAAATAGCTGCCATGGCGTTGGCATGCTGCTCAAGCTGCTTTCTGAACTCGGTTTTATCGTTCAATGACGCCAGGGAACGGCTGTAGGTTTCGGCGACAAACTCAACGCATCCGGTCGCTGCAAGTTCCCGGAAGCTTTCCAACACCTCAGGAGCATAGATTTTAAACTGGTCGATTGCAGTACCCGAAATGGAAAAAGTGACTTTGAACTTGCCCTGGTGACGACTGATCAGATCGAGGAGCAACTTGTTTGCGGGCAAATAGCAACTTTCCGTGGCCTGGCGGGTAAAGTACTCATTCTGGTAATCATCATAGAAGTATTCAGAATTCCCGATATCAAAAAACCTGAATCTTGTAAGCCGAATTGGCTGATGGACTTGAAAAAAAAGATTGATTGACTTCATATAAAAATAAATTGCCGATGATTAATTTAAAACGGATTCATTCATCTGGACTGCAGACTGATAAACTCTTCTTACCCCGATAGCCGAATCTTCCCAGGTGAGGTTGTGAACTTCCTTTCGACCCTGCCGGGCAAGCATTCGCGACAGTTTAGGATGAGCCAATATCCCGTGAATGGCATCAGCCATAGCGTCAACATCCCAGTAATCTACTTTAATCGCATTGGTTAAAATTTCAGCAACACCCGATTGGCGGGATATGATGACCGGCACCCTGGCTTGCATCGCTTCCAAAGGCGAAATCCCAAAAGGTTCGGATACCGAAGGCATGATATAAACATCGCTCATTTGCAACATTTGAAGAACATCGTCTCCTTTCAAAAAACCGGTAAAATGAAACTTGCCCGACAGCTTCAATTCAGCGACGCGCCTGACCATGCGATTCATCATGTCGCCACTTCCCGCCATGACAAAACGAACATTATCAAAATCTTTCAGAACCCGGCTGGCAGCTTCGACAAAATACTCCGGCCCTTTTTGAGTGGTAATTCGGCCTAAAAAAGTGACTACTTTTTCATTGATCCCTTTTTTAAATGGACCTGTCTGCCTTTTCAGGTTGGGCTCGACGGCATTGTAAACCGTTACAACTTTTGCGGGATCTACGCCATACTTATCGATTACCACCTGGCGGGTCAGGTTGCTTACGGTGATAATTTTGTCTGCAGCTTCCATTCCCTGCTTTTCAATGGCGAACACATCTGGGTTGACACGACCACCACTACGGTCAAAATCGGTGGCATGCACATGAATGACCAGGGGTTTCCCTGATATTTGTTTGGCAGCAATTCCTGCCGGGTAGGCCAACCAATCGTGCGCGTGGATCAGGTCAAACTCACGGTCTTGTGCAATCACATTGGCGACCAAGGCGTATCGGGCAATTTCCGCCAGTAAATCCGGACCATATTTGCCGGTAAACTTCACCTTTCCCTGGCTGTCGGTTTCAATCCATGATTTTGTTTCGGCAACCGTATAGGAACGCTGTCTGGCGTAGTCCTCCGGATCGACGTAGGGCACCAAGCTTGAACTAACCTCCACGCATTCGAGCGCCCGGGTAAAATCCCTGAATTTAAGCTTTCGGTTGATGATCGGAACATCACTGGCTCCAATCAAGGTCATCGTGCTTTGGTCCTCATCTCCAAAAGCTTTCGGTACAACGAACGTTACGTCAACATCACTCAATTTTGAGAGGCCTCTGGTCAAACCATAACAGGCTGTACCCAAACCACCGGAAATATTGGGAGGGAACTCCCACCCAAACATCAATATTCTCATAACTAAGTCACAATAAGGATTATTCAATATCCTGCTTTTTCTGGCCGGGCAATTGCCAATCTACGATGAACGAAACCGCTTCGCCCTTGTGGATATTAAGTCGGAAAGAATTAGCCGCTTCTTTGGATTCACTATGCTGCAGAACAACTTTCTGAAAACTCGTCTTGCCCGACACCTGTCGCTTTAGGAAATTTCTGTGCTCTCGTTTCGTCTCAGTCATATTCATCGATTTTTTAAAGAACAATAGTTAGTAATTGTACTTTCGAATTGAAAACAAAAATATTGAAGGTATCCAACTATGCGTCATATTTTTCTGTTCAGTTTTTGTTCATTTTATTCATTCGACAAAAACCAAAAAAACAAACATCTGATAAAAACCAGACCAAACTCATGATTTCAGTTGGAAATAGGCTTGTTTTTTTGTAAATTAATTTATGAAAAAAACCAGCAAAGGGATGAACCAGGGAGTACAAAGACTTGTCAGTGAGCTTTTAAAAAAGGAAATCCAAACCAAGTTTGGACGAAGCATTTCTTATGCCAAAGATTGCGAGGAGCTGGCTAAGATGATTAAAGAGGAAACCAAACGACCAGTGAGTCCATCCACCCTTAAGCGATTTTTCGGGATCATCAAGTCGCCCTTCACCCCTTCGCTGTTCACCTTTGACACGCTTTCCATTTTCTTGAAGTTTAACGGGTGGCAAGAGTTTATCAACCACTTTGAAGAAGAAAAACATGAATTCTCGACACAGGAAAGCTGGGACAGTTTAAAAATCCGGACTAACGAGATCACCCAAAAAAGTCTTCAATCGTTAAAAAATAAGTTGGGTAACAGATACGAGAATGTTCCGTACCGCCATTTTGCAGAAAAAAGAATTTCCCGCTTTTTATCATCTCCTCAAGTGGCAACGGCCTTTATTGCTCCCGATGGTTACGGAAAAACTCCGATTATCGTGCAGTTGACAGAGAATTTTTTTACCAATCCTGATGCTTTACATCCGAATGATATTCTTTGCCTGGTCGACGGCAGTATCCTTTACAATTTGGTGACTCATCACAAAAAAGTGAACCGGCTCTACAACCTGATTGAATATGACCCGAGGAATAGTTTCAGCGCCATTTTTCGCGATCGCCCGGAATTATTGAAAGGGAGATTTGTTTTAGTGATCGACGAAATCGACGACATTTATTCCTCCGATGGCAGAACAGTCCAGTTCATTGATAACCTGTTAAAGCTCATATCGTCGTATGAGGATATTGAATGGTTCAAAATTTTAATAACCTGCACGCCAAGAACATGGAAAATATTTCAGGAAAAAATTCACAAAAGCCAGTTGATGAAAAAGTTGTGGTACGACGTTCCTCTACAGGGGAACGAACAAGATATTGTTAATATCCCTTTGCTCAAAAGAAAAGAGATTGATGAAATATTTCAGAAAAAGCAGCTTTCCTGCAACACCGATGACATGAAGCTAAATAATCCTGATTTATTGAACATGATAAGAAACCCTTACTTATTGCATTTATTCATCCTGTCGGGTAAAACTGATGGCAATTTGAGGGATATTGATTTGCTCAACCTGTATGTCAGAAAAACGGTCCTGGCCCCTCCGCTGTTGAATGAAAAGCATTTGGTTCTCGACACCTATTTTAACCTTTGTGGCAACGGTGAAAAATGCATAGAAGTAAAAAAGAAAGACCTGAACCTATCTTCTTCCACTAATATGGCCTTTGTTGAACTGATGCGAATGGGCTTTTTTTACGAGTACTCATTGGTTGACGAATATCTTAGTCTGACCTCCTATGTCCGATTCTCCCATCAGTCGCTTTGCGCCTATTACCTGGCCAATATTTATTTGAAAGGCAATGGACTGAATGCTGAACAATTAAGGGAAAAAATCGAGAGGTACCATCATTCGCCCAAACTGCAACGTACACTGGCAGAGTACATCATCAAAATACTATTTAAAGAAGAACGCATTGAAATACTGAAATCCATTTTCACGCTGTTTGAAAAAAAGCAAATTTCCGAAACCCCTTCAATTCGCGACAAGTTATATTGGTGGAGCACCCTAACGGTAACCTTGAGCGATGAGATGAGAAAAAATCCGGGGATGCGTGAACTCCTGCTCCCGGTGTATGCTCAGTCAGAAATCGGAAGCACAATTTTTTTCGAACGATTTTTCGATTTCGACTGTTTGGTTATCTCACCCGGCGAGGAGCTGGAACTATTGGCACGGGATCTCCAATCAACTGAAAAGCTTCACTTTATCCACTTCATGAAATTCATGCGTTATTTTTTGAGAGATGACAAGGATCAATGCAAGGAAGAATACAACTACATCAAAACACTCCCGGTTCCGAAAGAAGGCAATCCATTGAGCACCTCCTATTATTTTGTTCCACAACTCATCTACTTGTCGGTTTACAGGAAAAAAGTGGATCAAGAAATGCTGGAGGAGATATACCAAACAGCAAAAAGATTCATCGAAAACGGGATCCAGCGGCGAACTGAAATCCCAACCTTTGAAATCGGAATCATTTTAGCCCTGCACTATGGAAAGATGTCGAAAGCGATTATTGACCTTTCACACTTTGTTTTTGAGAACTACGAACTTGCCGGCCTTCAACGATCCATCTCCTACCAATTATTCCTGTCTGTTTACGCAAGAGCGCTTTTGGCAACCGGAGAGGAAATAAGAGCCGTGGAGTTTTACAGACAGGTAAAATTCAAGCAACTCAATTTTCCAATGCATATGAAGTATTATCTAAAAATCAGGCTGATGCTCATTAAAGCAGAATTTTTAATTCATAAAAAGGAACTTATCCACGCAAAGAAAATACTGGTAAAAACAGCTGCGATTTCGCAGAAACTTAGATTCACTCACTTTTATCGCGAAGCACTTGAACTCGCAGCTGAACTCGAATCGGAGCAATTACACTAGCTGCGAAACGCCACCCTACAGATCATTTTCCGGCGTGGGTAAAGAACCCCTTGTTTGGTCAAAATCCAAAGGCTTCGCATCACTTTTCACCTTTATCGCCCGCTTTCACAAGTACTTTCATTTTGGGTTTTACATTTTTTGAATAGTTTTGGCAACGAAATGGCGAATCATACAGAACAACGGATTATGGTTCATTGCGACTTTTCGCAGTCGATGAACAACGCGATTGCGCATGGCGTGCAAATGGCCAATATTTTTCGAAAGGAATTGTGTTTGTTTCATCCGTTGCGGCAGAAAGGGAAATCGGAAAAACTGGCTGCTCAAAAAGCACTGTCCAAAATTATTCACCACTTGAAA
>ENA-ORCU01000273-ORCU01000273.1-marine-metagenome-genome-assembly--contig:-NODE-273-length-21679-cov-3.087492_pt1 | contig 21679 bp, 23 predicted proteins | sample MGYA00248631_ERZ508512 | MGnify/ENA primary metagenome ERZ508512 (study PRJEB26183, sample SAMN06268844) | marine metagenome | isolation source: Tt an P1 anaerobic enrichment on pine from sediment taken...
CAGTATTTTGAAACCAAAAGAAACAATTCAAATCGTCACGCAACAAAAAGCACTACAAACAATTGATTATCAATTTTGTCAAAGAACGAGTTAATATTTAAACGAGACACTAGTGAAGCAATTTGTTAATTTTACGTTCATCGCACATCGCAGTGTTTTGTTTAGTATCATAATATCCAATAAACATGTATTATTCATAGGATTTTGTCAGTGCTCCTTTTAAAGGAACATCTATAAAAACCTCATTATCGAAAACTTTCACCACTTAAATTTAATTCCGTTTTGATACAGTTTCATAACCTCACTGCCGGCAAGCAAAGTAGCTCCCAGTCCGTGAATATCGTTAAGAGGAGTTGGTCGGTTGGCATAATAATAGGTAGCTGCACTTATCCCTGTCCCCATACAAATTCCTTCTACCTGTCCATCGGCCATTATTCTTCCGGATAATCCTTCCCATCCTTGTGCGGCAATATAGGCATATCTGTTATCGACCCAACCTTCATTTATGGCTTTAGCGATTGCATAAGTAAATATAGCGGTTGCTGAAGTCTCAAGGTAAGTATTTTCCAAATCGAGTAACTGATGCCATAGTCCCGATGCATCCTGATAACGACTTAGTCCAACGATTTGACGATTTAATAAGCGGATTAGTTCCTCACGCTTTGGATAGTCCTCAGGCAGCTGGCTTAGTAGCTCAATTTGTGCCATAATAATCCATCCATTACAGCGCCCCCAATGTGCTACACCATTTTGTTTAATGTCGTTATACTAGCAATGATAAAAAAGGTTTGTTTGCGGATCCCAAAGATGCTTGTTAAAAAGGATGACCTGTTTGGTTGCTTCGTCAAAATATTTTTGCTCTCCGGTCAAAGCCCCCATTCGTGCCAGGAACGGGATGCTCATGTAAAGGTCGTCCCCCCAAACTGTCATTTCAAACGGGAAGGTGCGGCAAAACGTTCCATCTTCCAGGCGTTTCTCTTTCTCCATGATGTAAGTGGCCGCAGTGTCAAGGTATTCCCGATACCGCTTTTGAGGATCGATTTCATGTACAGCCAAAACTGAAGCTCCCATTGCACCAACATGGTCGAGCAGCGCCATCTGATATTTCTGTCTCATTCCCGTTTTCATGAATCCAGAATTATACATCTCACGAAAGTATTGGTCGTGATTGAAAACAAAAGCCACATTTTTTTTAGCGTATTCAATATATTGGTCGTCATTTAGTTGGTTACCCAACGTTAAAAAACCAATATTCAGAACCCCGTTCCAGTACTCCCACTTATTATATGGGCTTTCTACACCATAAGCCGCATTAATCGGTAAATTTTTTGAATTCACGAATGTCTCACCTGTTTCCTTGTTCACAATTCTAAATGTCGAGTTCTGAATAATGTTTCCGGCTACGTTTCGCAGTACACGCTCAATATCCTGTTCGGGATCGGGATGGCTTTTTTGTCCGTGTACACTACAACTGATTCCCCATAGTGCTATTATTAAAAAGAGATTTACAATTCTGTTCATAGCTTTAATTCTTTTATTCAAATGAGTATTTTGTAATTTATTGTTTATTCAATTTTAACAACGGGTACATTTTATCGGCAAAACGCTCACCTGTAAGCACCTGACTTTTAGTGTCAAAATGAATACTGTCAAACGTTGAGGTCCCGTCGGATTTTACAACTGCCGTGTTGGCAATTTCAGCAGGAGTATTAGCAAGCATGGTATTAAAAGGCCGTCTGCCTGGCTTATCGGTAGATAACTCGCGAACCACAACAGGTATGTTACTGTCGCCAAGCGCAAATCTTAAGTCGTTAACAAAAGTTTTTAGCCGTGGCATGTAGGTTTGCCATGTATCATAATCAGAACCACCCTGGCACCATAATATACCTTTAAGTTCTCCATCCTTCATTGCTATTTTAGTTCGCCTAACTGCCTCATTAAAATACTCACCATCTTTTTGCCATAAATCAATTGAAGTTCCACCTCTGGCATTAACAATTAGTCCAATTTTCTTACTGGGATAATATTCCTGCATTTTTTTAGCAAACGAATAACACGGGCCAAATTTTTGCATTTCAATTTTTTTGCGAATGGTGGAGTATTTATTGAAAGGATTTGCTGCTTTTTCCCAAACGGCCATTGAGTCATTTGTGAGTATGTACACATTTTCGAGCGTGTCTGAATAAGCGCGGGTAATTTCTGCTCTCCCCGACATATTGGATTGTCCAATGCAAAGATACAGGTCTAATTTATCAGAACTTTGATCGTCCTTGCACGAGGCCAGTACGAACATAATTAGCAGCAACTTAAACGTGTATTTCATTTTATATTTCCTTCGTTTCTTATTATAATGGACTAAAGATATTCGATATTTCCTGTGCCACTCGTGAGGTTTAATCCAGACTAGTTTGTTCTAAGATAAACCGTTATCGGTACTGAGTATCCATTCTCAAGTTTTAATATGAAAGCACCATTTCCAATACGACTATCAAGATCGGGATCTACATTAATGTCGTTATTTGTTAATTCTGCTCTTGTCGTTCTTTTGAACTTAACCTTACCTGGAATTCCAGTAACAGAAAATTTCAAATCGCTGTTTGGAACGAGAGTACCTTCCATTTGACCGTCAATTTTAATCCAGTCAAATACATCATTCTTAATGATCTGGTATTTTGTTCCGGCAGGTATATTCCCAATTTTAAAAGTGATTTCCTCCGATGAATTGTTAACCAGGTTAAGTTGATATTTGTCTGATTTTATATCAATTGGCCTAACAGGGAACAGCCCGTCAGTACCAAATTCAACCGCTCCAATATCAGGCGCTTTCCCTTTATAATCTTCTGAGAAGTTCGGAACAGTCTGACCTTTGTCAATCCCCGGGCTTTCTGCAGTTAAACGAAAGTCGGCTGCTGGATTCCATCCCTTTTTGTACTCTATCCGTTCACCTTCAACGATTTTTCCAGAAATCAACTTTTCAATATTAATGTGTATTGCCATGCAGGTTTATTTGAGTCTATAAAAATACGAATTTGAAAATCGTTTAATCGCCAAAATTCGTCAGAAAACTTGCGTTCTTTACTCGTTCTTCTTTTTCAAAGGAGGCCAGGTAATTCTCTGTTGTTTTTAGATCATTGTGTCCCAAACTTTCTGAAATATAGGCAATGTTAGCTCCGCTTCGTTTCAAAACGGTTGCGTAGGAGTGCCGGGCGGTATAGGTACTTAACCTTTCAATGCCTAATATTTCGCCTATCTTATGTAATCGTTTATTACAGCTTTTGGTCACAGATTTTATCCTGTCTTTTTCCTCAAAAAGATTTTCCTTGCCTGTAAGAAATCCGAAAATATAATCATCCGGTTTTTGGGATTTATTACCCCATTTTTCAATGATCGCTTTCATTTCGGGAGTTAGAACCGCGCAAACCTCTTTTTTTAATTTGGATGTTCGTGCCGTTTTTGTGCGTAGAAAACAGATCTCATTATTCCTTATATTAGAATATTTGAGTGTAAGCATATCCGCAAAATTGGTCCCATTACAGAGGTAAGAGAAAAACCATAGGTCACGATATTTTTCTGTCGCCTCTGTTCCGTCAGAATAGTTAACGACAGATTTTATTTGTTGCAAGGTAAGAGCCTGTTTACGACCCTTTGCTGTTGGGATTTCGTATTTTCCATGCCCAAATGGATATTGATTCTCCTTTATTATTCCGGCTCTCTTTGCGTCGTTTAAAACACAGCGGATGGCTCGGCAATACATCCCTATTGTTGTATATGCCCGCCCTAATTTTAACATATGCTTTTCGTAGCGTTTAAGCCAATCTGCGGTAACGGAAGCATAGAAAATATTTTGCCCACCAAAATGTTCGACGCTTCTATAGGCATCTTTATAAAAGAGGTGGGTTCCCACCTGTTCGTTTTCCATTAAAGTTTGAATTTTTATTTTGAATCCAGCATTTAAAGTATCAGAGGTCGACTTATTCAGGTGGCTGTTCAGTGCTTCAAAGGAAAATCCATCTTCATGCAACAATCTTTGAACAGTAGCTTTTACAATATCAAACGAATTTTGAATATCTAAACGAATGGATTGCATCTTTTTGCTCTTGGTGCCCGGCAGTTTTTCCCATTCTTCTACTGTCATATATTTGCCGGTCGCATAATATTTCGGATTTATCGGTTAAACGGTGAATACCTAAATTTTCATAAATTTAAGGCAAAAACTAAACCCTTAAACTATGAAAACTTCATTATGGATAAAAGTCGATACGATAATAGTAATACTTAATAAAATGGAATCACTATTAAGCCTTATTTTAATATTTACTGGAACAACTGGATTTACTGGAGAGAACGATTTTTTTATTAGAACTTCCTTCTTTCTTATAATAGTACTGGGATTAACAACTCTTCTATTAATTTCTTTGTATATGTGGCGAAGAATCAATGATCAAAACTTTGTTAGAAGTTTCTACATTAGTAAAGGGAAAGATATTAAGAAACAATTCAACAGTAATTACAGAATACCTTTTATAAATTCAGGTCTGCCTGAAGCGAAGTATATTGAAATGGAAAAAGAAGAAATTGTCGTTGCAATTTTAAAAATCAGGCAGCGATACTCTTTTGGATATATAAAGAAACTATTAGACAATACTTACGATGAACTTAATTGAGATAACAAACAACTTCCCAGACGAATTAAGCGCTGTAAAGTACTTTGAAAAAAATCGTTGGGGCAAAACTCCGAAGTGTGCATATTGTAGTTCATTAAATATTAGTAAAAGAACAATTGACCATAGATTTCATTGCAAAGACTGTAAGAAAAGTTTTTCGGTAACAACCAATACACACTTGCATAATACCAGACTTCCTTTAAAAACATGGCTATACGCCTTTGCAATTGTTACAGATGCAAAAAAAGGTGTGTCAGCCAAACAACTTGAAAGGAATATCGGTGTACATTATGAAACAGCTTGGGCTATGGGACACAAAATTCGGTCGTTAATGTCAATTGAAAATAGTAAAATTGAACTGTCAGGTGTTTTAGAGATGGACGAGACATACATCGGTGGAAAACCAAGAAAATTCAATGACGGAACAACTTCTCGTATGCGCAGTCCGGTTAAAATTCCTGCATTAGACAAACGTTTGAAAGAATTTAAAGATGCTGGTATTTCTTTAAAACGTGGACGTGGGAATCCTGCAAAGAGCGATATTGAACCTAAGCGAGGGCGCGGAACAAACAAGATACCAGTTGCCGGAATTGTTTCAAGGAACGGTGATGTTATTGCAGAGGTAATGACAAAGACAACATACGGTGATTTAAAAAAACTTGTAAACAAATATGTCGATAAAGAAGATTCGATAATGATAACCGATGAATACAAGGGTTACAGTCGATTTTCCGAAATTATTGAACATGTCAAGATAGATCACGAAAAGCTTTATTCATACAAAGGCATAAACACAAATTCAATTGAATCTTTTTGGGCAATAGTCAAGAGAGGAATCATTGGACAGTATCATCAAGTGAGTTTAAAATACCTTCCAAATTACATTGCTGAATTTATTTTCAAATACAATAATCGAAACATAGACGACATGTTTGATACTCTTGTTACGAATAGTATGAAAAGTCAATTACCAATTAACCGATAAATCCGTAATATTTTCGAATGCGCTGATAGGTTACACGTATTTTGATAGGTTATAAATTGTCTTTGGTGACCCTTCGGCTATCTAAAATTGAAGATAGGTAATTCCATTGTTTGAATAGTTGAACATCGGCGGTATATTTAGCTTCTTATCTTGTGTGCAAATTGATTATTTGCACACAAATATAGCGATTATCTCGAAATAGAAGGTATTTAAGAAAATAATAAAAGACGCTAATGACCTCGCAAATAGCAAGTTAAAAAATAAATAAAAATAGAAGGAAATGAAAGAAAACTATGTGGTTAATACTCATAATCAGGTGGTCCCTGGTTCAAGCCCAGCTGGGCCCACACTAATAAACAAGGCACTTTCAGAAATGGAGGTGCCTTGCTGTTTTTGGGACGTTACAACATTTAGCAACAAAATTCTGGGTGACGAGATTCCCATTGCGAAACGAAGAGCGTCGGTATTTTGGAAACTGGTTTTTGGGAAGAGCGATCAGAAAGTCAATACTTTTGCCCCACTTTTCAAGTAGTCGGAAAGCGGCTTTCCCATCCCTTTAACGTCAAAATTCAACTTTTTAAGATCGTCCGATACTCCGTAGGCATCAGCGCAAACAATACATGCCTGAATCACAACGCCATCGTTTTGCATGTTTGCAAGTTTTTCCTGAATTTTTAGGTTTTCTGCAGTTAGCTTGGCCGAGGGCCCCCAAATAATCAGCGTCACTTCATTAAACCAGCCCGCAGTTTTGGCGGCATGCGTGTACATCAGGGCTACCCGTTCGGCCACATACGGGTCGTCGCTCGTCCAAACGATCACCAGCTTATCCGATGCCGTTTCCGAAGGATCTGTTTGTGCGCTTGATTTACTGAAAGAGAGTAGAAGAATTGTGGACAGAATCAGGATTGATTTCATTTCGATTGATTTGAAGAGTTAACGTCTAAATTTGATAAAACGGCCAGTAAAAGCTTGGCACTTAGTCTGGTTTTGTAATTTGGATTAATGTATTCAAACAGGATGGTTCCCGATTGATCAACCACAAAAACGGCTGGAACGGGAAGTAAACCTTCGTTTACGCCACCGGAAAATTCGTTCAAAATACCCGAATAGTTCTCTGGTGCTTTAAATGCGATTCCAAGTGATTGAATAAATTCTCCGTCGCCATCGGAGTATAGGCGGTAATGTAGTTCGTCTTTATTTTCTGTTGCTCGAAGTTTTTCAGGTGAGTCAGGGCTGACGGCCACAATTTGATAGCCGAGCGTCATCACATCGGTTTGCACGGCTTGAATTTCGGAAAGATGTGCATTGCAGAACGGACACCAGCCACCTCGGTACACCAGTAAAACTGTTGGTTTTTCTGCGACTATTGATGAGAAGTTATGGTTGCTGTTAGCGGGCGATTTCAGCACGACATCCGGAATCGTTTCGCCAACGAGTAAAGGCGAAATGTCTTCTGCTTTTTCCGGCAGTTGGGCTTTCATCAGAATTGGGGATAAAATGCCCAATAACAAAATGATTAATTTACTTTTCATTTGTGATTGTTTGAAAAGGTGTTTCATGTTCAGTCTGCTATTTGCTCGTTATCAGTCGGGTCTGTCAAATAATTTGTCTGCTTGCTGATCGCTTTTTGCCTGGTGCCGGCTGTTGATTTAAGTACTTTTTTTTGACGCATAACCAGCGAGCAGAAAGACACTTGCATCTTCGCCTGAGACCATATCTTTTCAAGAGAAAACCGTGAATTGGCGAAGTGGTTCAAGTTTAACATTATTCAATGGTGCATTGTTTCGCAAGGCTGCGACCATTTTATCTGCTTGTACGGAGATTTTAGCAAACTTGCAAGTTGTTGTAAGCCCGTCATGTAGTTTTCAGATGGACGGAATTTTATTTCGGCACGATTTGTTTTGTGGACACAACCGTTCAGTACTCCGCATGATTCGGCTGTTGCTCCGGCTGTGACAGAGCAAAATACCTACTGTAAAATCCCTCCATATTTGATGCCGGTTAAATAATGCATGTCGTGGTCAAAAGTCACTAAATCTTCGTGGTTAAACTTACGAAAGTCGTCGTACCCACAAGCCCGGGCCACTACCTTCATCAATTCGTTGACCGATAATAAAAAGTTGCAGAGCTGTTTGGCCGATGTTTCGACGATGATGCGCTGGCGCAGATTTTCTTTCTGGCTGGCTACTCCAACCGGGCAGTTATTGGTATGGCAGGCCCGCATTCCGAGGCATCCAATCGCCTGCAAAGCCGAATTGGAAATGGCCACAGCGTCGGCGCCCAGCATGAGGGCTTTGGCGAAATCTTCGGCCGTTCGCAATCCCCCGGTAATGATGAGTGTCACATCTTTTGCACCCGTTTTGTCGAGGTGTTTGCGCGCCCTGGCCAATGCCGGAATGGTGGGAATGTTGGTATTGTCGCGGAGGATCTTGGGAGCTGCCCCGGTTCCACCGCCGCGCCCATCAAGGATGATGTAGTCGACCCCGGCCTCCAGCGCAAAGTCAATGTCCTTCTCAATGTGACTGGCTGCGATTTTAAAACCCACAGGATTACCTCCGGTTTGCTGCCGGACCTTGTCGGCAAAATCAGCAAAATCTTTGGCTGTAAATAAATCTGGGAAAGCTGCCGGACTGATGGCTGTTTCCCCTTTCTTCAGTCCCCTGACCTCTGCAATTTCCTGTGTTACTTTTTTCCCTGGCAGATGTCCTCCCAATCCTGTTTTTGCTCCTTGTCCTCCTTTAAAATGAAAGGCTTGTGCCTTTTTTACTTTGTCCCAGCTAAAACCGAATTTCCCCGATGCCAGTTCGTAAAAATAGCGGGAGTTGTTTTCCTGCTCTTCAGGTAGCATGCCACCTTCGCCACTACAAATACCGGTTCCTGCCATTTCTGCTCCTTTCGACAAGGCAATTTTTGCTTCGCGCGACAAAGCTCCAAAACTCATGTCGGATACAAAAATTGGAATATCGAGTACCAACGGTTTTTGGGCATTTTTACCAATCACCGTTTTTGTGTTCACCGGCATGTCGTCTGTCAACGGGCGTTTCCACAATTGTGCGGGCAGAAACTGTATATCTTCCCACTTGGGAAGCGTATTCCGGTCAACACCCATGGCTGCCGAAAAACCGTGATGTCCGATATTTTTCAATCCGTTTTTCGAGAGTTCCTGGATATAGCTCGTGTAAGGTTCGGTAGACTCGGGATGGGTATCGGCATAAATTCCCTGGTATTTTTGTCGGTCAAATGGCTGTGGATGTTCTTCGAGAAAGGCATCAATTTCAGCCTTATCAACCCATACAAAACCCTTTTCAATTTTTGATGTGAATTTGTGTAAGGCTTCTTTATTGTTGTATTCAGAGACCCCGGTGTCGAGGCGGTAGTCCCATCCGTGAACTCCGCAAATCAGGTTGTGTCCCTCCACCCGGCCATCAGCCATTAAGGCGCCACGATGGAGACAGCGGCCATACAAAACCGAGATGTGCCCATCATAACGGATAGCCACCAAGTCCAGATCATTGACTACGGCATGCATGGGCTGCCGCTCTTGAAGTTGCGCTAATTCGAGAAGTTTAACTGGATTTTTCATCATGTATCATATTTTTTCTCCCGCTGATCTTGTTTGTCGGGCAGACTTTTCTGCCTTGTTCTGCACGATCTGCCGGATCTTGTTTATATCTTATTTCATATTTGGCTGCATCTGGTCAATACCTGTGTGAAAAAAGTTTTTAACCAGATTGTACCATTGACTGGCTGATTTTAATTCAATGATTTCAGAAGTTGGCAATATTCCTTGTTTCATAGTCTAACATTTTCCTGCAAAAACACGCAGTCGCAAAAGATTTCAGGACTTTTCCCACAACGAGTCTACAAAGTAATTCCGATGATCGGTGAAATTTTTAAGTACATTAAAATCGTGCATGACAGCGAGCGCTTCAATGATTTTATCATCGTATTTCCGTGAACGTTCCATGAAGACAGCTTCCCATTTTTCAAAAAGAAAGTTTTTATCGAGCATCCCAAGGCGAACTGTTTGTTCTGATTTCGAAATCAAAAAACTTTTTACTACGCCCGATTGAGGGTTGTAGGTTGTTTGCTGTTCAAATTGCCGCACGTCAAAATCAGCATTGAGCTCGCGATTCAGACGGACCAGGTGGTTCAGGTTGAAACGGCGTGTATGACCATGCGGATCGTCATAGGCGTCTTTAATGATGCCGGGTGATTTTTTCAGATCGAAACCGATTAAAACCTTGTCGCCGGAATTTGAATATCTTGAGAGCTGCCCTAAAAACTCGTTGGTTTCATCCTCTGAAAAATTCCCGATGTTTGATCCCAGGAATAAGATAATTTTTGGGATCGAAGCGTGTCCGTTCAGGCTTTTCAGTTTTTGGAAATAGTCGCCTGTTTTAGCTTCAACTTTCAATGCGGGCAAATCATTATTCAGGCTTTGCACCAGTTTGAGGTTGGCATTTGCACTGATATCAACGGGGGTGTATTGAAAATCAATAGCCTTGTCAACCAGGTGCTTGAGCAGAATTTTGGTTTTCAAGCCATCACCTGAACCAAGCTCCACCAGGTTAAACATCTTGTTGTGGGGACAGATTGTCTGTGTGATCTCCTCTTTTTGGGATGAAAGAATTTCATGTTCGCAGTCGGTGAGGTAATATTCGGGCATGTTCATGATATCCTGAAAAATCCGGCTTCCTTCATCGTCGTAGAAGTACTTCGACAAGAGATATTTTGGCTTGGATGAAAGCCCTTTTAGCGTGTCGGTGGCCAATTGTGAAAGCAGTAGTTTTTGTTCCATAACTTGTTTTTGCATGTGAAGTTTCTCCACTTTTCGACTCAGCGGCATGGCGTCAAGTTTTCTTCGGGTACTCCTGTTTCAAAAGGATTTTTTGGGTCGTTGCTCCATTCAAACCAACCACCATCGTACACTGAAACACGTGGCCAACCCATTAGCCAGGCGTTAAACCAAGCCTCGCTGCCGCGCCAGCCCGTGCCACAATAAAAAGCCAGGTGTTTGTCGGGCGAAATTCCGTTTGCCGCCCAAATTTCAACCGTTTCATGAAACTCGCGGGTGGTGTGGTCAACATTGCGGTAGTTTTCCATGTGGTAGGCATCCGATCCACAATCGGCAAATACGGCCCCCGGAATGCGTCCTTTGGCTTCGATATAATTGTATCCGCTTACTTCGCCGATGTATTCCGGCCAGCTACGCACACAAACCAGTTCGGCATCGGGCGAAGCAATCATGGCTTTGGCTTCGGGCGTGTCGACCACAAGTTCTGGCTTTTGCGGGATCGATGCACCAAAATCGGCGACTTTCCTTTTAGCTTCGTCGGCGAACGAAGTTTCAAAGCCGGCATCCTGCCACGACTGAAATCCACCGTTTAGTATTCTGACATCTTTTACCCCGGCATACATCATGATAAAGGCATTCCGGATGGCGCCAATATCACCGGCGGCACTACCCGGAAATTCGTCGTCGTTATCGGGATCCATGTATTTGCCATATAAAATCACAGTGGTGTTGGCCGTTATTCCATGCGCTTCCAATGCTTTTTTCAATTGGTCCGGCGAACGGCGGTTCCAGGTATCTTCGGCTTCCAGTGCATTGGTGTCGATATCGATTGCTCCCGGAATATGGCCGCTCAGGTATGCGTCGCGGTTACGGTAGTGCGAGTGGGCAATCACAAAATCGTCATTTTGATATTCAGCTGGTTGTTTGCCCGAAATCAGTTCGTTTACCCAGGTTGCTGAAACCAGATTCCTGTAGCGTTCGAGTTTTTGCATGGGCAAATCAGCATTGGTCACCCAGTCGTTCAAAAAGTCGTTATAAACACCAATGTTGTTATAGCCCGATTTGAGAAACCGCTCTGCTACTTGTTTTGTTTCTTCGGGCAGGTAACCGTAAACGATAATTTCATTTTCAGGCAGGATGTTTTTGTGTCGTACAATTTCAATCCAATCGATATATTTCAACCATTTTTTGGGCAGGCTTTTTGCTCCGGCGATGTGGCCTCCCCGTGCTTCGTTGTTTAGTTTCCAGCCATTGTAAGCTTCCACAGGGCGCACATCCACAGCTTTCACCTTTTCCATGTTTAACCGAGCTAATAAGTCTTTTGTTGTTCTTTCAATCACCATAAAAATCTGTCTTAAAAAGTTTTCTGCAAATTGGTTTCTCCTCTATTTTTCTCTGGAAGTTTATTCCTTGTCCAACAACTCCCGGTATTTCTTAAAAAACTACATGCCATCTGGTGCTGCGAACTAATACTAAACAGCATCGGAATTTTCTTCCTCATTACTTTCAAATTATCATAAGAATTAGCTCCTTCCGCTGGTAAAGATTTTTGTATGGGATCTGGACGTCCAAAAAATCAGAAATGTAGCTTCAAGTTACCTAAAATATCGACCAATTCAAAATAACTACCTGATTGAGTGCTGTTTATGTGTTTGTCTCAAGTTGGACACCACTAGCCGTGTTAAATTTTGAACAGCGCTGCCCCCTTTTTCAAACCCTTCAGAAAGGTGAAAAGTTCTTCAATTGACATGGTTTTGCGGAAACTCCAAAACTTGCATGCCGACTTTTATGCTTTTTGCGTGTTTTCCCTATCTGTGCTTTCGGACTTGGAATCTTACAATTGAGGATGTTGGCCGCTGTATTTCCAGATTTTCGGAGAGCATTAGCCGATGGAAAGGTGGTTGGGTTTAAACTTCAACCCTCGGCAAAGCTCGTTTTTCGAAATGTTGACGGCATAAAATTTTGTGGGAGAACAGCGTGTTGAAAGACGAGCGATGTAGGTGGAACACATAGAAAAACAGGGGTGTGTGACTGCGGATGTTATGCTCCGCAGCCTTAATCATGCACAAAATAAACACGGAGGGTCGTTAAGTTTAGTATAAATTGAGTCATATTTTGGAACAGCATCTCATCCAATGAGGTATTTTTGAAGGTTCAAAAAATTCTACCTGGCAGTTGGAGCTTGCTGCTCGCTTTTTTGTTTGGCATCGGGTAGAAATAGAAATGAGTATTGAACAGAGCAGATAGCAATTGGAACAACGAAATTAATAGAATGCGAACTGATGGATTTTAGGCCTGCCCTCCATATTTTAATGCGCATACTTGTGATTGCCGGAACGGCACTTTTAAGTTGTATTCCGGTGGCACTTATTTATCATGAGCCCGCTTTCCCTTTTGTTTATACGGCGGCTATTGCCCTGCTGATGGCTTTGTGTGTTTATGGCCTTAGCGGAAATCTTGCGTTAACCGAGTTTCATCGTCGCGAAGCCTACTTTTCGGTGACTATTTCGTGGTTAGTGGTTTCATTGGTTGGAGCGCTGCCTTTTCTTTTTAGCGGTGCCATTCCCGGCTTCATCGATGCCTTTTTTGAGTCGGTTTCTGGTTTTACAACAACCGGATCGTCCATTTTGACCGACATTGAAAGTTTACCCAAGTCGGTCCTTTTTTGGCGAAGTATGACGCACTGGATTGGTGGGCTGGGAATAATTGTTTTGGTCATCATTATTATGCCTTCATTGAATATTGGTAGCTACAACTTATTTACCCTAGAATCGTCTTTTCAGGAGAAAATTCATCCTAAGATTAAATCGGTTGGCAGGCGGTTGCTTTATATTTATTTATCGTTGACATTGGTTGAAACCGTCTTTCTACTCGCAGGCGGCATGAATCTTGATGAGAGTCTATGCCATGCTTTTGGTACCGTTGCCACCGGCGGTTTTTCCCCAAAGAACACCAGCGTTGGTGGCTACTCGCCCTATATTCAGTACGTTATTGCTGTTTTTATGGTGCTCGCCGGAATCAATTTTGTCATTCACTATTATGCCGTTAAACGGCAGTTTCAAAAGATAAAACAAAATGAGGAGCTAAAATTTTATCTGTTTGTGATTCTCTTTTCCGGCCTCTTCATCACCGGAATTTTGTTTTTTCAAACCGACCGATCGTTCGAACAGGCATTCCGGGAATCATTTTTCCAGGTAGCGTCAATAATCACCTGCACAGGTTTTGCCACTGCCGACTACTTGCTTTGGCCGGCTGTGGGCTGGTATATTATCTTCTTTCTTATGTTCTTTGGTGGCAGCACCGGGTCAACAGCGGGTGGAATTAAAATGGCCCGCCATTTGGTTGCGCTGAAAAATGTGAGGCACACCCTTCGGATTGTAAATGCTCCCAACGCTGTTATTCCCCTACGAATTAATCATCGTCCGATTAGTTATGAGGACAACAACGGCATATTGACTTTTATCCTTTGGTACATGATGATCTTCTTTGCAGGCGGTTTGCTACTGATGTTTTTGGGATCCGATGTTGCCACCGCGTTCAGCTCGGTAGCCACCGCCATGGGAGGAATTGGCCCTGGACTGGGCACTGTTGGTCCGGCCAGCAACTTCGCGCATCTGTCTGGTGCATCAAAAATTGCCCTTTCTGCCTTCATGGTTCTGGGGCGGCTGGAAATTTATACGGTGGTGATGTTGTTTACCTCCTGGTTCTGGAAGAACTAGATTTTGTCCCTGATGTTTTGGCTGACCGGGATGTGAGATTTTAATGGTTTTTTTGGACAACAATAAAGGCCCGATTTTGGGCCCTTATTATTGTTTCCGGAACAATTTCTTAGTCCATTTTTATTTTGTGTAGGCAATTCTGCGTGAGGCTTTCCGCAAGAGAATGTTGATTAAGTCTTCGGTGCTGCTGCCCACTGAGCCGCTCACTCCTTTGTTATAGTTGATCAGCAACTGGCCGTCAGCGGCATTGTGAATAAACATATTGAGTACAGCTTTATTGGTGCTTCCCCAAAAACCGATCAAAGCCCCCAAGGCAAGCGACGCTCCTTCTGACATGGGTTTGGAGGTCTCAAACTTACCCGACACTACGGCATCTACCTCCAGCAGTTTGGCAAGTTCTTCAGGTGTATAGTCTGCCAGATTTTCATAGGTAATTCCGTTCTTTTTCAGCAGGGCATTCGTTTTATTGGTATCCTGCACCTTGACGGTTAGTTGCTCCCTTTTTTCTCTTTTCAAAAACCAGGAATACATGGCCATTTGTACGCTCTCGCCTTCGGATTGCTCCATGCGCTGCAGCTGTTCGGGTGAGATGTCTTTCATCTGTTTTGGTCGCAAAGAAACAGTGGCGTCAAAAGGTACAACAGCAATGATCTGGTGTTCTTCCGCGATTTTATCAAACGCCGGGTTTTCATATAAATGCGTTTGCGCCAATGCTGAAAAAGTCAATAAGCTGGCCAAAAAGCTCAGAAAAATTCTTGTCATAATCGTTGTTTTTTTGATTTTAATAATTCCAATAAAGATAAATTTATTTTCACTTATGACTCTCAACAGAGCTTGATTTTTTTTAACACTCTTGTTCAAAATGAATTTTCCAGAGGGAATAGTGCCAATCGAAGAACCTTTGCAACGGCTGCTACAGAGGTTCTTCGATTTAACTGGGAGTAAGCCAACTTCGGTATATCTTTCAACGGTAAAACAACAGGTCATTCAGTTGGCGCCTGTCGTTTATTTAGTTGAATGGAAATGGTCGATCGCAGTAGTCTGTGCAACGATTTGGTTCTTTCACAAATTGACGATCACGGAGAACTGCAACTCCATCATGCCGGGAGAAAAGTCGTTTAAGCCTCGAATAGCGTGACCAGTGGATGTAATACCCATTGATTATCAGGCTGAATTATCAGGTTGGAGGAAATGATTTTTCCCTTCGTAAAAACAGAACTGAAGGCATTGGGATCTTTCAGGGTCGCCTTGGCTTTTTCGATGCCCTTGTCATCCTGTATAGCTGATTTTATTGCTCCTTTCTGATAATAGTAGCGGGTCACGATTTCATCGGTCAGCATTTCTTTCAGCTCGTCTTTAAACGATTCGAAATCCTGGTCAAGTTCATGTCCGATTTTCATTTTTAACTGCTCAAACTCCTGTTGGGCCACGTCGAAGTATTTCTCCTCTTTGGCAGTCTCCATCAGTTCTTTGTATGCTTTTTCTGTTTCCGATTGATAGGAGAACTGGCGCTCTTTCACAAATGCTTTAAAGTCATTGAAAATTTCATCGCTTACTTTGAATTCTCCGGGGGAAGCAATCGATTCATTTTCGTTGGCAAATTTGGTGGCGAAATCAAAAAACATAAATTTTCGAGCAAGATTGATGGTCAGGCTGCTCAAACGATCCAAGTCAATTTTAATGTCAGGAACAATGCCACCGCCATCGTACACCTTGCGTCCTTTTTTGGTTGTAAATTCACTGATGAGTGAGTCGGGCACATTACCAACGCTGCCATCTTCGTTTCGGTGCGAATAATCCAGCGCCTGGATACAACGTCCGCTGGGGATGTAATATTTGGCGGTGGTTACTTTCAGTTTGGTGTTATAGCTCAAATCACGCGTAGTCTGAACAAGTCCTTTCCCGAAAGTCCGGGTGCCGATGATCACCGCACGGTCGAGGTCTTGAAGCGCTCCGGCAACAATTTCAGAGGCTGAGGCCGATCCCTGGTTGACTAAAACAGCCATAGGCATTACGGTGTCGATAGGATTGCTGGTCGCCGTGTAGGTTTTATCCCATTGTTTAACCTTGCCTTTAGTGCTTACCACTTCAGAGCCTTTGGGGACAAATAGGTTTACAATTTCAACCGACTCTGTTAAAAGGCCACCCGGATTCGAGCGTAAATCCAGAATCAAGTTTTCTGCTCCTTGCTGTTCTTTCAGTTCAACAAATGCTTTTTTTACTTCGTTAGCACAGTTGTGGGTGAAGTTTGACAAACGGATGTAACCGGTTTTTTCATCCAGCATCCCGTAGTATGGAACCGCATCAATCTGTATCTTCTCACGGACGATGGTAATCTCCATGCTTTTCTTTTGGCCGGGGCGTTCAATCTTAACAACCACGACCTTTTTGGCCGGCCCTTTTAGCAGGTTGCTCACATCTTCAACCGACAGATTTTTGGTCGATTTTCCTGCCACTTCCAACAAAATATCTCCAGCCTTTAAGCCCGACTTTTGAGCCGGAAAGCCTTCGTATGGCTCCGAAATCACCACCTGTTCACCATGTTTGGTGATCATGGCACCAATGCCGGCATATTCGCCTGTGGTCATGAATTTGAAATCTTCCATGTCCGACTCCGGAATATAGGTGGTGTAGGGGTCGAGCGATTCGAGCATTTCATCGATGCTGGTTTTTACCAAGTCGGTCGGGTTAATGTCGTCAACATAAAAAAGGTTGAGTTCCCTGACCAGCGTATAGTAAATGTCCAGATTTTTGTCGACAAGAAATAGTTTCTCATCACGGTTGAATCCGGTGAATATCAATAGGACAACCAGTAATCCGGCGGCTATTGAAATTCCTGTTTTCTGTTTTCTATTGTAGTTCATGTTGAATTGTTTTAATGACAAACGACAAAAATAATAAAGCTTTGTATAAAAGTGGGCGTCATTTCCAATGAATTAGTTAAATATTCTTAATTGGACAGGTTCGCAGGGACTTCCTTCGCCCGTAACGATGATGCGGCAGAATAGCTTTTGTCACGATTAAAAATCTCCTGCTTTACGAAGATGAGTTTTATTTATGAAATAAAAAAGGACATTGAAGTATGAAAAGCCATAAGTATTCACTAATTTAGTTAGCGGGTAAATTGAGGATGAGTAGATTAGACTGAGCAGAAAACTTGTCAGGCCTGCTCATCTTCCGAGCTGGCCTAGTCTACATTCATCCGAAACATTAAAATATAGTAGCTATGAAAAGTCGGGTTATACCGTTCGGTTTTCTTTTTCTTATGGTTCTAATCACGATGTCTGATTTGTTAGTAGCCCAAGAGTCGGGTTCGACTTCAGAATCAGTGGACTCCGAAGTCAATCATGAATACCTGGAGCAACGGGTTGATCAACTTGAAGCGGCAGTGGCGGAAGAGGCTTATACCCGGATTCCGAACGAGGATTTTGAGAATATTGTAGATGGAAAAATCCAGAAATCACTGCGTGAGATTGTGAGTTGGTGGTTATTCGTTATCGCTGCTCTCATTTCTTTGTTGGGCTTTTTAGTGAATAAGTACGCCCGAAGCTATCTTCAAACAACGATCGAGGGCAAGGTCAATCAGCTGAAAGCAGAAAACGAAGAGACGATCAGGTCGATCAGTAATCAGTATTTTTCAAGTGTAATCGGAAGTTTGCTCGATTTTAAAATTGAAACAATCAGTAAAAGTAACCACCGGGTAGACGAAGCGGTGGTCGACGATTTGAAAAACTACCTGTATGATGAAAGTATTACCATCTCGGAGCATAAGAAAGTGGCGCTTATTGATACCATCATGCGCTGTTATTATTACAGTAAGTTTCCGCAGCGCATTGAGAAAATGATCGGGTTGATCAAAGAGTTTGAGACCAGGTTTCAACTCCTGTCTACGACTTATGCCAATGCAGCCATAGCTTTTAATGATATGTACGACCGCTATGGGGCCAAGCAGTACTTGAACGATGCAATTGAGAACTGTAATAAATCGATCAAAATTTTGCCGGATTACGGACTGGCATTCGCGTTGAAGCTCGAACTGAATATGATGGCCATTACCAAAGCTTTTGATGAAGAAGAAAGAAAAGCTTATGAACAGGAACTTCAGAGGGTTTTCAAAGATATCGACAACAACACCAGTACTTATTTGTGCAAAGAATTAATCAAGCGATTTGAAGTGGATAAAGCCACTTTTATGAAGCCTTATTTAACGCGTTTGTACGAAGACTATCCGCAAGAGCTGGCCCGGATTGAGGCGCGAGCGAAGCAGGCTGCCGTGTAGCTGGATTACGCAGGGGCTTCGAGGCTTATAGCAGAAGTTTTATCTTTGCACCATGAATTCATCCGGGAAACGACTTTCGACTGATTTCTTTCGACGCAGCGCACCCGCTGTTGCCCGCGACTTGCTGGGCAAAACCTTGGTACGGGTGTTTGACACCGGCGAACACCGTTGCTACCGAATTACTGAAACAGAGGCCTACTGTGGTCAGGAGGATTTGGCCTGCCATGCCAGCAAGGGATTGACCAAACGAACCCAGGTCATGTTCGGGCCCGGCGGACGGATTTATGTGTATCTGATTTATGGGCAGTACTGGCTGTTGAATTTTGTGACCGGGGAGGCCGGCGATGGTTCGGCTGTTCTTATCCGCGGATTGGAGGGTTTTGACGGACCGGGAAGGACCGGGCGTGAGCTCCGGCTCGACCGCTCGTTTTATGGTGAAGATCTGGCAATTTCCTCCCGGCTCTGGCTCGAAGAAGGTTTGCCGGCTTATGATGTTGAGGCCTTGCCACGCATCGGGATTCACTATGCAGGCGAACCGTGGGTTAGCAAACCCTGGCGGTTCCTGTTTTCCCGGGCAAAGCCAATAGAATATGAACTGCCGGACGGGAGGCGTAGTCATTTTTGAAGGTCGCTTTACCAGAGCTTTCCGTTTTTCCACTTCGGCTGCGTAATTCTTTGATTTAATTTTGTTTTCGGCAGTCATTTCTGTTTGGATTTTAAGAAAAAAGAAATACTTTTGCAGTCCCGATTATTGTCCGTACTTGCAGTTCTTATAAATAATTGATAATGTTGCTGGTAGAAACCTTATTAACATGCCCGATGTTGATAAGTCGGAAACCTCCCAACCAATTGAAATGTAAGTTTTTGCAACTTTTAGTGTTAATTTAAAAAAATTAAAGGCAAGTGGATACTTTATCTTACAAGACCGTTTCGGCCAACAGTGCCACGGCAAATAAGGAATGGGTTGTTGTTGATGCAACGGATATGGTGCTTGGTCGTTTGGCCAGTGCGGTTGCTAAAATCCTGAGAGGAAAAAACAAACCCAACTTTACACCTCACGCAGACTGTGGGGACAATGTAATAGTGATTAATGCAGAAAAAGTGCGTTTAACCGGAAAAAAAGTGACTGACAAAATTTATTTGCGTCACACGACTTATCCGGGTGGACAACGCCAGCAAACACCTTCGGATATTTTAGCAAAGTACCCCGAACGTTTGGTGGAAAAAGCTGTAAAAGGCATGCTCCCTAAAAATCGTTTGGGCCGTAAGGTTTATGGAAACATGAAAGTGTATGTTGGACCAGAGCACAAGCAAGAAGCTCAAAATCCAAAAGTAATTGATTTAAACACGATTAAATTATAACAATGGAAGTAGTAAATACCCTAGGACGTAGAAAATCTGCTGTGGCTCGTATATATCTTAGCGAGGGCAAAGGAAATGTTACCATCAACAAAAGGGATTTAAAGGAATATTTCCCCAATGGTACGCTACAGTATATTGTTATGCAACCATTGAACCTGGTTGGTGTAGCTGATCAATATGATGTAAAAGTAAATCTTGACGGAGGTGGTATTAAAGGACAAGCCGAGGCTTTGCGTTTAGCAATTTCAAGAGCTTTAATCGAAATCGATCCTGAAGCAAGACCTGTACTGAAACAAGCCGGCTTTTTGACCCGCGACCCACGCGAAGTGGAACGTAAAAAACCAGGTCAGCCAAAAGCACGGAAACGTTTCCAATTCTCAAAACGTTAATCGAATTATTCAAACTAAATATGACTGTGGATCTGAAACTGCTGAGACTTCCTTTAAACAAGGAGCTACTCAGGGGTTGCTTTTCAACAAATTATTTATAAAAGTAAAAAGATGCCAAGAACAAATTTTCAAGAATTACTGGATGCAGGTGTTCATTTTGGTCACCTGAAAAGAAAGTGGAATCCAAATATGGCTCCGTACATTTTCATGGAGAAAAACGGAATCCACATCATCGATTTGCAAAAAACAGTTGTAAAAATCGATGAGGCCGCTGCCGCCTTAAAACAAATTGCCAAATCGGGTCGCAAAATACTATTTGTAGCAACGAAGAAGCAAGCGAAAGATATCGTTGCCGATACCGTAGGGAGTGTAAATATGCCTTACGTAGTTGAGCGTTGGCCAGGGGGTATGCTAACAAACTTTCCAACGATCCGCAAAGCGGTGAAAAAAATGATTTCCATTGACAAGATGGAAAAGGAAGACAGTTGGAACAACTTGTCAAAACGCGAAAAGTTGCAAATTACACGTCAACGGGCCAAAATGGAAAAAGTACTGGGTAGTATTGCCGACCTGACTCGTTTGCCAGCCGCCCTTTTTGTTGTTGACGTGATGAAAGAAAAAATCGCTGTGCGTGAAGCTCAAAAATTGGGTATTCCTGTATTTGCGATGGTCGATACCAATTCAAATCCGGAAGGGCTTGACTTCGTTATTCCAGCCAACGACGATGCCTCTCAATCTGTTCGACTGATTGTTCGCCTGATGTGCGATGCAATTGGCGAAGGCTTGAACGAACGCAAAGTGGAGCGCGATAACGAAGGCGATGAAGAAAAACCAAAAAAAGCGAAGAGCAAAAAATCAGCCGCTAAAGCCGAAAAGGTTGAAGTAGACGAAGATAACGACGAAGAATAATTGCTCATTTAATAAATAAAAAAAATCAATTATGGCAATTACTGCTGCAGATGTAATGAAGTTGCGTAAAGCAACAGGAGCCGGCATGATGGACTGTAAAAATGCCCTTGCCGATGCCAATGGGGATTTTGATGCCGCCATTCAAATAATCCGCGAAAAAGGTAAACTGGTTGCAAGCAAACGATCTGATCGTGAAGCTTCTGAAGGCGTTGTCCTGGCTGGTGTTAGTGAAAATAGTCAATACGGAGCAATTGTCGTTTTGAACTGCGAAACAGATTTCGTGGCTAAAAACGAAGACTTCGTGAAAATAACCAATAAGTTTTTGGAGGCTGCGATTGCCAACAGACCGGCCGATTTGGACGCTTTGAAGGCTTTGGAAGTGGATGGACGCACAATCGAATCGCACGTGACCGAACAAACAGGTGTTATTGGCGAAAAGATTGAACTGTCTTTCTTTGCTAAAGTTGAGGCAGAAGCGGTCATCCCATACATTCACCCAGGAAATAAACTGGCGACTTTGGTTGGTTTCAACCAAGCGAATGTTGACACCCAGGTAATGAAAGATGTAGCCATG
>ENA-ORCU01000275-ORCU01000275.1-marine-metagenome-genome-assembly--contig:-NODE-275-length-21661-cov-3.078160_pt1 | contig 21661 bp, 17 predicted proteins | sample MGYA00248631_ERZ508512 | MGnify/ENA primary metagenome ERZ508512 (study PRJEB26183, sample SAMN06268844) | marine metagenome | isolation source: Tt an P1 anaerobic enrichment on pine from sediment taken...
TCTTCCGAATAGGGTTTGCTCGCGAATACCTTTTCAGTTGTCAGACGGTCTTTAAAATATTGGTCAGACTCCAGGTAATCAGAACAAGACGAGAGAATGCCTGTTCCAAATACCAAGCCTAACAGCAAATATATTGTTCTTCTCATATTGCTTTTCATTTCAGTAAAATTTTACAGATTAACGGTTAATCCAAGTGTAATTGATTTGGTCAAGGGATACTTTTCCCCATTTCTCGATCCCATTTCCGGATCCCAAAGTTCAAAATCCGACCAAGTCAGCAAGTTTGTCCCTCTCAGATAGATGCGAAGGTTGTTGAAATGGTACTTATTGACCAGTCTTTTGGGGAGTGTATACCCTATGTCAACTGTTTTCAGACGTAAATAGGCCCCATTTCTCAACCAGAACGTAGAGCTTCTGTAGTTATTGGGATTTCCTCCATAGCTCAAACGGGGATAGGAGGCATTTGGGTTTTCAGTTGCAGGATCTCCTGATATATCCGCAGAAATCCACCGGTCGTCTCCCATCATATCCTTCAACGGAACTCCCCAGTCCCCCTCGCTAAAGGCAAACGCTGTTTTACCCGTGAGCGTAAAGGTGGATTTTCCCGCACCCTGAAATAGAACGTTTACATCAAGACCTTTCCAACTGGCAGATCCACCAGCACCATAAATCAGGTTTGGACGGCGGGTTGCACCAATGGCCACGACATCTCCATCATTGATAACACCGTCACCATTAACGTCTTTATATTTGATGTCGCCCGGCTGATATTCTCCAAACGTTTGTTCAGGACTGTTACGAATATCGTCATAGTCTTCAAATAGTCCCAGCGCAATCAAACCCCGGGATTGTTCGACCCGGTAGCCTTTTTCCAATTGATAGGGATAAACACTATTTTCTTCATCCCGCTCCAGAATCTCATTCTTGCTGTACGTGAAGTTACCCCGAAGTGTCATATTGACCGCTCCAAGCTTTTCTTTGTATGCAAAACGGCCATCGAAACCTTCCGAACTAACTGCGCCGACATTTGCCTTGGGTACACTCTCCAAGCCAACCATGGCCGGAAGATAGTTTCGGGCCATGTAGATGCCCTCGCGCTTTTCGCTAAAGTAGTCCAGGTTAGTGCTAAACTTATTGCCAAACAACGATAAATCTAACCCGAGGTCACTTTTTGTTGCTACTTCCCATGTAACATAGGTCGAAGCAACCTGTGAAAACCGCGTACCTTCATATGATCTGTCGAAATTATAGTCAGCCCATTGGTATCCGGCTACACCACGCTCCATCGTATAAAGGTAGGGAAAACGCTCATCGCCCATATTGTCATTACCCACTTTACCGTGTGAATAACGAATTTTGAACATATTGATCCACTTCACATTATTCTTGATAAAACCTTCTTCCGCCAGGTTCCAAGCTAAAGAATAGGCGGGGAAATAGCCAAATTGATGTCCGATGGCAAAGTTTTCCGACCCCGTATATCCGAAGTTGAAGTCTGCGAAGTATTTAAGTTTCCAGTTGTAAGCCAGTCGGCCTGCAAGTCCTTGATTGCGTTCGGAGACTCCGTTTTTGATATCCTCACCCAAATTTTGTGTTCGAATGAAGGCATCCTGTGTATATTTCACCGTTCCACTGAAGCGGTGTTCTTTTAACGTGCGATTGTAATTGACCATCAGGTCCAGAAACTCTCTCCGGTCGCCGGATGAGCTACTTACCTGATGCATTTCCCTGGGATCAGATATATGATCGAACACCAGGTTTCCCTGGGCATTACGAGCTCTTTCAGCTTTCCATTGTTCAGGCCATTTTAAGCGACGTATGTTGTTGTTATTATTGGTATCGTAACCAAAACGTCCTGTGAATCGAAGTCCTTTGGTAATAAAATCCAGATTTTGCTCCAATGAAACATTGGTTTGGATTTTGTTCGTCCAGTTCTCATTGAAGCCGGTTTGTGTAGCCGACACCCATGGGTTCGTCTGAAAACCTGTTCCAATGGCAGGGATATAACCATTTGAATAGATGATCGGAGTGCTAATGGGCGAATATCCAAAAAGCTGTCCCCAAACATCGTTATCGCCAAGACCGGGACTGTTGCGTTTACCCAACGATCCGGAAACCCCAACTTTCAGCAGCGTTGTTTTGGAAAGGTTCATGTCTGTATTCAAACGGTAGTTCCACCGGCTGTAATTGGCATTCGTATCGTAATCGTCACGCAGCCCTTGATCAGTATTATACATTCCCTCCTCTTTCAGATAACTGGCTGAAACGTAATAACGTGCTGTCGATCCTCCACCGCTAATGTTAAGGTTGGCGCGATAGTTCTGTGCACCGTCTTTTAACAGCAGGTTTTTCCAATCTACATTCGGATATAAATCCTGGTCGAGTCCCAAACGCAATATTTCGAGTTCTTCAGGCTGGAACACCGGCTCCTCGTTTCGTGTAATGCGGGACTCATTCAGTAAGTTGGCATAAGTATTTCCATCGACAAATTCCGGCGTAATGGTACGCGTGTTGTAAGACGATTCTACTTTAACATCAATGTTCACTTTACCAGCCTGGCCTCTCTTCGTTTCAATAAGTATAACACCATTCGCACCTTTTGATCCATAGATCGCAGTTGCTGAGGCATCTTTCAGTACGGTGAATGATTCAATGTCCTCAATATTCAGGTCATCCAAATCGCGTTCAAAACCATCAACCAACACATAGGCACTGGCTCCGGCGCCAAATGTAGAGATCCCGCGAATCCAGAATTCAGATTTGTTTTGTCCCGGCTGTCCAGATGTTGTCCAGGCCATAACTCCTGGCACATTTCCGGCCAGTGCATTGGAAACACTTGAAGAGGAAGTTGCTTGCAGTTCTTTGACATCAATGGTAGTAATCGCTCCCGTAACTGAGACTTTTTTCTGTACACCGGTACCGGTAACGACAACTTCGTCCAGCACACTATTTTCTGATTCTTCTAAAGTTACATTCAGAACCTGCTGCTCCTTGATTAACACTTCCACTTTATCATACCCAATGTATGAAAAAGTCAATCTTTTATATTTGGGGACTTTAATTTTGTATTTCCCTTCCCCGTCGGTTATGGTACCCAAGCCAGGAATTTCAGCAACATAGATGCTGACGCCTACCAGGGTTTCATTATTTTCATCGGCTACAACACCCGTTATTTCAACAGTCTCATTATCCTCCTGAGCCAATGCACTCAATGAAAAGCCGAAGAATAACAGACATATAATTATAATCCTAGTCATAATATTCAGTGTGTTTTAGTTATTGCTTAAATTACTCTGATTCAATTTTCCGGATACAACGGTTCTGACGATCGGCAACATAGAATGCACCTTCTGACTCATTGTAAGCGATCCCGGTCGGTTGGTTAAAACGGGCTTCCAAACGGACATCCCCTTCGACATAGCCCCACGGATCGGCATCAAGACTTGAGCTTCCTCGTCCGGCAAAGGTGTCAACCCGGCCATCAGGTTTTAGCACACGAATCGCATGATTATGTCGATCGGCGATATAGAAGTCGTACTCATCATCTTTGCCTGCATAGTCGGGATTTTTAACAAACACACCGGAGTATGGGGTATCAAAGCGGGCACTTGTTCCAACACCGTCAGCATATGCGGCGACCCTCGGCTCACCAGCAACGCGATAAGGAGTCTGGAATCGCTTGTTTTCCCAGTCGTAGTCTGTTCTCAATATATAGTGCTGGTTAATGACCACGATGTAGGCATAGTCTCCGCTTGGATGAATGACCAGGTAAAATTCCCAGTTGATATCCTGAATGGAGAATAAATTTTCATAATCTCTTACTCCCAGAGTGCCACCTAATACTTGAGAATTCTCAATATCATATTGTCGAAGCGTACCCGTCTGAAATTCGCTGAAGTATAATTGTCCATCCTCGGGATGTATAGCTACTCCTTGGTTACCTCTGGCCCGGATGAGAACTTGTGGATCTGTAAAACCGTTGGCCCTTGACATAATCGAAACGGCCGGATTATTTTCATTTCCCTGGGAATGACCGACAACCATGTGTTGTCCATCTTTTGTGAAACTCACACCTCTTAGTCGCCTTTGATTGTTTACAGCCGAACCGTCAATAAGCTTAGTCACAGTACTGTCGCTAAAGTTAACTGTGTATATTCCCGGCCCATGATCATAGCTAATGTAAAGAAGATCAGGATTCAGTGGGTCGTAATTCATAATACAGGCTTCTGCAAAACCGGTAGCTTCGTCGAAACTCCCCGGATTCCAGCCTTGGTCATCTCTTTCGTTCTTGTATCCAACCAGCGTGCTAACAATCGTTTTTCGCTGATATCCAAACAGCTTTTCAGACGAAGCTAAAGGCTCCTGGTCATCCTGCTTTTCCCCCATGTAAATTTCTATGGTGCCGCTAAATGCCCTTCTAGGAACAAGACAATAGAGGCTTTCTCCCTGAACGCCAACAACTTTAGCCTTTTGTCCACCAATATACACTTGAATAGCATCAGGATCGTTGCCAAAATTTTTGCCATAGATCACCATACGCTGGCCTAAGCCTCCGGAATCAGGAGTAAAATCCGTAATTTCAACAGGCATTGACGGATCATAAGGCGCTGCTGTTATTAAAGTCTCGCTTGGAGAAATGCCATCGTCGCTGCAGCCTATGTAAAAGACAGCCAAAAACAATAACATCATCCAATAAATGGTCTTACGACCCTTTGTAATGAAATTTCTCATTTTCATAATCATTTAGGTTAACAAAATTAACTGTGTAATACCTCGCATGTACCAGCCCTCATTAAGAGTGATCGTACATTCCCGGTATTCACCGATTTTTTTAAAAAGCGAAATGAAAGGTTTTCTCCATCTGGAATAGATGAATCTTTACGTTTTTTGTTTTTTTCCATAGTTTTTCTTTAATTTTTAAACCAATGTTCATTAACTAATTTTAGGTTTATCGCTATCTATTTTCTGATGATACTCATCATGTAATTTTCGGGATTGGCTGAAAATCGGGAAGTCATTTTATTGGACTCGTATTGGTTCAGAGTCAGAGCAAGCCCGTACCCTATACTGAAGCAAGAGAGAATGCAGAAGTTGAAGCACTACTATGTAAAAGATTCCAATCCTGCAAAATTTAGATATCCGCAAGTGCAGCCAATTAAAAAAATATTGATTAAGAGCCGATTAGGTTTGGAAGTGGTTCAAGAATGTACGGCACTTTGAAAATAGTTGAGTGAAAGTTTCTTCCCGAAAAGAATTAAGATCATTTGTTTTTTTCATAAATTTGGTTTGTCAATGGTTATTCGATTAGTGCTTTCTTAAAACAGCCAGTTCCAGAAGCATTAATCTGATTAACTTTTTTCTATGGAAGGGGGCAAGATCCGCAAAATCTGTCCCCTTTCTATTTTATTTTTAGGTTGTACTCTTTTTTCTGTTTATGTTTTGATTTATAATTTTAAATCGATTCCCAGTTCAGTTTTCTCAACATACCTATCCGATCATTGCCGGTAAAACGTTCCTGATTCTGATTATACAAAATAACCAGATCCTCTCCCTTGTGGATTAATATATTATCCATCGATTCGCTTTTTTGATCGATCAGCCGGTCATTTTTCCATGAAATGAGCGGTGCTGGATCAACATTCGGGCTAATCACCAAACGAGGTTGTCCGTGACTTAAATCGGATGCACTGAATTGCTTATAAAAGGTTGCTTTGTATTTGCGTCCAAGAGATACGTCGCTGGTTATTGATTCCGTCCGGTGATTGAGCCATACTTTCCCTTCAACCAAAATGGCTTCAATGGTTGGCTCATCCCGATAGGCTTTCACGTTAAACTCGGTTTCACGTCCTTCAAGCAAAAATCCGAAAGCATCAACTACAAAAGGTTTTTCCTTATTTTTGGCCACTTGAAAGTATCCTTCGCCCTCAAGACGAACTAAGCGATTTTCCAGGTTAAAGTCAGTTGAGTAGGTAAGCTTGCTGCCGGCGTTAAGCCATACAACAGTTCCATCGGGCAAGACCACTTGCGACTTGGCTCCAAGCGGGGCCACAATTTCGCTATACGAAACCAGCCGCTGTTCAACGGCTTGATTCTGGTTCACAAAATAAGTTGTTAATCCGCTAACCACAAATATCAAAATCAGAATAGCCGCCACCGACGATAACCGATAAAAGCGTGGTAATTTTCGGATGACGGATCCCTGATTTGACGTACCATCATTCATTTTGAGTTCGAGGCTCCGAAATAGTTTTGCTTTATCAAAAGGAACCAATGGCTGATAATCCTCCGCTTCCAGCTGCTGGTACATGGCCTCTTCAATTTCCAACTTAGTGGCTTCATCCTGAACCAACTCTTCCAATTCACTCAGTTCGGAAGCTGTACAATCTACTGCCTGAAATTTTCCAAGCAGGTGTTTAAAATGTTTTTCTATGTTCTGATTATCCTTCATCTCACAATCACATACAAGTAGCTTTTAAAAGCTACTCACTCGATGTTTAAAAAAAATTCAACTTTTTTCAAAAAAATCATTTACTCTGAATCAAAAGAGACTAAAAAAGCCAATTAACAGAAACAGATAGTCGTCTTTTAAATGTTCCTTTAAGAATTTAGTAGCCCGATAAACCTGATTCTCAACTGTTCGGACAGACAAACCCAGCTTTTCCGAAATTTCAGCGTTCGAATATCCCTTCAGCCGACTGAGTATAAATATCCTCCGCTTTTGCTCCGGCAACCGAATCAGCAGTTCCTTAATTTTTTCACTCAATTCATTCCTTCTCAGCTCTTCTTCAGGAGTTTCGCTAAACGCCGGATCAAGATTCATCAAATGCTCCTCGTATTTTTGACGGACAATTTGGTGTTTAAGGTGATTAAATACCCGGTTCACGGTCATTCTGTATAAAAAACTTTTGAACGATTTTTCTTCATCAACTTCTGTTCTGATTTCCCACAGTCGAAGAAAAACGTCCTGGATAATTTCTTCCGTTTCATCCGTATCTTTAAGATAAGAATAGGCAAAGTGAAAAAGGCGTTCACTGTAGGCCTCAAATATTACCTGAAAAGCATTCCGGTCTCCGTCCTTTAGCTTTCTGAGCAAGTTAATGTCAATATGTTTAGATTCTGTTGTCAATCTTTCCCTCTGTTTTCAGGCAAGCATGGTGACTTTTAACCTTCAATTTGCCTGGCCTGTTTCCTTCAATCAATTCATCTCAATCACTTACTGAATTACTTGGCGGTTAATTAGTTCAACACTTTGAATGTTAATAAACTCACCGGTTTCGCCTTTTGAAACCAGGCCCCATCGGAAACCCATCCCCCAGGGGACATAGCCTGAAGCATCAACGGAGTCAGCAATGATGTCCCATTGGTCACCATCAGACACCGAAAACTGCAGAAGATCGCCGTTTTTAACATTCATTCTCAACTTAATTAAATCGCCGTATCGTGCTGTCGGTACAGCCTCATATACATTTTTTTCCTTTCCGGATGTAATCCAAACCTCAATTAAGTCGTGACCTGCCGAAATACCCAAGCCGGCCATGGGCGCGCCAAAGGCATTGTTGGTTGCTCCGATCAGCAAAATCCCACCATTAACCCCTCTACCACTCATGGCCAGATCGATGGTGGCCGTCACTTCAAAATTCATCGATTTTACCGGTTGGGCCAGCAAACTGCCCAGCAGATCGTTTTCGGCGGATGCAGCCAACATCAATCCGTTTTCACCGGTTGCATAGCTCAATTTTTGCGTGGCCCGCCACTGCCAGCAAGGCTCCAGTGCTTTAGAAAAATCGTCAAAATAGTCAATCCGGTTATTTTCAAGGGTTATTTCGGCAGAACGCTCAAAGTATAGCCAATCATCATCGGTCCAGTGTATTTTTTCAAGCAAACCTTCGCGACCAATGTAATCGCCACCAACTGTTTTGTAGGAATGAAACATGAGGTAATAGTCCCGTCCGGCCTTAAACACATCGCCCGTGCCGGGACATTTCCAGGCTTCATTGTCTGTCAGAATCGGATTGGCATCATATTTCTCCCAGGGACCCAGCAAGTTCTTCGACCGGGCCACCCCAATTTTATAGTCACAAGTTATATCACAACAATTTCCTGCCGAATACAACAGATAAAAATAGTCGCTGCGCCGAAAAATACACGGCCCTTCAACAATGTGCTGTTCCCATTCCTGGTCATTTCGAATCAGTTCACGCTTCTCACCATACACTTCCTTTCGATCTTCAGAGATGGGCTGTGCATAAATAACAGAAGGCCTGCCGGGCCTGAATAGTTCTTTCCAAATCAGGTAAAGCGAGTTATCCCGATCTCTAATCTCAAAAGCATCAATGGTTTCAAGGTTATCAGAGATGATCAGGGGACCATGATCTGTAAAAGGTCCCTCAGGACTATCGGCGCTGGCAACTGCGATGGTAATTTTATTGGTCACTTTGTCCCGACCGGTGTAATAGACGTAGAGTTTTTCCTGCGTTTCGTCATAAGAAAGTTCAGGAGCGAAAAAATTTTGGTGTGCCCAATCAGGTGCTCCACCAGGAAAAACGTAAGAAATAAGCTCCCAGTTATTTAGATCATCGGACTTGTAGATAGGAAACAGCGGTGACCATTCGTTGCTTGTTGCAGAGGCGTAGTAAGAGTCACCGATCTTCGTTACTGTCGGATTCGGACTGTCGCCGGGCAAAACGGGATTAATATTACCTCCCGGCTTTTCGAATGAACAAGCATATTGCATGACCGCCCAACTAAAAAACATCAAAAACCTCAAACGTACTTTCATGATGAAGAAACAATTTTTACAACCCTTCACTTTAGGAAAAGTCAAACTTAGTCTTAATCCATACAACTTGGACAAAAAAGCTACTCACGCTCCTGTTGTTTTTATTTTCGTGGCCATCAAAATTGCACATTTCCTGCGACGAACAAAAAAATTTCTTTTAACGCTTTCTGTGTATCCCATCCACGTTAAATTAACCGGGCCTTGAAGACACCAGCAAAACAAGACCTTTTGACGGACACACACCATAAGACGGTTAATGCGCTTATTCAATTAAAACTAAACAGGCATGAGTAAAACCGTGATTCATCTTGTATAAAAATTGAATGACTAAAACGACTATAAAAGTCACGTAATTATATCAATGAAACTCAAATTATTTAGGAAAATGAAGAAAACAGTTCTACTTATTGCATTAAGTTTATTCTTAGGAAGTTCATTTGCTCAGTGGAGCCCGGCAGGTGATAAAATTAAAACCAAGTGGGCCGAAGAAATAGATGTGAACAACGTTCTGCCCGAATACCCGCGCCCATTGATGGAACGAACCGACTGGAAAAACCTGAACGGCTTGTGGGAATATGCCATTAAAGAAGTGGGGGCAGCCGAACCCTCCAGTTTCGATGGTCAAATTTTGGTTCCGTTTGCAATAGAATCAAGCCTTTCCGGCGTTCAAAAACGCGTGGGCGACGACAACGAGCTGTGGTACAAAACCACATTCACGGTGCCTTCAAACTGGAAAAACAAGAAAGTATTGCTTCACTTTGGTGGTGTCGACTGGAAATCAGACATCTGGGTGAACGATATTAAAGTAGGAACACACGAAGGTGGCTACGCACCATTTTCATTCGATGTAACGCCATTCCTGACAAAATCAGGCGACCAAAAGTTGGTGGTGAAAGTATGGGATCCAACAAGCAGTGGATACCAACCACGCGGAAAACAGGTGAACCGTCCCGAAGGAATCTGGTACACGCCGGTAACCGGAATCTGGCAGACCGTTTGGCTGGAACCTGTAGCCGAAAAATACATCGAGTATGTTCGCACCACGCCGGACATTGACAATAGCCGCCTTTCAGTTGAACTACTTACAAGTGGAACTAACTACACTGACGTTTACCAGGTTGAAGTGTTTGACGGCACAACTAAAATTGCGACAGCGAAAGCCTCAGCCAACCAACCAGTTGATATCTCAATTCCTAATGCTAAACTGTGGGATACCGATTCGCCTTTCCTCTACGATTTGAAAGTTAGTTTAATGAGCAGCGGCAAGGTGATTGATCAGGTTGACAGTTATTTTGCCATGCGCAAAGTCTCGACCAAGCGCGACGAACACGGCATTGTCCGTTTACAACTCAACAACAAGGATGTCTTTCAATTTGGCCCGCTCGATCAAGGCTGGTGGCCTGATGGCTTATACACAGCCCCAACTGATGAAGCACTAAAATACGACATTGTAAAAACCAAAGAATTCGGTTACAACATGATTCGTAAGCACGTGAAAGTTGAGCCGGCTCGCTGGTACACCCATTGCGACCAACTGGGAATTTTGGTTTGGCAAGACATGCCCAATGGTGACCGTTCTCCTCGCTGGCAAAACCGACAGTATTTTGATGGGACGGAACTGAAAAGGAGTGCTGAATCAGAAGCCAACTACCGTGCCGAATGGAAAGCCATCATGGATTTCCTGTATTCCAATCCGTCAATCGTCTGCTGGGTTCCTTTCAACGAAGCGTGGGGACAGTTTAAAACCCAGGAAATTGTTGAGTGGACCAAGGCTTATGACCCCAGCCGCCTGGTCAATCCGGCAAGTGGTGGTAATCACTATCCCGTAGGCGACATGCTTGACCTCCACAACTACCCACATCCTGAGATGTATTTGTACGATGCACAACGTGCTACTGTTTTGGGCGAATACGGAGGGATTGGTTTAGCCCTTGAAGATCACCTTTGGGCAACCGACCGCAATTGGGGATACGTTCAGTTTAAAAACAAAAAACAGGTAACTGACGAGTATGTGAAGTATGGTGAACAATTATTAAAACTGATTAAAGCCGGCTTTTCAGCCGCGGTTTACACACAAACAACCGATGTGGAAGGCGAAGTGAATGGCTTGATGACCTACGACCGGAAAGTGGTTAAAATTGAAGAAGACCGGGTACGCAAGATCAACCAGGAAATCTGTAACTCTTTAAACGACTAAAATAGAGAAAAGCAACGTTTAGTTTTTTTTGTTGATAAGAATAGTAGTCGTATTAGCCACAGCAACAGTTTAACCACTGAGCTGTGGCTTTTTTTTATTCTGAATGAACTAAATAGACATTGCGGTTCTCTATACTGCCGCCCGACTGCTATGGTTTGGAACCTTGAAGGCCTGCAAGAACCGGGAAAGGCGACGAATCGGAGCGCCAAGTGTGCTGCAAAGACAAAAATGAAGACCGAAGAAGCAATATTATAAAATAGCGCGTTCCAAAACCCTTTATTTTAGCGGCCCCCGGGCAGGCATGACCCTCCCCCGGGGGTTTTTTGTGTCCATCGGCATCAATGACCCACCCATCGGCAAAATCTTTGTCGCAATCGCCCCTAATGCCCCGTTAATCGGTCAAACTTTCACTCCAACCGGTCATATGGATCCGCCCATCGGCCAGATTTCTGAAATAATCAGGCATCATGACCCGCCCCTCGGCAAAATCTGTGAAATAATGGGGCATTATGAACCGCCCATCGGCAAAATCTCCAAAGTAATTGGGTAAACGGAGCCGCCCCTTGGCAAAATTTCAACATCACAGCGGGAAATGAGTGGTCCCTGCCGAAATTCCGGCTCACAGCCGGAGATGCCCTGCAGCAATCGTAAAAATGGATCTGAGAGCTTTGCCTTTTACAGGATCAGTCCGATTAATGACAGCCACAATCATTGTCGCCGCAAACCGAGCCATCCTTCTTTTTCTCCTTCTTGAAAAAGTACTTTTTAACCAGGAAAAACAAGGCGCCTGCAAGCGCTAAATAAACCAGTATATTTTGTAGGCTCCACATTTTCGGTTCGTTTTCCGTTTACAGATTTTATTGAAATTATTTCAACAATTGATAAGCAATCATCGAAACCAGGTAGGCAAACCCCGTCATCAACACCAACTGAATCAAGGGCCATTTCCAACTGTTGGTTTCCTTCTTTACAATGGCCAGCGTGCTCATACATTGCAGGGCAAACGCATAAAACAGGAGTAAGGAAATGCCTGTTGGAAAATTGAATAATTTCTCTCCGGTTCGTGAATTCGTATCGGTTGACATTCGCACTTTTATGGTTTCCTCCTCATCGCTGCCCACGCTGTAAATGGTGGCCAGCGTAGCAACAAAAACCTCACGCGCCGCAAACGAGGTTACCAAGGCAATCCCAATTTTCCAATCGTAGCCCAAAGGTCGGATTACCGGCTCAATGGTGTGCCCAATAATGCCGATGTAAGAATGACGCAGCTTGTACGAAGCAACAGCTGTTTGCATGTCCTCTTCGCTGAGCTCGGCATTTTCAACTTGCGCGCGAACAATGTCGTTGGCCCGGTAAAAGTCGTCGGAATAACCGTTGGAAGCCAAAAACCACAAGACGATGGAAATGGCAAGAATAATTTTCCCGGCACCAAAAATAAAGCTCTTCGTTTTTTCAACAACCGTGTAAGCCACATTCTTGAATAAGGGCATTTTATATGCCGGCATCTCAATCACAAAAAAAGTGCGGGCCCTGTTTTTAATGATTTTATCGAGAATGAAAGCTGAAAAAACTGCCATTCCGAATCCCAAAGCATACAGGCCCATCAAAGTAAGTCCTTGCAAGTTAAATCCCGCAACTGCCCGATCCGGGATCACCAAGGCAATGATGATCAGATAAACAGGTAAGCGCGCCGAACAGGTGGTGAATGGGGTAACCAAAATCGTGACCAGCCGTTCTTTCCAGTTTTCGATATTCCGTGTAGCCATCACTGCGGGTATGGCGCAAGCAGTTCCCGAAATCAGGGGAACGACACTTTTACCGCTGAGTCCGAAGCGGCGCATCACGCGATCCATCAAAAACACGATCCGGCTCATATAGCCGCTTTCTTCAAGCAAGGAAATAAACAGAAATAAAAAGGCTATTTGTGGTACAAAAATGACGATGCCGCCAATTCCCGGTATAATCCCCTCGGCCAATAAACTGGTGAACGGGCCGGCAGGCAAATGGGTTCCTGTCCACTCGGCTAAGTTGGTAAACGACTGGTCAATAAAATCCATTGGCACACTGCTCCAGTTGTAAATGGCCTGGAAAACCAACAACATCACTAAAAAAAACACAACATGACCGGCCACTCGGTGTGTCAAAACACGGTCCAGTACGCTACGCCAGTCAGTGGCTTTCGATCCGTCAACCTGATAGACATCCTTCAAAAAACGGTTGATGAAAAGGTAACGGGCAATGGTCTCTTTTTGCTGCAAACGTTTAATTTCAGGAGTCGCCCTTTCCGAATAGGTATTTGCTTTTTTTAGTTCTTCATCAATCTTCTCCATCGACACATCCTGTGAAACCACCAGCCACAGGGCATAAAGATGCTGGTCAGGGAACGCCTGCTGTAAACGATCAAAATAATCCCGGTCAATATCGGCCAAATGCACGGTTGCTGAAACAGGCAAGTTCCGGTATTCTTCCAACAGGCTTTTTAGCTGTTCGATTCCGGTCCGCTTCCGTGAACTAACCAAAACCACTTTCGATTGAATTTTTTTCTCCAGCATTTCCACGTCTAAGGTAATTCCACGACGCTCCATCTGATCAGCCATATTGACCACCAAAATCGTCGGAATCTGAAGATCTTTGATCTGTGTAAACAGGATTAAATTGCGCTTCAGGTTTTCCACATCAGCCACCACGACTGCAACATCGGGATAATCGTCTTTGGTTTTACCAAGCAAAGTCTCAACCACCAACTGCTCATCGGCTGACGAGGCATTCAGGCTGTAGGTGCCTGGTAAATCAACGATATGTGCTTTTGTTCCATTTGGTAACCGGCAGCTTCCTTCCTTTTTCTCAACAGTAATACCCGGATAGTTTCCGACTTTCTGACTCAAGCCAGTCAACAGGTTGAAAATGGATGTTTTACCAGTGTTTGGATTCCCAATCAGGGCAACATTCAAGGGTTTGCTCATGCTTACTTACACAACTTTTGTGATTTCAATCAAAACGGCCGTCTCTCTCCTTATCGCGACATGATTTCCGTTGATATTCAGAAACAGGGGATCTTTAAACGGAGCCAGCTGAATTAACTGAACCTCGTTGCCTGGCAAGCAGCCCATCTCCTGAAGCTTAACCGGAATTTGATCGACCGAAAAATTTCCGATAATCCCCTTTTCGCCACGCTTGAGGCTACTAATGTTGTCTTTTATGATTGGTTGCTTGAAGTTGATCATAGCTCGAGTTTTATATTTTAGTCAGCACGGTCAATTGAAGGTCGTCACATCAACGACTATTACCATACTATAAAGTCTTTTTCTACAGCTAGACAAAAATAGGTTTGCAAAGACAAAAACACAATCCCCTTTTCTTGTGATATTAGATTGACCGAATACCATTTTGGCGGTTTACCCTCCCCTAAAGTAATGAGTACAAAAATGCAGGTTCAAAGCACCCTTTTTAACCTGCATTAAAATCGGACGATACGCTTGAACCTGATCAATCCGTCCGAAAGAAAAATTACTTAAAAAACACCACGAACATTGGTGGTACCACCGCCTTCGAGTGTAACCGAAATGGGTTTGTTGTTCTTCCAGTTTCCCCCGGTAAAATCGGGTACGTCAATCGAGTTTGAACGGTTGGCAACCGACCACTCTGAAAGCGGAGTAATCACGCTCCACAGTGCGGCATCGTATACATCCTGATCAAGCGGAAGACCGTTACGAAGGCAATCAATCAAACGCCAATCCATCATAAAATCCATTCCGCCATGACCGCCAACTTTCTTGGCCATCTCGCCAACCTTCAATACAATTTCAGGTGTGTACTTCTCTTCCAGTTCTTTCATTTCAGCCTCGTCGACCCAACTATGCCCAAAAGAAATTTTCGCAGGCCCGGGATATTTCCGGGCAATGCCTCTGGTTCCGCTCAACAAGTGAATTCGAGAATACGGACGCGTGGAAGTCACATCGTGCTGTACCATGATTGTTTTTCCCTTGTGCGTTTTAATTACCGAGGTATTCATATTTCCCCGGTAAGTTTTATTGCTGAACTGCTCAAAGAAGGAATCCTCTTTCGCCAGCTCCCTGGCTCGATCAGCCATCTGAAAATCAGCTGATGAAGTCGCCACCAGGTAATCCATTTGATCTCCGCGGTTAATATTCATGGCCTGGCAAACCGGTCCCAAACCGTGTGTCGGATATAAATTGCCGTCGCGGTAGTTTTCTTTTAGGCGCCACATGTCGTAATAGGCGTCTTTATTGAAGTTCAAATCAATCAGGTTGTGAATGTAGGCTCCTTCACCATGAACAAGTTCTCCAAACAGTCCCTGGCGAGTCATATTTAAAGTCAGTAATTCAAAAAAATCGTAGCAGCAATTCTCCAACATCATGCAGTGCTTCTGCGTACGCTCTGAGGTCTCAACCAGCTCCCAGGCTTCATCAACCGTTTTAGCTGCCGGAACTTCCACGGCCACGTGTTTTCCTTGTTCCATGGCATACACTGCCATTGGTGTGTGCAAATGCCAGGGGGTACAAATGTAGACCAAATCAATTTCATCGCTCTCACACAAGGCTTTCCACGAATCTTCCGTGCCGAAATACTCTTTGGCAGCCGGCAAGCCTGCGCCCTTTAAACGCTTCTGTGCGTCTTTCACCTTTTCTTCCCGAATATCGCTGAAAGCCTTAATCTCAACCCCCTCAACGTGTGACATCCGCACCGGTGCACCTGATCCGCGCATTCCTAAACCAATAAACCCAACGCGCACAACCGGAAGTTTGGGAGCCGCATAGTTACACATATTGAACCGCCCGGAAGTTTTTCGTCCGGTGCGACTGGTATTCAATTTGTCCCCGCCTGGATTGTTGTTCGACCAGGCTGAAATTCCAGTCATTGCTAAACCAAGACCAAGGGTGGTACGTTTTAAAAACGAACGACGATCATTTTTTTCCATTCTCTTTCTATTTAGTTAGCATTAATACATTAAATTTTGTCTTACTCATTACCAACAAGATGCGTCACTGGCGAAATGTCATCGCCACTAAAACACATGATTTGTCAAACTGAACTCACAAATATATTAAAAGATGTGTGTACGAACACACATTTTTACGAAAAAACTTTCTCCATCAAAAAATAGGTGCTATTTTAGCGTCGAAAAATCAGTCGACAAAATCTAAAACAACTGGAAACACTAAAGATGTTAATACTTTAAAAATTCGATAAAATCATGAATACAAAAAACTTACCTGCGTCAACTGAAAAAATACCATTGCGTATTTTTAATGATAAAGAAGAAGGTTCGGTTTTTATTGCCAACCAAATTGCCACCACAATTAGAGCGAAAAATGAGCTGGGACAAAAAACCGTATTGGGTTTGGCAACCGGAAGCTCTCCCCTGCGGATATACCGCGAACTCATTCGTATTCATAAGGAAGAAGGTTTGAGCTTCAAAAATGTTGTGACCTTCAATCTCGACGAATACTACCAGGTGGAACCGGAAAACAAGGAAAGTTATCATTACTTCATGTACGAACACTTTTTCAACCACATTGACATTAAACCCGAAAATATTCACATTCCGGACGGCATGTTGTCCCACTCTGAAATCGATGAATTTTGCCAGGAATATGATCGGAAGATCGCCGAATTGGGAAATATCGATGTTCAACTCTTAGGAATTGGACGTTCGGGTCACATCGGGTTCAATGAACCTGGCGCAACAGAAACCACCACTACCAGGCTGGTCAAACTAAACAAGATTACCATTGACGACGCTGCAGAAGCCTTTGACGGCGAGGAACACGTACCGCTTCGGGCCATTACCATGGGGGTAAAAACCATTTTAAATGCCAAAAAGATTTTCATGGCAGTTTGGGGCGAATCAAAAGCTGAAATACTGGCAAAAGCAATTGAAGGGCCTGTTGGCAGTGATGTGCCAGCCTCGTATCTGCAAAAACACCCCGACGTGCTTTGTATTGCCGACCAGCCAGCCGCTTCGAAACTTAGTCAATTTCAAACACCCTGGCTGACCAACTTTTGTACCTGGGACAACCACATGAAGAAAAAAGCGGTAGTCTGGCTTTCGCACAAAACCGACAAACCTATGCTGAAGCTAACCGATAATGACTACAAACAATGGGGATTGGCTGATCTGTTAAAAACTGCCGGGTCGGCTTACAACCTCAATATCGAAATTCACAATCAGATTCAACAAACAATAACCGGATGGCCGGGCGGTAAGCCAAACACCGATGACAAAGTCAGGCCCGAACGGTCTAACCCATATCCGAAACGGTCGATTGTTTTTAGCCCCCACCCCGACGATGATGTCATTTCGATGGGCGGGACCTTAATCCGTCTGGTCGATCAGGGACACGACGTCCATGTGGCATATCAAACATCCGGAAACATCGCTGTATTTGACGATGATGCCCGCCGTTTCACAGACTTTCTACTCGGATTTTCAAAAAAATTCAATATTGCTGAAGACAAAATTCAAAGTCTGCACGAAGAAATTGTCAACACCATTAACAATCCGGAAAAAGAAACCAACAGCAGCAAAAAAGTACTGAAAATAAAAGGATTGATCAGACAGGGAGAAGCATCGGCGGCCTGCCGTTTTTGTGGGGTAAAAAATGAAAACACCCATTTCCTCGAATTACCTTTTTATGAAACGGGACACGTGGCAAAAAATGACTTATCCGATGCTGACATTGACATTATTGTTAATCTTCTGCAAGAAGTTAAGCCGCACCAAATTTTCGCAGCCGGTGATTTGCATGATCCGCATGGTACACACGCAGTGTGTTTAAATGCTATTTTCAAAGCCATCGACCGGCTGAAGTCTGAGGACTGGATGAAAGACTGCTATGTTTGGCTTTATCGGGGCGCATGGCACGAATGGAACATTGAGGATATTGAAATGGCCGTTCCGATCAGCCCTGAAGAACTGATGAAAAAACGAAAAGCCATTTTCAAACACCAGTCGCAGAAAGATTCGCCCGTTTTTCCCGGAAAAGATAAGCGGGAGTTCTGGCAACGGGCCGAAGACCGAAACCGAAATACTGCCGAACTGTACGACAAACTTGGCCTGACGGAATACGAGGCCATCGAAGCTTTTAAAAGGTACAAATTCTAAATATCGAAAAATGGACTATTCAGACGTAAATGTAATCATTGATCGTTTTCAAGTGGAGGGTGAAATAGATGAGCTGAAAGCTTACGGATCGGGACATATTCATGATACCTATCTCTTGCGCAACAAACAAGCAGGAAAGCCCGACTACATCCTGCAAAAAATCAATAATTCCATATTTACCAAGGTAGATGAACTGATGCACAATATTGAAACGGTCATCAATCATTTGCAACAGAAAGCCAAAAACGAGACTTCGCAAGATATTGCAGAAAAAACACTGTCGCTCGTGCAGACTAAAAATGGGAAAAGCTACTATCAACATGCTGATGGCAGCTACTGGCGCATGTACCTGTTTTTGAAAGGAACAAAAGGCTACGACCTAATAGAAAATGACAAGCAAGCACTTGAAGGAGGTCGGGCATACGGGCAGTTCATTACTGATTTGGCCGACCTTGATCCAGCTAAAATTCATGAAATACTCTCTGATTTTCACAACATAGAGTATCGGCTGGGTCAGTTGGATCAGGTAATTGCCAGCGACCCCGTGAAACGACTGAAGGAGGTGAGCCCGGAAGTTGAGTTTGTCAGAACAAGAGCCGAACAAATGAAACAGATCAAACGAATGGGTGATGCCGGCGAACTGCCTTTGCGAATCACCCATAACGACACGAAATTTAACAACGTGCTTTTGAATGAGAAAGATGAAGCGCAATGCGTAATCGATCTGGACACCATTATGCCCGGCTATGTGGCCTTTGATTTTGGTGATGCGGTGCGAACCATTATCAATACGGCCGAAGAAGATGAAAAAGAACTGGAAAAAATTCAGCTCAACATGGGTCTGTTCAAGGCTTTTGCCGAAGGTTTTATTGAAAAAACACGGACAATTCTGACCGGGAATGAAATTGATTCGTTGTCACAGAGCTGTTTGTTGCTCCCGTTTATCATGGGAGTTCGCTTCTTAACCGACTATATTGACGGTGATCACTATTATAAAATTCATTCGCCACACCATAACCTGCAACGTGCCCGGGCCCAGTTTGAACTGGTAAGGAAAATTGAGGGAAAGTTTGAAGAAATACAACAAACCATTGACGAACTAAGTAAAAAACACCTATGCATATAGAAATTCCCAGACTCAATTTCACTGTTCATCACACCAGGGAGCTGAAGACTGTTTTTGAGGCGTTGCCTAAAATTCCGTTGACTTGCTTTCCATGGGATACGCCCTCTTCAAAGCCCGAAGTTGGTTTTAAAATTGCCCACAACAATCAATCGATCTTTTTACATTTTCACGTTTGTGAGGATGAAATGCTCGCCCGATATTGCCAACATAATCAACCTGTTTACACGGACAGCTGCGTAGAGTTTTTTATTGCTTTTGATGACGATCTCAACTATTATAATTTTGAGTTTAACCCCTTGGGAACATGTTTAGCCGCTTGGGGACCCGACCGGAATCAACGACAGCCGGTCGCACCGGAATCTCTCAATCAAATTAAGAGCAGGACAACAATCAGCAGACAGAATCAGGGGCAATCACCATGTTTTGATTGGAAATTATTTATTCAGATACCGGTTTCCGTCTTCGCCCATCACAAAATCAGCCAACTATCAGCAACTACGGTGCGGGCTAATTTCTACAAGTGTGGCGATGATCTGACTGAACCTCATTTTATAAGCTGGAAAAAGATTGAAACCAGCACCCCGGATTTTCATCAACCCTCCTATTTTGGAGATTTATCTTTTCTATAACCAGCACCTTACAAATCGCTTTCATTACAAACAGCAAAATTTCGAAACAAAACACAATATTATTCACAGCCATTATTTATAATATTAATCAGTATTTTTGCACCATCACCTTGCGGATTTAGGACGTTATGGAGAATAAAGAGCCAATTAAAAATATTGTAAGAATAAAAGACATTGCCGAAAAAGCGGGCGTGTCGACCGGAACGGTAGACCGGGTGTTACACAACCGCGGAAGGGTTTCCGAAGAAGTGCAACAACGGGTTTTAGCCATAGCCAAGGAATTGAACTACGAACCCAACATGCTGGCCCGGGCACTGGTTTCAAAACGCGAATACCGCATTGCAGCGCTGGTGCCGGATGCAACACTTGACGATTTTTGGGAACAGCCAATCCAAGGGATTAAAAAAGCCTCAACAGAACTCCGACAATATGGACTATCGGTTACCTATCATGTATTCAATCAGTTCCATGTTGATTCTTTTAAAGAAGAAGCGGAAAAAATTTCAGGATTAAACTATGATGGCATCTTGTTGGCTCCCCTTTTTTACAGGGAGTCACTTACTTTCCTCAACCGCTGGAAACTTCAGGGTGTCCCCTTCAACTTGTTTAATACGCACATCCCCGACTATGAACCACTGGCTTACATTGGCCAGGATTCTTATCAAAGTGGTGTGTTGGCCGGCAAATTGCTCCACTATGGCTATCCGGGAACAGAACCGGTAAGCTTCGTCATTGCACATATTGACGAGGATGTGGCCAACTCTTCGCACCTGATTAAGAAAGAACAAGGCTTTTTGGATTATTTTGAGCAAGCGAACAATCCGAACTTTAAAGTGGTACGGGCTGACTTACAAAACAGTAACAACAAGGAATATTTTGCACAACAGTGGGATGAACTGCTTGGGAACCATCCCAATATTCAGGGAATTTTCGTGACCACCTCGAAAGCCTATACTGTTGCCAATTACCTGCAAAGCAGAACCAACCATAAACTTCGGCTGGTTGGATACGACTTGCTTCAAAAAAACCTGAATTACTTAAATCAGGGCGTCATCAACTTTCTCATTAACCAAAATCCCAAAGGACAAGGTTATTACGGTATTCATTTGCTGATTGACCACCTCGTTTTCAAGAAAAAAGTCAATCCCATCAAATACCTGCCGTTGGATATCATCACAAAAGAGAACCTGCACTACTATGTGGAGTCGGAGCTGTAAATTCCTTGTGCCGAACACAGCAGATACAGGATTTTCGCATCAAAAAGACTGCCTGGATTCCATTCTTGCCAGTCACTTAGGTGCTGTTTCACATGATATTCATGAAAAAAACACAAAATATTAGTCGATCCCGCCACTCGTCATCCAACTAAAATAGCATCTTTGTGTTTAGCAATAACAAAAAGCTATTTGCTGAATGAACATCACCATCGAAAATATACTACTGGTCGGATCTTTGCTTCTTCTGATAAGCATTCTAATCGGAAAAACTTCCTACCGCTTCGGAATCCCAACTTTGGTGCTTTTCTTGTTTGTAGGAATTTTAGCCGGCTCGGAAGGAATTGGCAAGATCTATTTTGACAGTCCCCGGCTTGCTCAATTTATCGGTGTTGTTTCGCTCAATTTCATCTTGTTTTCAGGGGGTTTGGATACCAACTGGAAAGCCATTAAACCTGTTTTGTGGCAAGGGCTCTCGCTCTCTACCCTAGGTGTTTTGCTTACCGCAGTTTCACTGGGAACATTTGTCTGGCTGGTCACTGATTTCAGCATTTATGAAGGATTACTCCTCGGAGCCATTGTTTCATCAA
>ENA-ORCU01000276-ORCU01000276.1-marine-metagenome-genome-assembly--contig:-NODE-276-length-21536-cov-2.784473_pt1 | contig 21536 bp, 21 predicted proteins | sample MGYA00248631_ERZ508512 | MGnify/ENA primary metagenome ERZ508512 (study PRJEB26183, sample SAMN06268844) | marine metagenome | isolation source: Tt an P1 anaerobic enrichment on pine from sediment taken...
CCGCCTAGGGGGCGGGCGCTGCCCGGCGTGAACGCCGGGCGGGACAGATGATCAGAGAGCGAAAAGAAAACGCCGCCCGGCAGGGCGGCCATTCCGCCCCCCGGCCACGCGGCTTCAGCGCCCCTCGAACCGCGCCTTGCGCTTCTCCAGAAAGGCGACCACGCCCTCCTGGAAGTCGCGGGTATTGCCCGCCCTGCCCTGAAGCTGCGCCTCCAGCGTCAGCTGCTCTTCCAGGCTGTTGTCAAAGCTCGCCCTGAGCGCCGTCTTCACATGGGCATAGGCCTGCGACGGCCCCTGCGCCAGGTGCGCGGCGCGGGCGCGCCAGTGGGCGTCGAAGGCCTCGTCGGGGAGCGCCTCCCAGATCATCCCCCATTGCGCCGCCTGGGCCGCGCTGACGGGTTCGGCGAACAGCGCCGCGCCCATGGCGCGGGCAAATCCCACCTGGCGGGGCAGCCAGTAGGTCCCGCCGGCATCCGGGATCAGCCCGATCCGGGTGAAGGCCTGCATGAAGACCGCGCTTTCGGCGGCGATCACCACGTCGCAGGCCAGCGCCAGGTTGGCCCCCGCCCCCGCCGCCGCGCCGTTCACCGCGGCCAGCGTGGGGATCGGGCTGTCGTAGATCCGGCGCAGCATCGGCTCGTACTCGTCGCGCAGCACGCGCTCCAGGTCGATCGCCGCGGGGTTGGCCCCGTCGCCCAGATCCTGCCCCGAGCAGAAGGCGCGCCCCGCCCCGGTGATCACCAGCGCCCGCGCCTCGCCCTCGGCCCGGCGCACGGCATGGTCGATCTCGGCCCGCATCTGGGTGTTCAGGGCGTTCATCACGTCCGGGCGGTTCAGGGTCAGAACCGCCAGGTCGTCGTCAATGTCCAGGGTGATGGTCTGATAGATCATGGGGCTGCTCCGCTTGTCCCGTTCGCCCGCCAGCATAGCCGGCGCGGCGGCGCGGAAAAGGGGAACGCCCCGTCACTCGCCGAGGATTTCCTTCAGCCGCGCCTCTTCCTCGGGGCTGAGCGCCTCGCCGCCGGCCTCGCCCGCCCTGCGCCGGGTCAGCACATAGCCCGCCCCGATGCCGAGCGCCACGATCAGCAGCACAGGCCCCGCCACCCAGAGCAGCAGGTTCGCCCCGGTCGCGGTGGGCTTCAGCAGCACGTATTCGCCGTAGCGGTCCACCAGATAGGCCACGACCTCTTCGTTGGTGTCGCCCGCGACCAGCCGCTCGCGCACCAGGACACGCAGCTCCTTGGCGAGCTCGGCGTTGGATTCGTCGATGCTCTCGTTGCGGCAGACCAGGCAGCGCAGCCCCTTGGAGATTTCCCGCGCGCGGCCCTCCAGCGCAGGGTCGTCCAGCACCTCGTCGGGCTCCACCGCGAAGGCGGGCACGGCCAGAAGCAGGCTCAGGGCAAGGAAAAGACGTTTCAGCATCGCGATCACTCCGCCGGCACGGCATCGACTTTCGGGGCCTTGCGCGCGCCCGCGGCGACGCGGTAGCGCCGGTCGCTGAGGCTCAGCAGCCCGCCGAGGGCCATGATGATGGCGCCGAGCCAGATCCAGTTGGCCAGGGGCTTGATATAGGTGCGCACGGCCCAGCTGCCATCCGCCTGCGGATCGCCGATCACCAGATAGACGTCGCGCAGGAAGCCGTTGTCGATCCCGGCCTCGGTGGTGGGCATCGCGGCCACGGGGTAGACGCGTTTCTCGGGATGCAGCGTCGCCACCATCCGCCCGCCGCGCCAGACATTCATCGTGGCCATGGTCGAGCGGTAGTTCGGCCCCGGCACGCGCTCCACCTTCTCCAGCTCAATCTCGTAGCCCGCGACCTCGAACCGGTCGCCGATATTGGCGGTGCGGATATCCTCGACATCCCAGGCCAGCAGGCCCGAGATCCCCATCATGGTGATGCCCAGCCCGGCATGGGCCACCGCCTTGCCCCAGTCGGCCCGCGGCAGGCGCCAGACCCGGCCGAGCTTCGCGGCGACGGCGCCGCGGCCAGCGCGGCCCCACAGATCGACCGCCGCGCCCGAGACCAGCCAGGTGCCCAGGAACATCCCCACCGGCCCCAGCGCCGAGCGGCCCGTCTGCATGGCGAAGACCAGCACGCCCACCGCCAGCGCCAGCACCAGGGCCGCGCGCAGCTGCCAGATGGCCCGGCCCAGCCGCGCGCGTTTCCAGGGCAGGATCGCGCCGATGGGCAGGATCAGCGCCAGGATCACCATGAAGGGCGTGAAGGCCATGTTGAAGAACGGCGGGCCCACCGACAGCTTGCGGGCAAAGAACATCTCGGCCACCAGCGGCCAGATCGTGCCGATGAAGACCACCAGCGCGGCCACCGCCAGCAGCACGTTGTTGAACACCAGTGCGGATTCGCGGCTGACCACGCCGAAGACGCCCTTGGCCTCCATGATGCCGGCGCGCGCGGCGTAGAGCGTCAGCGCCCCGCCCATGAACACGCCCAGGATCATCAGGATGAACACGCCCCGCTCGGGGTCGTTGGCGAAGGCATGAACACTGGTGATCACGCCCGAGCGCACGATGAAGGTGCCGATCAGCGAAAAGCCGAAGGCCATGATCGCCAGCAGGATCGTCCAGCTTTTCAGCGCCTCGCGCTTTTCCACCACGATGGCCGAATGCAGCAGCGCCGCGCCGATCAGCCAGGGCATGAACGAGGCGTTCTCAACCGGGTCCCAGAACCAGAAGCCGCCCCAGCCCAGCTCGTAATAGGCCCACCAGGAGCCCAGCCCGATGCCGACGGTCAAAAACAGCCAGGCGGCCAGCGTCCAAGGCCGCACCCAGCGGCCCCAGGCGGCATCGACCCGGCCCTCGATCAGCGCAGCCACCGCGAAGGAGAAGCAGATCGAAAGGCCCACGTAGCCGAGGTAGAGGAAGGGCGGGTGGAAGGCCAAGCCGGGGTCCTGCAGCAGCGGGTTCAGGTCCTCGCCGTTGAAGGGCGGCACGGCCAGCCGGTCGAACGGGTTCGAGGTGAACAGGATAAAGGCGTAAAAGGCCGCCCCGATGGCGGACTGCACCGCCAGCACCCGCGCCCGCAGCGTGGGCGGCAGGTTGCCGCCGAACCAGGCGGCCAGCGCCCCGAAAAGCGTCAGGATCTGCACCCAGAGCAGCATCGAGCCCTCGTGATTCCCCCACACGCCCGACACCTTGTAGAGCATCGGCTTGTCGGTATGCGAGTTCGCCACCACGATCCGCAGCGAGAAATCCGAGACCACGAAGGCATAGGTCAGCGCGGCGAAACTGAAGGCCACCAGCAGGAACTGCGTGGTGGCGGCGGGTTCGGCCACGGCCATCCAGCCGGTCCAGCGCTTATGCGCACCGATGAGGGGAACCACCATCTGCACGAGCGCGACGGCGAAGGCGAGGATCAGGGCGAAGTGGCCGAGTTCGATAAACATGGCGGCGATAATAGGTTTATCCGCCGGGAAGGCCAACGCTAATACGCCGCACCACCGCGCCACAGGCGTTGACGAAATCGTGAGCGCCCGGCGCTAGCCCGCGGGCCATGTCGCCAGCATGGCCCCGGCCGCCAGCATCGCCAGCGCCAGCGTCTCGCGGCTGGGCTTGCGGCCCCAGATTTCGCCCAGGCTGACCGCGCTCAGCCCCGCCATCAGCGCCAGCAGGCGGGCGAGATCGGCGGGGCTCATCGCTGCCCCCTCCATTCCTCCAGCGCGGCATTGCGCTCGGGCTCCGCCGGGGCGGGCAGCGCCGCGGGCCCGCCCCCGGCCCCGCCCCCGGCCCCGGTCTCCAGCGCCCGCAGCGCCTGCAGGTTGCCGGTGACCTGGCCCGCCCTTGTCATGGTCTCGGCGATGGAGCGCTGGAATTCCTGTCCCTTGGCCTGATGCCGCGCGCCGAAATAGAACGAGATGATCGCCCCCAGGAGCCACCACAGCGGTTCGGGCACCAGCGCGATGCCCTGCATCCGCGCGGCGAACCAGATGGGGTCGGTCATGGCCGCGATGAACAGCCCCACCGTGCCCAGCGCCAGCGCCGGGCGCGGCAGGCGGTTCAGCCCGTCGATCACCCGGTCGAAGAGGCCGCGCCGGGGCCGGGCGAACTCGGCCGCGAACTGGTCCAGCGCCGCCTCGTGCAGCCCCGCCTCGCGCAGCGCCGCGCCCTCGGCATTTTCGCGGAAGACCTCGGCCGTCTCCCGCACCACGTTGCGGCCATTGCCGAAAAGCAGGGTGAAGATGCCCTCGATCAGCCCCATGCCGCCGCCCTTTCCCGGAACTCCGCCTCGCTGAGGTGAAAGCGCGGCGCGATGAAGTCCTCGGCCCGCCGGATCCAGCCGCCCTTGCCGCCCGCCCGCGTCCGCGCGTATTTGCGCGAGGCCGGGCGCTGGTCGGCCAGCCGGAAATAGAAATTGCGCCGGGCGATCCCGTAGGCGTCGGCGATGTGGTCGGGGGCGGCCGCGGCGGCGGCCCGCGCCGCCGCGATGGTCTGCGGCCCGATCGCCCCGTCCACGGCCACGCGCTGCCCCATCTGGTTCAGCAGCCGCTGCAGGATGCGCACCGCGCTGGCGCCGGAATTGACATACATGTCGAAGACCGAAGCCTGCAGCGCCTCGGGCAGCTCACCGATCCGCGGGCGGCGGTAGTAGTGTTCGATGAAGATCTCCACCGCCTGCGCCCGGCTCAGACGCTTGACGTCGGCGGCGCTGACCCGCCCGTCGCCGGTCAGGTCCAGCCCCAGCCTTCGCAGCGTGCCCAGCGTGACGCCGTGTTTCGTGGCCCCGCCCGGATCGTCCGGGTCATTCACATAGCCGCCCTCGCGGACGACGATCTCTTCGGCGATCTGCTGAACTGACGGCATGAAAAACCCCCGAGGCCGCTTGGCATCCCGGGGGTGATTTCGCGCCGGTTTTGTTAAGAACCGGCTTAGCTACCGTTCGCAGCCGCCTCTTCGGGGGCCTCGTAAACGCCCTGCTCTTTCAGCGCGTCGATGACCTCCTTGGGCATGTAATCTTCGTCATGCTTGGCCAGGATCTCGGTCGCGACGAAGGTGCCGTCGATCAGCGTGCCGGTGCCGATCATGCCCTGGTTCTCGTCAAAGAGGTCGGGCAAAACGCCGGTATAGCTGACCGGGATCGAGGCGCCGCCGTCGGTGACGTTGAAGGTCACCGTCTCGCCCTGCCCGCGCACCAGCGTGCCGTCCTCGACCAGCCCGCCGAGGCGGAACACCTCGTTCGGTGCGGGCGGCTCTTCCGCCACCTGGGTGGGCGAGCGGAAGAAGTTGATGCCGTCGCGCAGGCCATAGCCGATCAGCCCCGTGGCCACGGCCAGCGCCACGAAGGCCACGATGATGATCTGGATGCGGCGTTGTTTCTTCAGTCCACGCATCTCTTTTCCTCCTCAGGGGAAGACGGGCGCCAGCATCAGCCCCGTGCTCTCCTCGATCCCCAGCATCAGGTTCGCGTTCTGCAGCGCCTGGCCGGACGAGCCCTTGGTCAGGTTGTCCAGCGCCGCCACCACGATGGCCCGCCCCTCGATCCGGTCCGCGACCACGCCGATATGGCAGAAATTCGATCCGCGCACATGCTTGGTCGAGGGCAGCTCGCCCAGGGGCAGCGTTTCGATGAATATTTCATCGCCATAGGCCTTTGCCAAGGTTTCATGGACCTCTGCGGCATTCCCACGCACGTAGACGGTGGCCAGGATGCCGCGGTTGGCGGGGATCAGGTGGGGGGTGAACTGCACCCGCACCGGGCGGCCCGCAATGGCGGAAAATTCCTGGTCGAACTCGCCCAGATGCCGGTGTTTGCCGCCTGCGGCATAGGCGTGGTAGCCCTCGCTCAGCTCGGCATGGAGCAGGTTTTCCTTCAGCGACCGCCCGGCGCCCGAGACGCCGGCCTTGAGGTCGATGATGATGTCGTCGAGGTCGATCACCCCGGCCGCGATCAGCGGGCGCAGCGCGTATTGGCCGGTGGCGGCGTTGCAGCCGGTGCCGGCGACCAGCCGCGCGGATTTGATCTCGTCGCGGTAGAACTCGGTCAGCCCGTAGACGGCGGTCTTCTGCAGCTCCAGCGCGTCATGCGGCTTGCCGTACCATTTCTCGTACTCGGCAGGGTCGCGCAGCCGGAAATCGGCCGAAAGATCAACGACCTTCAGCGTCTCGGGCAGGGTCTTGATCACCGCCTGGCTGGTGGCGTGCGGCAGCGCGCAGAACACCAGGTCGATGCCGGAGAAGTCGATCTCGTCGATCTTCACCAGTTTCGGCAGGTCCAGGTGGCGCAGATGCGGGAACACCGCGCCCATCTCCAGCCCGGCCTTGCGGTCGGCGGAAAGGGCGGCGATCTCGATCTCCGGGTGGGTGGCGATCAGCCGGACAAGTTCGGCCCCGGTATAGCCCGAGGCGCCGAGGATGGCGATTTTATGCGTCATGGATGCATCCTGTCATTGCAGGGGATGTAGGAAAGGATCGGGCGGGCCGCAATCACGCGGCCTGAAATTCGATCCTTCGTCGCAGGAACTGGGTGGCCTTGTTGGACACGGTGCGCGGGTCGCCCGTGGTCAGGAACATCGACTCGGTCCCCGCGCCCAGCATCTCGGGGTGGCGCTCCAGGTAATCGGCCAGGCTCTCGGCCACCAGCCTGGCCTGGGAATAGACCTTCACCTCGGGCCCCAGCGCCTCCTGAAAGGCCTTTTCCATCAGCGGGTAATGTGTGCAGCCCAGGATCGCGGCCTCGGGATGCGGCATCCGCCGCAGCAGCGCCTCGACATGGGACCGCACCAGCGCCTCGGCCAGGATCTCGTCGCCCTCCTCGATGGCGTCCACGAGCCCACCGCAGGGCTGCGCCTCCACGTCCACGCCGATGGCGCGGAAGGCCAGTTCGCGCTGAAAGGCGCGGCTGGCCACGGTGGCGGGCGTGGCGAACAGCGCCACATGCTTCACCCCGACCTCGCGCGGGGGGGAATTGTCGCCCCACTGCCGCTCGGTCAGGGCCTCGATCAGCGGCACGAAGACGCCCAGCACCCGCTTGTTCTCGGGCACCCAGGTTTCCTGCATCCGGCGCAGCGCGGCGGCGGAGGCGGTGTTGCAGGCCAGGATCACCAGGTCGCAGCCGGCCTCCCACAGCCGTTCCACCGCGTGGGTGGTCAGCGCGAAAATATCGTCGGCATCGCGCACCCCGTAAGGCGCATGCGCGTTGTCGCCGAAATAGACGAAGGGGACATCCGGCAGCCGTTTGACCGCCGCGTCCAGGACGGTCAGCCCGCCCAGCCCGGAATCGAAAATGCCGACAGCCATTACGCCTTGTATCTCTCCTCGAACTCGAAGCCATAGTCGTAGGACTTCAAGGGTTTCGGAGAAAGCTCATACGTGGCTTTGCGCAGGAAATCCATCATTGCTTTGGGGTCCCCCGCGCGGGCCTCCAACTGCCCCCGCGGGATCGGCTCTCCGATGACCACGCGCACCGGCGCGTCGACGCGGGCGCGGAACTCGTTGATCAAGAGCGCCAGCCGCAGCGTCTGGTGCAGGTGGCTGGCCAGCTGGAACAGGCGCGAGTTGTACCCATCGAAGAACACGGGCACCACCGTGGCCCCCGATTTCGCCACCATCCGCGCGGTAAAGCTGCGCCAGCCCGGGTCCATCGGCGGCGAGAACCAGCGGGCCGAGGTCGAGACCGTGCCGCCGGGGAAGACCCCCACCGCGCCGCCCTGGCCCAGATAGTCCAGCGCCGCCTTGCGGGTGGCGAGGTTGACCGCCTGCGCCTCGCGCGTCTCGTCAAAGCTGACGGGCAGGATGATGCGGTTCAGCTCCTCCGCCTTGCGAAAGACCTGGTGGGCGAGGATGCGGAAATCGCCCCGCGCCCGCGACAGGATATGCCCCATCATCAGCCCGTCGAGAATGCCGTAGGGGTGGTTGGCCACCACGATCAGCGGGCCGTTGGCGGGGATGTTGGACAGGCTGCCGCCGGTGACCTGCAGGCTCAGGCCATAGCGTTCGACCATCACCTGCCAGAAATCGCGGCCCGCGGCGACCTCGCGCTCGTATCCCGCGGCGCGGCGGATCAGGCGCAGCCGCCCGGTGGCGTTTTCCAGCACGCGGATCACCGCCCGCCCGGTTTTCGAGCGGGCGGAATGGGCATAGCTGATCTCGCGTGTGGCTGTGCGGCGCGCCATGGCCCACCTGTGCTGCATTGCGGCCCGCCCCGCATAGCGCCCTTCGCGGGCGCGATCCAGAGGGCGCGCGCCGCGCGGCGCGCTATTCCGCCGCCTGCGCCACCGCCCCGGGCCCCCCGGCGGAGAATCCCGCCAGCAGTTCCTCGCGCCGTTTCGCGGCCTTGCGCTCATTGGCCTCTTTCACCGGGCCGAAGCCGCGGATCTGCAGCGGCAGCTCGGCCAGGGCGACGGCGATGTCGCGGGTCTCGGCCGTCACCTGGGGCAATATGGTTTTCATATCCTTTTCATATTGCCGGATCAGCGCCCGCTCCATGCGCCGCTCGGCGCTGTAGCCGAAGATGTCGAGCGGCGTGCCCCGCAGCCCCTTCATCCGCGCCAGCAGGCGGAAGGCGCGCAGCACCCAGGGCCCGAATTCGCGCTTTTTCGGCCGCCCGTCGGGGCCCTTGCCCGACAGAAGCGGCGGGGCGAGGTGGAAGGGCATCCTGAAGTCGCCGCCGAACGCCTTCGCCGCCCTCTGGGCGGTTTCCAGATGCAGCCGGGCAACCTCGTATTCATCCTTGTAAGTCAAGAGCTTGTGATAGCCTCTTGCCACGGCTTCCCTGAGCCCGGCATCCTCGATCCCGTCCACCAGCTTGCGATAGCGGCGCACCAGCCGCTGGCCCTGGTAGGCGGTCAGGTGACCCTCGCGGAAGGCGATTTTCTCCTCCGGCGACCTGGGCTTTTCCACCACGTTGGGCGTGGCGATGCGCGCGGCCTCCTCCGGGTTCAGCACCGCCCAGCGGCCGATCTGGAAGGCCCGGGTGTTGCCCTCCACCGCCGCCTTGTTCAGCTCGATCGCCTTAAGAATGGCCTCTTCGCTCAAGGGGATCAGCCCCCGCTGCCAGGCCGCGCCCACCAGCATCATGTTGGAGAAGATCGTGTCGCCCAGCAACGCGCGGGCCAGTTCCGAGGCGTCGAACAGGTGCAGCTTGTCCCGCAGGCGGGCCTGCAGCGCCAGCTCCAGACGGTCCGAGGGGATGCGGAACTCGGTGTCGCGGGTGAAATCGCCGGTGATGATCTCGTGGCTGTTGACCACCGCGCCGGTGCGCCCCGTGGTCATCAGGCCCAGCGTCTTGGCCCCCGCGGTGACCACCAGGTCGCCGCCGATCACCGTGTCCGCCTCGCCCGTTGCGACCCGAATCGCGTTGATATCAGACGGTTTTTCCGCCAGCCGGCAGTGGATATGCACGGCGCCGCCCTTCTGGGCGAGGCCCGCCATTTCCATCATGCCGGCGCCCTTGCCATCCAGATGCGCGGCCATGGCCAGCACCGCGCCCACGGTCACCACGCCGGTGCCGCCGACGCCGGTGATCACCACGTTATGGGTGCCGTCGATGGCGGGCAGCTCGGGCGTCGGCAGGTGGCCGATATCCAGCTCCGCCGTGGCCTCCTTGCGGATCCTGGCGCCCTCCAGCGTGACGAAGGAGGGGCAGAAGCCCTTGAGGCAGCTGAAATCCTTGTTGCAGCTCGACTGGTCGATGGCGCGCTTGCGGCCCAGTTCGGTCTCCACCGGCACGATGGAGACGCAGTTCGACTGCACCCCGCAATCGCCGCAGCCCTCGCAGACATCGGTGTTGATGAACACCCGCTTGTCGGGGTCCGGGAAGGTGCCGCGCTTGCGCCGGCGGCGCTTCTCGGCGGCGCAGGTCTGCATGTAAATGATGGCCGATACACCTTTGATCTGGCGGAATTTTTCCTGCACCTGCATCAGCTCGGCCCGCTCATGCCATTCCAGCCCCGAGGGGAAGAGCCTGCGGTCGGGCTCTTCCTTGGCGTCATAGACCATGGCGATATTCCTGACCCCCATCGCCTGCAATTCCCGCGCGATGCGGTCGGCGCTCAGGTGGCCCTCGTTCTCCTGCCCGCCGGTCATGGCCACGGCGTCGTTATAGAGGATCTTGTAGGTGATGTTGGTTTCGGCGGCGAGGGCGGCGCGGATCGCCAGCATCCCCGAATGGTTGTAGGTGCCGTCGCCGATATTCTGGAACACGTGGTCGCGGGTCGAGAACGGCGCCTCGCCGATCCAGTTCGCCCCTTCGCCGCCCATATGGGTGAAGCCGCTGGTCGAGCGGTCCATCCACAGCGCCATGATATGGCAGCCGATCCCGGCATAGGCGCGGCTGCCCTCGGGCACCTTTGTCGAGGTGTTGTGCGGACAGCCCGAGCAGAAATAGGGAACGCGCGCCGCGATATCCTCGGCGTTGTCGGCTTTCTTCGCCTCTTCAATGGCTTGCAGCCCGGCCTTCACGCTCTCGGTGCCGCGACCTTCCTCGATCAGGATGCCGCCGATCTTCTCGGCGATCATCACCGGGTCGAGCGCCATGCGGGTCGGGAACAGTTCGTCCTGGTGCATGCCGCCCGCGCCGCCCTTGTACCAGCCATAGACGCGGCGGCCGCGGCGGTCGTCAAAGATCGCCTCCTTGATCTGCACCTCGATCAGCTTGCGCTTTTCCTCGACCACCACGATCAGGTCCAGCCCCTCGGCCCACTCGCAGAAGCTGGCCATGTCCAGCGGGAAGGTCTGGCCGATCTTGTAGGTGGTGATCCCCAGGCGCTCGGCCTCGTCGGCGTCGATGCCCAGCAGGTCCAGCGCATGCACCAGGTCCAGCCAGTTCTTGCCCGCGGCGACAAAGCCGATCTTGGCGCCCGGCTTGCCCCAGATGCGCTTGTCCATTTTGTTGGCGCGCGAGAACGCCTCGGCCGCGTAGCGCTTGTAGTCGATCATCCGGGCCTCCTGCGGGATCCAGTGATCGTTGAGGCGGATGTTCAGCCCGTCTCCGGGCATGTCGAACTGGGGGGTGACGAACTGCATCCGGTCGGGCCGGCCATCGACGACCGAGGTCACCTCGATCGTGTCCTTCATGGTCTTCAGCCCCACCCAGACGCCCGCAAACCGCGACAGCGCATAGCCGTAGAGCCCGAAATCGAGGATCTCCTGCACGCCCGCGGGCGAGACGATGGGCATATAGGCATCGACCATCGCCCAGTCGGACTGGTGGCAGACGGTCGAGGATTCGCCGGTATGGTCGTCCCCCATCGCCATCAGCACCCCGCCATGCGGCGAGGTGCCGGCCATGTTGGCGTGGCGCATCACGTCGCCCGAGCGGTCCACCCCGGGCCCCTTGCCGTACCACAGCGCGAAAACGCCATCATACTTGCCCTCGCCGCGCAGCTCGGCCTGCTGGGTGCCCCAGATGGCGGTGGCGGCGAGGTCCTCGTTGAGCCCCGGCTCGAATTTCACATGCGCGGCGTCCAGATCGGCCTTGGCGCGGCTCATCTGCAGATCGACCGCCCCCAGCGGCGAGCCGCGATAGCCCGTCACATAGCCGGCGGTGGTCAGCCCCGCCGCCCGGTCGCGCGCCGATTGCATCAGCATCAGCCGCACCAGCGCCTGCGTTCCGTTGAGCAAGACCGTCGATTTCTCCAGATCGTAGCGGTCGTGCAACGTCACATCCTGCCTACTCATCGCACACCTCCCTGCAAAAATGAGCATAGCACGATAATAGGTCAAAAATTCTGACCTACAAAATCAAAAATCCGAAAGTTGTCGTTTGCAAAAGGCAATTGGCAGCCTGTAGGTATCTTGCCAAAACCTGCATGGCAGCTATGCGAGAATTGCAAGATGGATTGGGACAAGCTCAGAATATTCCACGCGGTGGCCGATGCCGGCAGCCTCACCCATGCGGGCGAGGTGCTGCACCTGTCGCAATCCGCCGTCTCGCGGCAGATTCGGGCGCTGGAAGAGAGCCTGAACACCACCCTGTTCCACCGCCATGCACGGGGGCTGATTCTCACCGAACAGGGGGAGCTTCTGTTCGACGCCACCTCGGCCATGGTCAAGCGGCTGGACGCCGCCGCCGCCCGCATCCGCGACAGCGAGGAAGAGGTGTTCGGCGAGCTGCGGGTGACCACCACCACCGGCTTCGGCACGCTGTGGCTGGCGCCGCGCCTGACCAAGCTCTACGAGAAATACCCGGGCCTCAAGATCGACCTGATGCTGGAAGAGCGGGTGCTCGACCTGCCCATGCGCGAGGCCGATGTCGCCATCCGCATGAAGGAGCCCAGCCAGGCCGACCTGATCCGCAAGCGGCTGATGAGCGTGAAGATGCGGCTCTACGCCTCGCCCGGCTACGTGGCCGAGCACGGCATGCCCGAACGGCTGGAGGACCTGTCCAGCCACCGGCTGATCTGCCAGAACACCAGCTCGGCCCAGGTCAGCGCCGGCGCCATGCTGGTGCAGGAGCTGATGACCTATGACATCCCCTCCACGCTGACGGTGAACAACTATTTCGGCGTGCTGCAGGCGGTGCTGCACGATCTGGGCATCGGCGTGCTGCCCGACTACCTGACCGAGGACTTCCCCGATCTGGTCCGCGTGCTGCCCGAGATCGAGAGCAGCGAGGTGCCCGTCTTCCTCGCCTATCCCGAGGAATTGCGCCAATCGAAGCGGATTTCCGCCTTTCGCGATTTCGTGGTCGAGGAAATCATCGAACACAGAAAGCGTATCAAAGAGGCGCCCTGAGGCAGGCTAAGCCCAATAAGACATCGCGTTTTTTCCGTAGATATGCGCCATATGCATGACAGCCATGTCGCAACTGCGGCATTTTATGCCTTGCACGGGGCACGCCCCCCCCATACATCGGGCCTCGAAGAACGCGGCTAGCGCTGCTTCTTCACCTCCCTGTTGGACTTTGGCCGAGCTTCTGCTCGGCCTTTTTTTTGCCCGTCTCGCAGCGTTTGGCCGGTTGCGAATGCGGCAACGGGCAGCCTCGCCGCCGGCGCCTCTCATGCCCCTGCCGGCCCGATGTGACCGGCGGGCAGAGCAGCGGCCCTCGCGGGTGCCTACTGAACCAGCAGGGCCGCAAGCCCGAGCAGCCCCCAGGCCGAAATCACGGGCAGGACGACCCAATACTGCCGCTCGTTGGGAAGGTCCCAGCCCGGAGCGCCGTGAGCGACGCGCACCGTCCAGAGACAGACGATCGGCCAGTAGCCCGTGACACCGAGCCCGGCCGCCAGGGCTGTTTGCCCCCAATCCGCCCCCAGCGCATGACCGGCGAGGCCAAGCCCCAGGAGCGGCGTGTAGAAAACGAGGTCCGCCCCGGCAAATCCCTTCCAGAAGGCGACGCCCACCTCGGTCACCCGCGAGGCAGGCTCCTGCGTTCCCATTCTCACCCCCAGCCCGTAGCTGATCGCCGCCACGCATTGCGCGGCGAGCAGATAGGCAAAGAGCAGCCACCCCGGCGCCTGAATGAACCAGAACCAAAACGCCGCCATTCCACTTCCCTCTCCCTGACATCCGGCCTGGACGGATCGCATCGGTCAACCCGCCCCGGTCAGGATAGCACAGAAGGCCCTCCGGCACGTCCGCCTTGGGCCCGGCGGGCAGCCCTTCGGCGCGCGCACCGCTTGACGCAGCCCCCCGCGAGCCGCGGAACCGGCCCTCTCGCGCGTCGCCGCGCGGCGCCATTGCCCCTTTTCCCGGCAGCCCCCATGCAATATGAGGCATGCAAGACCTGGCCGAAGGGAACACAGACGCGATGCAAGAGCCCCAAATCACCGAAGAGCTGATCGAAGCCCACGGGCTGAAACCCGAGGAATATGCCGAGATCATCCGCCTTCTGAACCGCGAGCCCAGCTTCACCGAGCTGGGCATCTTCTCGGCCATGTGGAACGAGCACTGTTCCTACAAATCGTCCAAGAAATGGCTGCGCACCCTGCCCACCACCGGCCCGCAGGTGATCTGCGGCCCCGGCGAGAACGCGGGCGTGGTGGATATCGGCGACGGCCAGGCCGTGGTCTTCAAGATGGAGAGCCACAACCACCCCTCCTATATCGAGCCCTACCAGGGCGCGGCCACCGGCGTGGGCGGCATCCTGCGCGACGTGTTCACCATGGGCGCGCGCCCCATCGCGGCGATGAACTCGCTCAGCTTCGGCGCCGTGGATCACCCCAAGACCCGCCAGCTGGTGCATGGCGTGGTCGAAGGCATCGGCGGCTACGGCAACTGCTTCGGCGTGCCCACCGTGGGCGGCGAGGTGCGCTTCCACCCCGCCTATAACGGCAACTGCCTGGTCAACGCCTTTGCCGCCGGCCTGGCGGACGCGGACAAGATTTTCTACTCCGCCGCCTCGGGCGTGGGCATGCCGGTGGTCTATCTCGGCGCCAAGACGGGCCGCGACGGCGTCGGCGGGGCGACCATGGCCTCGGCCGAGTTCGACGACACCATCGAGGAAAAGCGCCCCACCGTTCAGGTCGGCGACCCCTTCACCGAAAAGCGCCTGATGGAGGCCACGCTGGAGCTGATGGCCACGGGTGCCGTGATCTCGATCCAGGACATGGGCGCGGCGGGCCTGACCTGCTCGGCCGTGGAGATGGGCGACAAGGGCGATCTGGGCGTCGAGCTCGACCTCGACTGCGTGCCCTGCCGCGAAGAGAACATGAGCGCCTACGAGATGATGCTCTCGGAAAGCCAGGAGCGGATGCTCATGGTGCTGCGTCCCGAGAAGGAGGAAGAGGCCAAGGCGGTGTTCGAGAAATGGGACCTCGATTTCGCCATCGTGGGCCACACCATCGACGAGGACCGTTTCCTCATCAAGCATGGCGGCGCGGTCAAGGCCGACCTGCCGCTTAAGGCGCTGTCGGGCACCGCGCCGGAATATGACCGCCCCTGGGAGGAAACCCCCGCCGCCGCCGGGATGGAGGACGTGCCCGGCATCGACCCCATCGACGGGCTGAAGGCGCTGATCGGCTCGCCCAATTACGCGGCCAAGCAATGGGTCTATGAGCAATACGACCACATGGTCATGGCCGACACGGTGCGCGTGCCGGGCCTGGGCGCGGGCGTGGTGCGGGTGCATGGCACCGACAAGGCGCTGGCCTTCACCTCGGACGTGACCCCGCGCTACGTGCGCGCCAACCCCTTCGAGGGCGGCAAGCAGGCCGTGGCCGAGGCCTACCGCAACCTCTGCGCGGTGGGCGCCAGGCCGCTGGCCACCACCGACAACCTGAATTTCGGCAACCCCGAAAAGCCCGAAATCATGGGCCAGTTCGTGGGCGCCATCAAAGGCATCGGCGCGGCCGTGGCGGCGCTGGACATGCCGATCGTGTCGGGCAACGTCTCGCTCTATAACGAGACCGACGGCCAGGCGATCCTGCCCACGCCGACCATCGGCGCGGTGGGGCTGCTCGACCATCTCGACGAGATGATCGCGGGGCAGCCGCGCGAGGGCCATGTGGCGCTGCTGGTGGGTGAGACCAGGGGCCATCTGGGCCAGTCGGCCCTGCTCTACGAGGTGTTCAACCGCGAGGACGGCGATGCGCCGGCGGTGGAGCTGGAGGAAGAGCGCCGCAACGGCGAATTCATCCGCGCCAACCGCGCGCTGATCAAGGCCTGCACCGATCTTTCCGACGGCGGGCTGGCGCTGGCCGCCTTCGAGATGGCCGAGGCCGCGGGCATCGGCGTGCATCTCGATGCCGGCGACACCCCCACCCTCTTCGGCGAGGATCAGGGCCGCTACCTGGTGGCCTGCAATTTCGACCAGGCCGAGGCGCTGATGGTCGCCGCGGGCCAGGCCGGGGTGCATATCGAGACCGTGGGCCGCTTCGGCGGAGACAGCGTGCGCTTTGACGGCGCCGAGGCCCCGCTGGAGGAGCTTTCGGCGCTCTACCGCAGCGCCTTCGCCGCCGCGATCGACTGATCGCGGCGCGCCGCCTTTCCGCACGCATCTTCTGCATGCCCGCGCCTTGCACGAGTCGCGGGGCCGCTCTATCTCTGAATCGACAACAAGGAGACAGCGATGGCCATAGAAGCCCAGGAAATCGAGGACCTCATCCGCGCGGCCTTTCCGGACGCGAAGATCACCATCACCGATCTTGCCGGTGACGGGAATCACTACGCCGCCGAGGTCATCGACGAAAGCTTCCGCGGCCAGAACCGGGTGCAGCAGCAACGCGCCGTCTATGCCGCGCTGAAAGGCAAGATGGACGGCAAGGCGGGCGAGCTGCACGCGCTGGCCCTGACCACCAAGGCGCCCGACTGAGCCGGCCGCCCGAACCCCGAAGGATTGAAAATGACCGCGCAAGACCAGATCAAGGACACCGTCACCAGCAACGACGTGGTGCTGTTCATGAAGGGCACCAAGGAAATGCCGCAATGCGGTTTTTCCAGCCGCGTGGCCGGCGTGCTCAACTACATGGGTGTGGAGTATCAGGACGTGAACGTGCTGGCCGATGACGCGATCCGCCAGGGCATCAAGGATTTTTCCGACTGGCCGACCATCCCCCAGCTCTACGTGAAGGGCGAATTCGTCGGTGGCTGCGACATCATCACCGAGATGACGCTGTCGGGCGAGCTGGACCAGCTCTTCGACGCCAAGGGCGTGGCCTATGACAAGGACGCCGCCGACAAGATCCGCGAAGCCAACGCCTGAGGCGGGCGGGAAAGAACGTGAGAACGGGGGCCCGCGCGGCCCCCTTTTTCTTGTCCGCAAATCGTCGCGGATGCAAAACCAAAGCCGCAGCTGCACGACAGAGGGCCGCGCCCGGCCCGAGGGTGGGCGCAGTCGCGCCCGCGCTGGGGGGCGGGTCGGCCGTGGCCCGGGCCACTAGGTGCCCCGGGCGTGCTTTTGCACGGTGTGCCCTGCCCGGCTTCCGAACCTTCGGGATTTCGGGGCTTGGCCCGGCCTAACCGGCCGCCTTTTCCTCCACCGCCTCGGCCAGCGCCTCGGCCCGCGCGGCGATCTCGGCCAGGCTGTCGGTCACGCTGCCGGGGATCACCGGAACCTCGATCCGCTCGGGCGGCGGCGCGGGGCGGGATTTCAGCTCTGCCAGCTCTTCTTCCTTCTGGCCCAGAACCTCTTCGGCATTGCGCAGCTTTTCCTCCAGGCCGGCGGTCTTGTCGGCCAGCATCAGCCCGGCCATCAGCAGCATCCGCCCCTCGGGCAGCCGCCCGATCTGGCTGACCAGCGCCGAGGCCTCGTTGTCCAGAAGCGCGGCGGCGGCGTGCAGGAACTGCTCCTCGCCCTCCTGGCAGGCCACCTCGAAGGCGCGCCCGCCGATGGTGATCTGAATGTCAGGCATTGGCGCTCTCCTCGGTCAGGGGGGTCAGTTCGGCGATGAGGCCGTCAAGCTCGGCGCGGTCGCTGGCGCGCAGCGCGCGCAGCGCCTCCAGTTCGGCCGCCATCGCGTCGTTGATCAGCGACGCGTCGCCCAGCCCCTCGGCATTGGCCGCGCGCAGGGCGCGGTTGGTCTCGCGCAGATTGGCGTTGACCTCGCGCAGCCGCTCCACCTCGGTCTCGGCCTCGCTGGCGCGGGCGCCGAGGCCGGCCAGCTCGGCCTCATGCTTGTCGCGCAGCACGCGCAGCCGCTCCTCCAGCTGGTCATTGGCGGTCTTCTCGGCCTCCAGCGCCTCTGTCAGCCGCGTCACCTGCGCCGCGTCCACCGCCGGGGCCCCGGGCTCTTTCGACAGCGCCTCGATCCCCCGGCCCACGCGCTCCAGCGCGGCGGTGATCCGGCCCTCCAATTCGCTCAGATCGCTCATTCTGCCTGTCCCCTGTTCTGTTTGTCTTCGGCCCCGGCGCCTTGTGGGGCTGGCGCGAATCGGGGCAGTGCGCCCCTAGCTTACACCACGCGCCCCGGCGCGAAATCTTTGGGCTTCCGGCCCCGGTTTTGCGCGCCGCGGCGCTTGCACTTGTCCCCGACGCTGCTAAGACCGGCGGCATCATCCTTCCCCGGCCCTCCGGGCCTCCGACAAAGGACCTGCCCCGTGGAAATCCAAGCTCTCCGCGCCGCCCATCCCGAGCACTGGAAAAAGGCCTGCGCCCTGCGCGCGCTGGCGATGGACGCGGTCCATGCCGCCAATTCGGGCCATTCCGGCATGCCCATGGGCATGGCCGACGTGGCCACCGTGCTGTTCGAGAAGCACCTGAAATTCGACGCATCGGCCCCCCACTGGCCCGACCGCGACCGTTTCATCCTGTCCGCGGGCCACGGCTCGATGCTGCTCTACGGGCTGCTGCACCTGACCGGCTACAAGGACATGACGCTGGAGCAGATCAGGAATTTCCGCCAGCTGGGCTCGATCACCGCCGGCCACCCCGAATACGGCCATGCCGCCGGCGTCGAGACCACCACCGGCCCGCTGGGCCAGGGGATCGCCAACGCCGTGGGCTTCGCGCTGGCTGAGGAGATCCAGCGCGCGCGCTACGGCAAGAAGGTGGTTGATCACCGCACCTATGTCATCGCCGGCGACGGCTGCCTGATGGAGGGCGTCAGCCAGGAGGCGATCGGGCTGGCCGGAAAGCACGAGCTGAACAAGCTGATCGTGCTGTGGGACCACAACGGCATCACCATCGACGGCAAGGTCGAGATCGCCGACCGCACCGACCAGCTGAAGCGGTTCGAGGCCTCGGGCTGGTCGGTCTATGAATGCGACGGGCACGATCCGGAGGATATCGACCGGGTGATCACCGCCGCCAAGGGCTCCAGGACGCCCACGCTGATCGCCTGCAAGACGCATATCGGCCTTGGCTCCTCGGCGCAGGACAGCGCCAAGGCGCATGGCGCGCTGACCGACGCGCAGCTGATCGCCGACACCAAGGCCGCCTATGGCTGGGATCACCCGCCCTTCGAGATCCCGGCAGACATCCGCGCCGCCTGGGCCGAAATCGGCGCCCGCGGCGCGGCCCAGCGCGCCGCCTGGGAAGAGCGCCTCGCCGCCCTGCCCAAGGGCAAACGCGCGGAATTCGAACGCGCCTACGCGCTGGAGGCGCCCAGGAAGCTCTCGGCCACCATCAAGGCGCTGAAGAAGCAGATCTCGGACGAGGCCCCCAAGGTCGCCACCCGCAAGTCCAGCGAGATGGTGCTGGAACTGATCAACCCGATCATGCCCGAGACGGTGGGCGGCTCGGCCGACCTGACCGGCTCGAACAACACCAAGACCGGCGATCTGGGCGATTTCGGCCCCGAGAACCGCAAGGGCCGCTACATCCATTACGGCATCCGCGAGCACGGCATGGCCGCGGCGATGAACGGCATGGCGCTGCATGGCGGCATGCGCCCCTATGGCGGCACCTTCCTGGTGTTCACCGATTATGCCCGCCCCTCGGTGCGGCTGTCGGCGATGATGGGCATTCCGGTGACCTATGTCATGACCCATGACAGCATCGGCCTGGGCGAGGACGGCCCGACCCACCAGCCGGTCGAACATCTGGCCATGCTGCGCGCCACGCCCAACATGATGGTCTTCCGCCCCGCCGACACGGTGGAGACGGCCGAGGCCTGGGAGGTCGCGCTGACCTCCAGGCGCACCCCCTCGACCCTGGCGCTCAGCCGCCAGGGCCTGCCCACCGTGCGCAGGGACCACAAGACCAAAAACCTCACCGCCCAGGGCGCCTATGTGCTGGCCGAGGCGGAGGGCAAGCGCCGGGCGATCCTGCTGGCCACCGGCTCGGAAGTGGCGATCGCGCTGGAAGCGCGCGAGATGCTGCAGGCCGAAGGCATCGGCACCCGCGTCGTCTCCATGCCCTGCTGGGAGCTCTTCGCCCAGCAGGAGGAAAGCTACCGCAAGCGCGTGCTGCCGGCGGGCCCGGTGCGCGTGGCCGTCGAGGCCGGCATGCGGCTGGGCTGGGACCGGTGGCTGATGGGCGAGCGCGGGCGCGAGGCCAAATCAGGCTTCGTCGGCATGGACAGCTTCGGCGCCTCGGCGCCGGCGGGCGAGCTCTACCGCCATTTCGGCATCACCGCCGAGGCGGTGGCCGAAAAGGCGAAATCGCTGCTCTGATCTCAGGGGGCGGCCGTGCCGGGGGCGCGGCCGCCGAGCTCAGAAAAGCTCGCGGATGTCATTGGTGAAGGTGCTCTCCACGTCTTCCATCTCGCCGGCTGAGACATGCGCGCGCAGCACCGCCATCACCGCCGCGATGGCCTGAGGCGCATCCGCCATCGGGTCGCTCTCGAAATCCCGCTGCACCGCGTCGATGAAGGCCGCCCGCGTGCGGGCCTTGACCGGCGTCTTCGACGGGTTCCAGCCCTCGAAATAGATGCCCCGGATCATCACCGGCAACTGCGCGGCCAGCTGCGCGGCCTCGTCCACGCCGAGGTGATCGCGCACCGCGTGCAGAACCGCGCGCAGCAGGCGATAGGCGCGCTGCTTGTGGTCCCAGCCGGTCTTGTCGTTCACCTCGTTGACCCATTCATTGGTTGTCTTGACGGCATCGTCGATGATCTTCAGTCCCAAGGCGCTCATGACGGGATCCTCCCTGTTTCCAATGACCGCATGAGGCCACGGATCGCCGGGCCGCGCATTGACCTGCATCAGACCCACCCACCTTGACGCAGATCATGGTTTGCCGCCCCGGAAACGGCCAGCCTGACACCAATGACTGATTAGGAGGGCTCACCATGGAAACAGAACCGCAGATCACCTTCCGCGGTCTCGACAGATCACCCGCGATCGAGGACATCATCCGCGAGAAGATCGACAAGCTGGAGCAGTTCTACGATCGCATCACCTCCTGCCGGGTGACGGTCGAAAAACGGACCCATCGTGGGCACAAGGGGCATCTCTTCCAGGTCGCGGTCGAGCTGGAGGTGCCCGGCGGCGTGATCATCGCCAACCGCAAGCCCGGCGACATGAACGCGCATGAAGAGCTGAACGTCGCCGTGCGCGACAGCTTCAACGCCGCGCAGCGCCAGCTCGAGGATCACGTGCGCAAGACCGGCGGCATCCATGTGAAGGAACACCCCGAGAAGCGCTACGGCAAGGTGGTGCGCCTGTTCCCCGACGAAGGCTATGGCTTTGCCGAGATGCCCGACGGCTCCGAGGTCTATTTCCACCGCGACAGCGTGGTGCGCGAGGACTGGGAAAAGCTGGACATGCTGTCCGAGCTGGAATTCAGCCTGATGGATGGCGAAAAGGGCCCCTTCGCCGTGAATGTCTCGGTCCGCGGCTGAGGCCGCTTTCCGGCGAAGGCGCTGTTGGCGCTAACGGCCGGGTTTGCGCTAACATACTGGCGGGAGGGGCTTTTCGCCCTTTCCGCCCAAGGCATGCGCGGGTATAGGCAGGGCCAATCACCCATCCCTTTCTGGCAGACACCCCTGGAGAGCGCGCATGACCATCACTCTTGGCATCAACGGTATGGGCCGCATCGGCCGCTGCACCCTGTCTCACATCGCCGAGGCGGCGCGCGAGGATGTCAAGGTGGTCAAGATCAACGCCACCGGCCCGATCGAGACCAATGCCCACCTGCTGCGCTACGACTCGGTCCACGGCCGGTTCGGCGGCGAGATCACCGTCGAGGGCGACACCATGGATGTGGGCCAGGGCCCGATGAAGGTGTTCTCCACCTACGACCCGGCCGAGCTGGACTGGGAAGG
>ENA-ORCU01000278-ORCU01000278.1-marine-metagenome-genome-assembly--contig:-NODE-278-length-21484-cov-3.965619_pt1 | contig 21484 bp, 24 predicted proteins | sample MGYA00248631_ERZ508512 | MGnify/ENA primary metagenome ERZ508512 (study PRJEB26183, sample SAMN06268844) | marine metagenome | isolation source: Tt an P1 anaerobic enrichment on pine from sediment taken...
AACCGGGGTTGCCGTCAATTCCTGGGAAAGAACCTGGCCAGGGGTGATTTTGTGAACAACCGTTCCAAGAGGGGGCCATGAGCGCTGCCAGGACCGACAAGGATGCCGAACAACGCAACCACGTGGTCGCCGAGATGCGCCGTGAAGAGCAGGCGCGCCAGGCGGGCTACCGGGAACAGGCCCTGAAGCTGTTCCCACCGGTGTGCGGCCGCTGCGGCCGCGAATTCGAGGGTAAAAAGCTTCGCGAGCTCACCGTGCACCACATCGACCACAACCACGACAACAATCCGCCAGACGGCAGCAACTGGGAGCTGTTGTGCATCTACTGTCACGACCACGAGCATACTCGCGGGGTGCAGATAGATCGCGACACAGAAGGTCCAGCCTCTCAAGTGGAGCGACCTTCTCTGGAACACTCCCCTTTTGCCGCTCTGGGAGACCGCATCAAACAAACGAAATAACTGCGTCATCGGGGGTATCTCCCTCAGGCCATACAAGGCTTAACAGGATCATGTCGCTACAATCCTTCACGAGCTTCAGCAAATCGAATCGACGCCTGATTCAGTGGCTGATCGCCTGGCACCTGCTGTGGAGCTGCGGTGTTTTCTTTCTCAGTTTGAGCGGACCTCTGGTCAAAGCGGCAACGCCCTGGTGGTCCGGTGGTTTTGTTGCACTGCAGCTTTATGCAGCCGCCCAACTGTTCCTGCCTGCCCTGCTGCTGCAGCCGGAAGAACGTAAGCGTGGCTTTTACTTTTTCTGGGGGGTAACACTGCTGTTGAGTGTCTGGCTGATTAACCGGCCGACTCCGGCCCCCAGTTGGCAGCCGCTGCTGACCGTAATCAAGTCGGGACTGCTGTTGTTGGTGGCGACGCTCACCGGAGCCGTGCTGGCCCGCTATGTCAGGCGTCTGTGGGAAATTGTACCGGTCTGTATTGTGATGACCCTGGCCGACCTGACCAGCTGGCTCTGCGGCCCGACCGCCGGTTTCAGCCAGGAGATTCGGCAGTATTACCTGACCCCTGAAGGCCCGCCACCGCTCATCGATATGTTTCTGATCAAGCTGGCTTTCCCCGGTCATGTCGGATTGGCCCCGGTCTTCGGCATCTCGGACTGGATTATGGTGGTCTTCTTTGCCAGCGTCGCCTGTCACCACGAGATCAACGACAACCTGATCGGGGCGCCCGGTGGGATTCTGGCCCGACAGGGACTCATCGGTCGTTACCTGCCGGTTTCGGTGGTCGCGCTGTTCGTCGCCATCGCGCTGGCTCAGGCAACCGGTCTATTTATCCCGGTCTTGCCGCTGATGGCCCTGATCATGTTCCTCTGGTTTGCTGTCCGCCATCTGCTGCTGCAAAGACGCCCCTGAAGAGAATACCCGGGAGAATAGCCAGCAACACACTCGTCAGACCAACAGGATAACTATGAAAGATCGATCCAAAAGCAGCGGCCCGGTATATTCCAGCGAGTTCGGCAGAATGTGCCCCGCCTGCAACCGCCCGGCTGGGCAATGTACATGCAAGTCACAGCCAGCAGTGGCAAAGGGCGACGGCATCGTCCGTCTGATGCGCCAGACCAAGGGCCGTAAGGGCAAGGGCGTTACCCTGATCACCGGTCTGGTGCTGGCCGATGCGGAACTGAAAAAGCTTGCCAAAAGCCTGAAGCAAAAATGCGGCTGCGGGGGCAGTGTAAAGGACGGCGTTATTGAAATTCAGGGGGACCAGCGGGATGTGCTGGAAACCGAACTGAGCGGGCTGGGATACAAGGTCAAGCGGGCCGGCGGCTGACAGACAGAGGAAGCAGAGTATGGCACATTCCCATCGCCTGGTGCGGCCCGCCCAGGATCCGGCGACGGTTGTCGCGGAATCGGGCGAAACCCTCACCCCGCCTGCGGACTGGGACTTCCTCCCGGCCGGCGACGCCGCCATCACCCGCAGTGTCAAGGCCAGGGGCACGACCTGGGTGGTGCAGATACGCAAGGGCCGCCGAAAAATCTCCCAGGGGATCTGGGCCGCAGCGGCGCATATCGCCGCCGCACGGCAGGAGGTCGCTGCCAAAAGGGCCACTCCCGAATATGCCCGGACCCGACAGCGGGACCTGGCCCGCCGGGAAGACCGCCAGCAGGCCTATGTGCAGGAGTTCTTTGCCGAGGTGATGCGGTTTCTCGATTTTCACCCCCGCTATCAGAGCGAAGCCCGGCGGTTGAGCGAAAAAATTACCGCTCACACCACTCCGGTCGGCAGCGGCACGGTGGCGCGTACCGAACGCATCCCTCTGGCTCGCCGGGCGGAGGCCGCGGTTATCGCCTGGATGCGACACCAAACTACGGCCTACGATTCCATGAGCATCGCACGGATCAAAGGCCGGCGCAGAGAGGTCCGCCGCCAACTCGCTGCCCGATCCGTTGAAATCCTGCAAGCCTATCGCCAGGGGCGGGATATAGCTGAAACCTGCCCTCTGCAACGAGCCCTGCGCTGAAGCCTTTCATCGCCACCTCGTCCAAGCGGTTGTAAAATTACACAAAAAAAGGGCAGCATGTGCCTGCTGCCCTTTTCGATAACCATCAAGGTTGCCTGCTTTTCTATATTTCCACTTTGCTTGGGCCGCCCTCTCTCCCTGACGAAGCGACTATTTGCGCAGATGCTTGCCGGCGGAATGAATGCCGAGGGAGTAGCGGTGCGGTCCCGGCACCCCGGAGGAGATGAAGGCCACCTTGTCGCCTGGATGTACCAGCGCATCCAAAGAATGGGCCGAGTTGTTGATGAAAATGCCCTCGATCTTGTTGAGAGGCAGATCAAGCTCCTCGGCGAGATCGAAGCCGGTGCGCCCCTCGGGGGGAATATACATCTCCTCGTAGGGATCCAAGCCCCGATTGCGGCGAATGGTGTGCAGCGAACCGAACATGCGAACTTTGGTATTGGGTGTGTTGCTCATCGACAGCGTTCTCCCTGGCTTTTTCCGCCGGGCAAGGCGCACCAAGCCCGTTACGCAACTGAGATTTACCTTAGGCGAACAGGCTTGCGGCCCGTTTGTATACAATAAAAAGACCGCCCATTCATGTCAAATGAATTAAATTGATTCCGGCCATCACTCTCAGAGATAATGCTTCACCCTGCATCTCTTCGCAACGTTACCCGCGAGGCACCTGCGCCAGCTCCACTTCCATTTTCGTCCAGTTGGCATCGGCCTTATGGACGTTGGCGACCTTATCTTCCTCGAACATCTGCTTGACCTCGGCCGTATATTGCAAAACCAGGCGGCCGTAGATAATCTCCCAGGTGTCGATCTCGACCGGAAACAGCACGCCGATGGAGACGCCGAAGGCGCAGTAGCCGCCGTAGGCAGGCAGATATTTTTCCGCCGCCTCCTCAAAAGCAGCTTTGTTTTCCTCGGAAACAAAAGCGAACTTGTAGCCAGCGTATTCGGCAAGGATCGCCGGATTGCCCTTCATGGCCTTGCCGGCGACATGAAAAGCCACCGGATCGTAGCCCTGCAAAGCGATTTTACCGTGGGGATCGGCGTTGATGACTTGGGACATGACGTTGTTCCTTTCTGTTTGGGGTAGAAAAGATACACAGCGTTGTAGGGTAAACCATAGAGACAATGGACTATTCAGGTCAAATGATTTAAATTGATCAAATCCATCATCAATAGCGATATCTTGTCTTAGGAGCACCCCTTATGGATCTTGGTTCCTTGCGCATCTTTCTCGCCGTCGCCGAAGAAGGCAGCGTCTCGCGCGCCGCCGAACGCCTCCACTACGTGCAGTCCAACGTCACCACCCGCCTGCGCCGCCTCGAAGATGATCTCGGCACCCCTCTGTTTGTCCGCACCGGGCGGGGCATGGTGCCGACCAGTGCCGGCAGGAGTCTGCAGGGCTATGCCCGGCAGATTCTGCGCACCGTCGAAGAGGCGCGCTTGGCGGTGAGCGGCGCCTCCCGGCCACAGGGGCCGCTGGCCATCGGCGCCATCGACACGGTGGCCGCAGTCCATTTGCCGCAGGTGCTGGCCCGCTACCACCAGCAGTACCCCGAGGTGAGCATCGATCTGCAGACCGGCGCCAGCCAGGAATTGGTACGGAAGGTGCTCAATTACGATATCGAGGGCGCCCTGGTCGGCGGCCCGGTGGCCAACAGCGAGATTGTCCAGCAGGAGGTTTGCGTCGAAGAGATGGTGCTGGTTACCGCACCGGACCAGCCGGCCCCGGCGGCGGGCAATTTCGACACCATTCTGGTCTTCCGTCCCGGCTGCTCGTGTCGCAACCGCCTCGAACAGTGGCTGCGGGAACAGGGCCTGACCCCCCTCAAACTCATGGAGTTCGGTACCCTCGACGCTATCCTCGGCTGCGTCGGCGCCGGCATGGGAATCACCATGCTGCCTCGCTCTTTCGTCGAGCGCGGCCCCTTCCATAACCTGGTGCAGAGCCATCGGGTGGCTGGGCCCTTCGCTCAGGTACCGACCATGTTCATACGCCGCAAGGACCTGACCGCTTCGCCGGCCCTTTCCGCCCTGCTCGACCTGTTACGCGAGGAGCAACCGGCTACCGCTGGCCGCCGCTGAAACCTTCTAGGAGGCGGTCGGACTTAACGGGCCGAAACGAAAAACTGGCTGTTCGAGGCTGGATTTCTGAGAATTTGAGAGCGAATAGCAGGGCTATTTGTCGAAAATTCTCCTAACTGTCCGGTTCGCCGCGTTCGTCGAAAAGGGTCAGCTCCCAGCGGTCGCTGAGCTCGTCGTGGCGGACGATGTAGAGGGCGCCGTCGTCGCCGCGCAGCTTGAAATAGCGATGCTCCGGATCCAGCCAGCGGTCGACGATCTCTTCCACCACGACCTGCCGGCGGCCGATCAACAACCGCCGCGGCTGTTTCTCGCCGCGATAACCGGCGTAGCATTCGACACGAATTTTCATCGCGGCCCTTTCCCTTGCCATTGCCTGGTTCCGTCATTTACTCACGGATCCAGGCATCAATAACGATCGAGGCGTTCCAGACCCGCAGCCGCCGCCCACTGCAGAACACGCTGGTACTCGGTTCGGGTCGGGCGCCGGTTGAGGGGCGGATAGCGATCGGCCCGGTAGCAGGGCCGGTACTGGTCCATGATATTGAGGTAGGTGTTGCGGGATAGCCGCTCGGCGATAAAGGGCAGGATGATGTCGCTGCCGGCCAGGTTGTCGGGCAGCACCAGGTGGCGGATTAACAGGCCGCGCCGGGCAATACCGCGACTGTCGAGGGCCAGGTCGCCGACCTGGCGGTGCATTTCCAGTACCGCCGCCTGATTAACTTCGGCGTAGTCCGTCACCTTGGAAAAGCGCTGGGCCACCTCCGAGTCGGCGTATTTCATGTCCGGCATGTAGATGTCGATCACCCCGTCCAGCAGAGCCAGGGCCTCGGGGCTGTCGTAGCCGCCGCTGTTGTAGACCAGCGGCAGCCGCAGACTGTGGCGCGCCGCCAGAACCAGTGCGGCCAGAATCGGGGCCACCACATGACTCGGCGACACCAGGTTGATGTTGTGGCAGCCCAGTTTCTGCAGCTCCAGCATCATTGCCGCCAGCTCGGCGGCGGAAACCTCCTGGCCCCGGTCCATTTGGCTGATGTCCCAGTTCTGGCAGAATACGCAGTGCAGATTGCAGTGGCTTAAGAAGATCGTACCGCTGCCGTGACGGCCGACCAGCACCCGTTCTTCGCCGAAGTGCGGCCCCAAACTGGCCACCATTGCCCGGCGGCCGGTGCGGCAGCGGGCGCCGCGGATACCCTGCAGGCGATTGACCCGGCAGTAGTTGGCGCACAGATCGCAGCGCTCCATATGCTCGAAGGCCCGGCGCACCCGCTTGGCCAGTTCGCCGGAACGAAGGAGGGACAAATAGGCTGGAGTGAAGGGCTCGTTCATGGTTGGGACGCTTAATCGACCCGCACGAAATCGAACCGCTTGCTCATTTGGCGGGTGATGAGGCCGACCCCGCAGCGGTCGCCGATTGTCTCAATGGCCACTACCGCGTCGGGATCGTGGAAATCGATGATGGCCCTGTGGCCAAGGTCGATCAGTTCGTCGAGAATGTAGCTATCGAGAGCCTGTTCGATATCGGGGGAGATGATCTGACCCTTGAGGCCGCGCCGCTCCAAGCGGACATGAAAGCTGCTTTCGGCCAAGCAGGCGATCCAGGGGCGCAGTGCCTTGCAGAGCTTGGCGAGAAAGTCGTCGACCTCAAAGGTGAAGACCTGCTCCAGGGGCACCACCCGGGCCAAGTCCTGAAAGGCTATGAGCTGCTCGCTGCGTTTCTGGCGAATGGTTTCGCAGAAGGCTTCTACGTCGGCCACCCGTCCCAGGGCCACGCCGTGAAATCCGGTCTTGTGAAACTCACCGTAGCTGGCGAGTTCCTGAAGCAAATGGTGATAGCGCCCGTCGTGGGCCATGGTAACCAGTACGTTGAATTGCCACATGGTGCCCTCCCTCGCCACTATGTTTTGAGTTTAACGAAGCAGGGACAAATGACAACCGGCTGCTGCAGTGATCTTCCTTGCAGAAGCACCGCAGCTTGTTATCTGGTTGAATAATATATGGGAAGGAACGGGAGGTGACGGTATGGCTACCGAGTATCGGCGAAAATGCCTGGCGAAAATCCATATCGCCAAAAAGGAGCTGGGTCTCAGCGACGAGGAATACCGCGACCTGATCAGTGCCACGGTGCCTGGGAAAATGTCGGCGGCCGATCTCGACGAGCTGCAGCTGCAGCAACTGCTCGACCGCCTGCAACACCTTGGTTGGCGTCCGCGCCTGCCCCGCGCCAGCGAGAGGCCACTGCCGGCTGCGGTATGGAAGGCCCGCCAGCTGTGGCTGCAGCTCTACGAAATGGGGGAGGTGCGCAACCCGCAGTGGACCGCCCTGGCCAGGTTCGCCAAGCGTATGACCGGGGTTGGTGACCTGCGTCACCTGACCGGCAAACACGCGGCAATCGTGATCGAGGCGCTCAAGCGGTGGCTGGAACGGGGAGGGGGAAACCAGCTGTAAGTTTCTGAATGGCTTTTCCTGTAATTAGATGCGGAAGCGGCATGGCATTTTGCGAAACAGATACAGAACTGTTCAAGCGTCAGCGGGTTGTGGTCTGTTCGCAAAACTATTTATGGGAAGAGATTTTGCGGCGAGTCGGTCATCATTATTCGGTTGCGGATGCAGGCGACATATTTTTGGCCAGGGCGATCAGGGCCTTGGCGATCTCGCCCGGCCGGTCGGGAGTGGGTGACAGGGTGAAGATGCGCTTTGCCTCTCGTTTCGATAGCCCGAACAGGTAAGTTTTGTCGTAATAGTCGAGAATGGCATGGGCAGCGCTGGCCAAATCGCCGTCGGCGATGGCCTGGAGGGTAGCGCGGGTCTTTTCGCCGCCGAGTCGTTTGCTGATATTGCTGACCGCCGCACAGAGCTTCGCCGGCGACTCGGTGCCGTAATCGGCGCACAGTCGTTCGACCCGCCGCTGGCGTGGCACGTCGATTTTGATGACATTGGCCGCGCGCATCTGCCGAAACAGGTTTTCGTTGATCACGGCCCGGCCGATCTTGCGACTTTCGTCCTCGACCCAGATCACTCGCTTTTTGGTGCAGGTCTGCAGTTTGGCGCAGATAGCGTTTTCGAACTGTTCGGTGCTCGGCTGGGTCAGACCGTCAATGGCGCCGAAAGCTGAACCGCGGTGCCCGGCCAGCCCTTCCAGGTCGAGGATCTGTTCGCCGTGGCGGTGCAGCAACTGCAGCAGTTGAGTCTTGCCGCTGCCGGTCATGCCGCTCAATATCAGCAACGGCCAGGGGGCGGCCAGCACCTCATGTACCTGCCGGCGATAGGCTTTGTAGCCACCTTTCAGGACCGCCACCCGATAGCCGACGGTCTCCAGCAGCCAGGCCAGTGAGGCGCTGCGCATGCCGCCGCGCCAACAGTAAATCAGGATCTGTCGGCTGGCGGTGGTCTGTTTGACCCGGGCCACGTAGTCGGTCAGGCGTGGCCCGACCATCTCCAGTCCGCGCAGCACCGCCGCCTCTCGGCCCTCGGCTTTGTAGAGGAGGCCGATATCGTGCCGTTCTGCATCGTCGAACAGCGGCAGACTGTGAGCGTCGGGGATGTGGGCTCGACGGTATTCGGCGGGCGAACGGGCATCGAATACCGGGCAGTTTGCCGCCTGTTGCAGAAAGTTTTCGGGGGTAAGAAGCCTCGGGCTCATGGGGTCGTCAGCCTATGGGGCAAGGAGTCAGGCCTTTTCGCTCAGGCTCCTGAGTTCCGTTTCGTCGAAGCTGTAACGTTCCTTGCAGAATTCGCAGGTAACGACGGTCGGATCGTCCTTGGATGCCAGTTCCAGTAACTCCTGGCGGCCCAGAGAGGCCAGCATGCCGGTCACTTGCGGCCGACTGCAGGTGCAGCGAAACACCAGCGGGGTTCGTTCCATTTTGCCGAGGGCGATGCCGGCAAACAGCTGTTGCAGAATCTGCTCCGGTCCCTGGCCTTCCCGCAGCAGGCTGGTCAGAGGGGGGAGTTTGATCAGTCGATTTTCGAGCAGGGAGACCAGGGCCTCTTCGCCTTCGGGCAGGGCCTGCACCAACAGGCCGCCTGCGGCGGAGACGCGACCGTCCTGTTCGAGATAGACGCCGAGCGCTACCGTAGAGGGTACCTGTTCCGAGGAAGTGAGGTAGTAGGCCAGGTCCTCGGCGATCTCGCTGCTGTGGAGCTGGACCATACCGCGATAGGGTTCCTTGAGGCCGAGATCCTTGGCCACATGGAGAAAACCGGCCCGGCCCACCGCGGCAGGCACATCAAAGCCGGCGGGGGTTGGGGCAATGCCGGAAACCGGCACTTTGACCGAGCCGCGCAACTGGCCCAGGGCGTCGGTTTCGGCATGCAGCTTCTGCAGCGGGCCGTTGCCTTCCACTATCAGGGCCAGGCGTTGGCTGCCCTTGAGCAGACTGCCCATCACCGCCGCGCCGCTGACCAGTCGGCCGAGGGCGACAGTTGCGGTTGGATCGGTGCCCTGGCGCAAACGAATGGCCTCGACCAGATCGGTGGTGACGGCGGCGGCGGCACGCAGGGTGCCGTCCTGGGTGGCGAGGCGCAGCAGATGGTCTTTCATGAAGACTCCTTGTCGGCGGGTTGAATATGCCCCGCCATCTGTGGCTTGTTCTGCGATTAAAATCCGGTTATCATTGTGGGCGCTGCCGATTCGGTGGCAAGGCCGGATTGGGCCGTATGCTACCCGAACGGATCGTTTCTGACAAGAACCTATCGGTTCGATTTAAACCTGACCTTTTTCCGAGTGGAGAACAACATGAAAATCATTCTGCCGGTCGCGGGCAAGGGGACCCGGCTGCGGCCGCATACCCATACCAAGGCCAAGTCGCTGGTGCAGGTGGCGGGTAAGACCGTGCTCGAACACATCGTCGAGCGGGTGCTGGCCGTCGACGCCGAGGAGCTGATCTTTATCACCGACGAAAACGGTGCCCAGATCGAGCGCTTCATGGAGCAGCATTTCCCCGAGCTGCGCTGCAGCTACATTGTGCAGAAGGAACGCCTCGGTCCTGCCCATGCGGTATCGCTGGCGGCGCCGCGCATTGCCGACGGTGACGATGTGCTGGTGGTGTTCAACGATACCATCTTCGTCACCGATCTGGCCAAGATCCCAGAACTGTGCGCCGATTGCGACGGGTTGATCTATTCCCGGGAGGTCGAGGACTATCAGCGTTTCGGGGTCAACGTCGTCGAGCAGGGCTACATTGTCGACATGGTCGAGAAGCCGGACCATCCTATCTCCCGCCTGGCCCAGGTCGGTCTCTATTATCTCAAGGATGCTCAGCGCTTTATGAATTATCTGGCCGATACCATCAGCGCCGGGGACACCGTCAAGGGAGAATTCTATCTGCCGGCCGTGTTCATGCGCATGATTGGCGACGGCATTCGCTTCTGCGCTCCGGAGATCAGCGCCTGGCTCGATTGCGGTAAGCCGGAGACTTTGCTGGAAACCAATCGCTACCTGCTGGCCGATTGCCAGGCCTGCTGTGCCGGAACGGTGGAGAATTCGGTGATTGTCGAGCCGGTGTCGATCGCCGCCGGTGCCACGGTGCGCGGTTCGATTATCGGGCCCAACGTGTCGGTGGCTGCCGGCAGCGTCATTGAAGGCAGCATTATTCAGGATTCGATCATCAATGCCGACTGCCAGGTGCAGAACATGACACTGGCCGAAAGCATTCTCGGTGAGGAGGTGCGGCTTGTCGGCAGCCCGCGCCGCCTGAATGTCGGTGACCATTCGCTGATTGAAATGGAATAAGTTCTTTTCCCTTGGCGCCGGTTGCGGCCCTGAAAGTGGATTTTGCAATGACCTTCGGACAGATTGTGCCTTATGTGCTGCCCCCGGCCCTCGGGGCGGTAATCGGCTATGTCACCAACTATATCGCCATCCGCATGCTCTTTCGGCCCCTCAAGGCATGGCGGATTTTCGGCCTGCGCGTGCCGCTGACGCCGGGCATCATCCCCTCCAAACGTTACGAGCTGGCAAAATCGATGGGCGGCGTGGTCGGCTCCCATCTGCTCACTTCAGCTGATGTCGGCAAGGCGCTGGAGAAAGAAGGCTTTCGTCGCGAGCTGCAGCAGGCGGTGAACGACAAGCTCGGTTCCTTTCTCGATCGGGATCTTGGGCCGGTGTCCTCGTTGGTGCCTGAAAAGTTTCAGGACCGCTTTCGGGAACTGGTCGAGGTGCTGCGCTGGAAAGCGCTCAAGGCTCTCTTCGACTATCTGCAGAGTGCCGAGTTTGAGCAGAGCCTGCGCGGCTATCTGCAGCGCCGCGGTGACGAGCTGCTGGAACGGGATCCGGCCAGCTTTCTGGCCGGGCCCAAACGCATGCTGCTGATGGGCCATGTGGAGCGCAAGTTGGCCGGTGTACTGCAGTCGGAGGGCACAGCTCAGGCCATCGAACGGCTGATTGACGAACAGCTGGATAAGCTTCTCAGCTCCCAACGCAGCCTCAAGGAATTGCTGCCGGAACAGCTGGTGGAAGCGTTGTTGGCACTGATAGAAAAGGAGATTCCGGCGCTGCTCGACCACTTCGGCGGGCTGCTGTATGATCCCGACTTTCGAGCCCGGCTGGTGGAACGGGGCAAGGAAGCGCTGGCCAAGTTTATCGACGGCCTCGGTCCTCTGAAGAATATGGTGTCGGGTTTTATCGATCTCGACAAGCTGGGTGAGAAGATCCCCCCTTTCCTCGATCAGGCCGGCGACGAAATCTCTCGCTGGCTGCGCGAGGAGCGCACACAGCAGCAGGTGGCGGATTTGTTGCGTTCCCGCCTGGAAAAACTGCTGGATCGCCCGATGAGCTCTTTTGTCGAAAGCCTGCCCTACGAAAAGGTCGCCGGTGCCAAGCGTTTCGTTCGCGACCAGGCGCTGGCCTGGGTGCAGAGCCCGGCGGCCGCCAAGACCGTGCGGGGCCTTCTGGAGCGGGGCTTCGACGCTATCAAGGATCGCTCTTTCGGCGAGATGCTCGATGCCGCCCTTCCGACCGGCAGCGTGTCGCGTTTGCGCGAGGCGTTGGCAAAACGGTTGCTGACGACTCTGAGTAGCCCGGCAGCACGGGATGCCGTCGATCGGGTGCTGGCGGAAAAGATCGAACAGTGGCTGTTTCAGCAACCTCTCGGTTGCCTCTCGGCACGTCTTTCAGCCGATGTCCGCAATGAACTGCAGGAAGGGCTCTTTGTCCACCTGGCCGAACTGTTGAAAAAAGAGGTGCCGCAGCTGGTCGACACCCTCAACATTCAGCGGGTGGTGGAAGAGAAGGTCAATACCCTCGATGTACTGACCGTGGAGCGCTTGCTGCTCGACATCATGGAAGACCATTTCAAATACATCAACCTGTTCGGCGCCCTGCTTGGTGCCCTGATCGGCTTGGCCAATCTGGCGGTGCTGGGCCTCACCTGAGGCCGAGGGGACTGAAAACGGTGCGGCAACCAGTCGTGATATTGGGATTAATGAAACTGCCGGGTATCCGGCAGTTTTTATTTGACAATCAGGGGGGGGCAGGGCCTTGTTTTGGCTGGTTAAGCCTGCACGGCCCTGGTGTTCGGGATTTTCAGCCCGGTTTATTCATGAGGGTTCGTCACCAAACCGGTAAGTGTGCGTGAGCACAGGGAGTTGCCCTGCAGACGTACTTGCAGTAAGTCGAAGCGCGGTTAGCAGCTGAAGCCGCGATGCAAAGAGGATCGTGGCCGGTTATGCTTTATTAGTAACCTGCTGCCGGCTTGCCGGCCATCGATCGGATAACCCCATGCAAAAGTACCGCTTTCCGAGCCGTTTTGGCAATCGCAGCCGCCTGCTGGTGGATGGCGCCCAGTTTATCCCCGCCATGGAGGAACAGATTGCCGCGGCCCGCAAGTTCGTGTTGCTGGAGATGTACCTCATCGAGTCGGGGCGTCTGGCCGAGCGTATTATCGACGGGTTGGTGGCGGCGGTGGCTCGGGGGGTGCGGGTCTGTCTGTTGCTCGACGCCTACGGGGCCCGCGCTTTGCGCCGGCGCGACCGGCAGCGGCTGCTGGAGGGCGGAGTCGAGCTGACTTTCTACAATCCGCTGCGTCTCAGCCGCTGGACTCGCAACCTGCTGCGCAATCACCGCAAATTGTTGCTGGTGGACGGCCGTGTGGTATTTACCGGCGGTGCCGGCATCACCGATCTTTTCGACCTGGCGATCAGCCCCCATCATTATTGGCACGAAGCCATGCTGGAGCTATATGGCCCATGTGTCCATGACTGGCAGGAGCTGTTCGAAAAAACCTGGAACCGCTGGGCACGGCAGCCCCTCACCCTCTTGCCCGCAGCTCCGCCGGCCGAGACGGGAGAAGGAGTGGGGCGGGTTGCGGTTCAGGACCGTACGGTGGCCGGTTCGGAGATAATGCGTTCCTATGTGAAGCGTATCCGCCGCGCTCGCCAGCGTGTCTGGCTCGCCACCGCCTATTTTGTACCGCCCTGGAAGCTGCGCCGGGCCCTGCGTCGTCAGGCGCGCTTGGGCCGGGATGTGCGACTGCTGTTGCCGGGGCCCCGCATCGACCACCCCGGGGTGCGCCACATGGGCCGGCGTTTTTATCTGCGTCTGCTGCGCAGCGGGGTGCGGATTTACGAATTCCAGCCGCGTTTTTTGCACGTCAAGTTGTTGTTGTGCGATGGCTGGATCAGTATCGGCTCCTGCAATGCTGACGGCTGGAACTACCGCTGGAGTCTGGAGGCCAATCAGGAATTGGAGGACCCCAAGCTGCAGCGGCAGGCTGAAGAAATGTTTGTGAACGATTTTGCCGCCAGCGAGGAGATTCTTTATCAAGACTGGATGCAACGTCCTTGGCTGCGCCACTTGAGGGAGTGGTTCTGGGGGCGGGTCGCGGCGCTCCTGGGCTGGTTCAGTAACCGCAAAAAGGGTGGGCCGGACGCCGATGATCACCTCTGACAGGCTGTAGAAAGAGAGCTTGTGGGGCTTTTTTCAACAATCTGCTCATCCCGCCGGCCCGGCGGGTCTTGACGAAGGGTTAGGGGATGCGGAACAAGAAAACAGTGCTGTTCGGAGCCGTTCTGCTTGTGGCTTTGGCCGGCTTTTTCTTCTGGGGACCGGGGAGCGGCGACGAGGCGGTGCGGATTCTGGAAACGGCAGAAGTGACCCGCGGGCCGGTGCGCCAGGTGCTGGAACAGACCGGCATCGTCAAGCCGCAGGTCGGTGCCATCGTTAAGATCGGTTCCCGAGCGACGGGGGCTATTGAACAGATGCTGGTCAAGGTCGGCGACCGGGTGACCGCGGGGCAGTTGGTGGCGCAGATCGACAGCCGAGAAGTCCGTTCCCAGCTGGCCGAGGCTCGGGCCCGTCATCAGTCCCGACAGGCCGAGCTGAAACGCGTCGAACAAGTCTATCCGCTGCGTATTCGAGAAGCCGAGGCGCAGCTGGCCCTGGCCGAAACAGCGGCCCATTACCTGGCCAGCAACCACCAGCGCCTGGCCCGGCTGGCCGAAGAGGGGATCATTTCACCGGACGAGCTGGAAAACTCCCGGCAAAAGGCTGAGGTGGAAAAGCGTCTGGTGGCGGCCCGTCGGGCGGCTCTGGACCGGGAACGACACGAGTTTGTAGAAGAACGGCGCAAGGCCTTCCTGGCTCTTGAGGAGGCGAAGGCAGAAGAGCAGGCAGCCGCCATTCGACTCAGCTACACGCGGATTGTCAGCCCCCTGTCGGGAGTGGTCAGTCTTGTCTCCGCCCAGGAGGGTGAAACCATCGTCAGTGGCTTGCAGGTCGCCAACCTGGTGACGGTGCTCGACACCAGCCGCCTGGAGATGTGGATCTATGTCGACGAAACGGATGTCGGCCAGGTTAAGGCCGGGCAGGCGTTGGAGTTTAGCGTCGATGCCTGGCCGGACAAGTTCTTTCGGGGTACCCTTGCGACCATCTATCCGGAGCCGGAGGTACGTGAAAATATTGTTTTCTACCGGGCCCTTGTGGAGGTCGATGCCGAGCAGGCCAAGTTGCTGCGGCCGGAAATGACCACCCAGGTGCAGATCGTGGTTGCCGAGGCTGCAGATGTCCTGCGTCTGCCCAATGCCGCCCTAAAGTGGGTCGACGGCCGCCAACTGGTCTTTGTGCAGCAGAAGGACGGTTCGGTTCGGCAGGTGTCGCCGCAGTTGGGCCTGGTGGGATTAACCTACAGCGAGGTGCTCAGCGGGCTGAAGGAAGGCGAACAGGTCGCCACCCAGTTGGTCCTCGGTCGGAGCAGGGACAGCGATCGTGCGGTCGGCAACGACGCTGGGGGCAATCGCTCGACCCGGCGGGGTGCGGGCCGATGAGTGGCGGCGAACCGCTCATTCGCCTGGAGCAGGTCGACAAGATCTTTCTGCAGGGTGAGCTGACCGTCGAGGTGCTCAAGGGCATCGATCTCACCGTACGTGCCGGCGAGTTCATTGCCCTGCAGGGGGCTTCCGGATCGGGCAAGTCGACCCTGATGCATATTCTCGGTCTGCTCGATCGACCGAGTGGCGGCCGCTATCTTTTGCAGGGCCGGGATGTCGCCGGCCTGACCGATGACCAGCTAAGCGAATTGCGCAATCGTCTGTTCGGCTTTATCTTTCAGAGCTTTTACCTGATCCCTTATGTCTCGGCTCTGGAAAATGTCATGCTGCCCGGCCTGTACGGTGCGACTCCGACGCGCCAGTTGCGGCAGCGGGCTCAACAACTGCTGGAGCAGGTGGGCCTGGCAGATCGCATGCACTTTCGCCCCGGTCAGTTGTCCGGCGGCCAACAGCAGCGGGTGGCCATGGCCCGGGCGTTGATTAACGATCCCCAGCTGTTGTTGGCCGACGAGCCGACCGGGCAGCTCGACTCCGCCACCAGCGCCGGGATCATGGACTTGCTGCGGGAGATGCACCGCCAGGGGCGCACGGTGATTCTGGTGACTCACGAAGTGGAAATTTCCGCCGCCGCCGAGAGGATTATCGTCCTTCATGATGGCCGTATCGCCAATTCTTGATGCGCTTCGCCAGCAGAGCCGAATTCTGCACATGGCGCGCCAGGCTCTGTGGGCTCACAAGCTGCGCAGCCTGTTTGTGGTCGCGGCGGTGGCCCTCGGCATCGCCTCGTTGACCGTCATTGTGGCGGCGGTGGACGGCGCCGAACGCAAAGCGACGGAGATCGTACGCTGGTTCGGTCCCGATGCGGTGCTGGTTTTTGGTGGCAACATCGAGAGCCGGGCCGTCGGCCAGCGGCGTCTGACCCTCTCTTACCGCGATGCGGCCGTTCTGCGCCGCTCCTTGCCGGGCGCCTATCTGGTGGTGCCGATGCGGGTCAAGACCAACCTGTCGGTGCGTTATCGGGACCGAGTCATTCAGGTGCCGCTGGTGGTTGGCGCCACCGAAGGTTATACCGAGGCCTGGGACTGGCCGCTAGACGAAGGGCGTGACCTGAGTGCCGCGGATCTGGTCCGGGAGGCCAAGGTCGCGTTGCTGGGAGACAGCACCGCCCGGGAGCTGTTCGGCTCCCGTAGTCCGGTCGGCCATACGGTGCTGATCAACCAGCTGCCGGTGCAGGTCGTCGGCCGCCTCAGCTATCGCGGGGTGGTTACCGGCAGCGGCTCGATCGACGACCGGATCATCATGCCGATCACCACGCTGACCCAGCGTTTTAATCTGAACCGCAAGTACTTTCGGGCCCTGCGGATCAAGTTTCATGCCCCCGAGCTGATGGCTGAGCACGTTGCCAATCTGCGCAGCTTGCTGCGCCATCTGCATCGCCTGGGCCCGGGGGAGATGGACGACTTCACCATCATCACCGCAGACGAGGTCCTGAAGTTTCTCTCTCTGTTCAAAAGCGGGCTGCTGCTCTTTCTCGGCCTGACGGCGCTGGTGGCAATGACCGTCGGCGGTTTCGTGCTGGCCAATCTCTTTTATCTGAGCATTAACGAACGACGTACCGAGATCGGCCTGAAAAAGGCCCTTGGGGCTCGGAACCGGGCTATTCTCTGCCAGGTGCTGGCCGAGGCGGTGTGTCTCACCTTGCTGGGGGCGCTGCTCGGCATGGGCCTCGGCCTGGGGCTCGGCCAGTTGTTAAGCCGGCTTGGTCTGCTGCAGATACTGTTCTCATGGAAGGTGTTCGGTCTGGCGGTGGTCGCCGCTCTCGCCATCGGGCTGCTGTTCGGTCTCAAACCGGCCCGGCAGGCGGCCGCTTTGCAGCCTATCGAAGTGCTCAAGGACGCCGGCTGACAAGTGGAGGTAAAAAGGCTCAAGCATGTTTTTCAGCCTCAAAATCGCCCTTGCGTCGCTGCGCGCCCATCGATTGCGCAGCATTCTGGCCATGGTAGGGGTGTTTCTCGGTGCTCTGGCCCTGAGCGGGGTCCAGCATGTGTCCCGCTCCATGCTGCTCAAGGCCGAACAGGAGACGGCCAAGCTCGGCAGCAACCTGTTCATGGCGCGCAGCGGCCAGTTGTCCTTTCGTCCTTCGGGACGCAGCCGGGTGCGAAATGTAGCAACCAACTTCACTCTGCAGGATGCCCGGGCGCTGCTGGCGGGGGTGCCGGCGGCCCGTACCGGGGCGCCTTTCGTGCTGGCCACCAGTCCGATTCGCGCCGGTGATCTGCAGATCAACTGCCAGCTGGTTGCCACCTGGCCGAGTTATGCCGAGGTGCGCAACATCGAGCCCGCCCTCGGTCGCTTTCTCTCTGCCAGCGATGAAAAGGCTCGTGCCAAGGTCTGTGTACTCGGGGCCAATATTGCCCAGCGTCTGTTTGGAAGCGCCGAGGCTGCTCTGGGCCGGCAGGTGTATGTGCAACGGGCGGGTCTGCGGGTCATAGGGGTGGCGGAGCCGAAAGGAGCCGATATCGCCGGCACCGACCAGGACGAACAGGTCTTCGTGCCCCTGACGACCTATCTGCGCCGGCTGGCCAACCAGGATTGGATCAGCGGCGTTTATCTGCAGTTGTCCTCGCCGGATGCCCTCGAGGATGCTCGGGCTGCAGCTGCGACAATTTTGCGTCGCCGGCATCGAATAGATCCTGGCGAGGATGACGATTTTACCCTGCTTGCTGCCCAGGACACTATGCAGGTCCAGCGTCAGGCCCTTGATCTGGTACAGACCCTCGGCCTGTTGAGCTCGAGCATTTCCTTTGCCGTCGGTGGGCTCGGCATCCTGTCGATCATGGTGCTGCTGGTGCGTACCCGGCGGCTGGAAATCGGTGTGCGAAGGGCGGTGGGTGCCAAACGGCGCGATATTGTCCGTCAATTCATGTTCGAGGCGGGGTTGATGGCCGGGGTCGGCGGCGGGTTGGGAGTGCTCAGCTCATTACTGCTGGTGCTGGTGGTTTGTCGTATCGGCGAGATGCCGCTAGCCTACGATCCGTTGTTGGTCGGTAGCACCCTGTTCGGTTCATTGTTGCTGGGCTTGGCGGCCGGTGCCTATCCGGCCTGGCAGGCGGCGCATGTGGAGATCCTTCAAGTGCTGCGCAGCGAATAAAGGTGGTGATTTTTTGCCTACACCAGCCACCAGTGCGGACATTTAAACCATCAGCCTGCTATTGCCGGTTGATAACGACCCGGCTCGTCTGCTCTCTGTTTTTATGAGGCGAAAACTATGCTGATAATCATATAAAGGGCACCTCCAGCACAGCAGCCAACAGCGTTGTTGCTATGCTGAGACGAAGCGAACAACTTCAAAGAGGAGGTGCAGCATGGAACTACATTGTGGCTTGGATCTTCACTCAAACAACACGTATGCCGGTATTATCGATCAGAATGGAAAAAGGGTTGTGCGAACAAAACTGAAAAATATACCGGAAAATATCGTCCAGTTTCTCGATCCGTACAAAGAGGATCTTGCGAGCATCGTAGTTGAGTCGACGTACAATTGGTATTGGCTGGTTGATCTGCTCATGGATGAAAAGTACAAGGTCCATCTCGCCAATCCGTCCGCCATACAAAAATATTCAGGGCTCAAACATTCCGGTGATATCGATGACGCGTTCTGGCTGGCTGAAATGCGGCGACTAGGGATATTGCCGGAGGGCTATATTTATCCAAAGGCAGAGAGGCCTATACGTGACTTACTCCGGAAACGGGGACATCTCGTAAAACTCAGAACCTCGCTAATTATAAGCTTGCAGAATACCATTTCCAGAAATTGCGGAATCAAACTGAGTGCCAATGATATTAAGGCCTCTCAAGAAGATCGAGTTGCTCCTTTTCTGAGCGATCAAGAGGAATTGTCTTTGGCTGGCGCTGTCAGCAAAGACGCGATTGATTTTTTAGGAGACAAGATCCGACACATCGAAACTGAGGTGAGAAACCGTATTCGATTGAAGAAACCGTACTCCTTGCTTCGGACTATGCCTGGAGTAGGCAATATCCTTAGCCTCACCATCATGCTGGAAACGGGCCCAATCAGTCGGTTCTCGAAAGTCGGCGACTATGTGTCCTACTGCAGAAAGGTGCCCAGTCTTTGGACGAGCAACGGAAAGAAAAAGGGGAAGGGCAACCAAAAAAACGGCAATCGATACTTAGCGTGGGCATTTTCTGAAGCCGCAGAACTTTCCCGACGGACTGACGGAAATGCAAGGGCGTATTACAATCGAAAGCGGCAGAAAGCAAATTTAATGGTTGCTCACGCCGCCCTTGCCCACAAACTAGCTAGGGCGGCGTATTACATCATGAGAGACCAAGTACCTTTTATGCCCGAAAAGCTATTTCGATAGCGAATGGGATGGGACGGTGAACCTGCCCCTGTGTTGGTTCAACCACGTATGCTGATTGGAATCCGTTCCATCCCGCTTAATTTGGTCATCAACATCTTTGCTGCCCATGTCGTGAGCCACAAGTGGCTGGTTAACAACCATTAGTACTGAAAACAACCATTTGGACGCGACATGGAACCGAAGGTTTTCTGGTCCGTCTGACGACGGAAAAGGTCAATTCAAGAAGATAATTGGACAAGACCTTAATCCTGATGGGTGACTGGCGCAGCAAAGTTGACGCTTTAGCACTTTGAAAACTTCGGCAATGGCATAGATGCGGGTGATTACGCTTAAACCGAAACTAAGAGAAAAACGGCTTTCTCTTCCATGGGATAATTATGTCCCTTGACCCGGTGCCTTTAAATGGGTGACACAGGGGGAAGACGCCTTGCCCTCGGATGATAACCTCCTGAAATTTTCCGGACATAAGAAATCCCTCCAACCTATTGAGGGCTGGAGGGATTTGGGCCGAAAAAATGAAAAATTCAGCACGTTAAGTGACCCCCTTGGGCGTTAACCGGCAGGGCTGTTTTTTCAGCCGCGAAATGCGTACGAATCAGCAATCGCTGGTCAGACAGTTCTTGCCCTTCTTCTTGCTGCGGTACATCAGATCGTCGGCCCGCCCGACCAGGCTGGCCAGAGAATCACCGGCCCGAGCCAGAGTGGCACCCAGCGAAACGGTGACGCCAATGGGGCCACTTTCAATTTGCAACCGGGAGCTTTCGACCAGTACCCGCAGCCTCTCCCCGATGACGATCAACTCCTGTTCCTCGACATTGCGAATCAGCCCGATGAACTCCTCCCCTCCCCAACGACCGAAGACGTCGAAGGGGCGGCAAATATGCTTCAGGTTGCTGGCAACCATCTGCAATACCTGGTCACCGACCGCGTGACCGTAGCGATCATTGATCCGTTTGAAATTATCGATATCCAGAAACAGCAGGCCGAAACGCCAGCCGTAACGCTGCTGCTCCTGCAGATGATTCTCGATTTCCCGCTCGAAGTAATCACGATTGGCCAGTCCGGTCAGACTGTCAACCAGGGCTAGTTGCCGGAGTTCCTCCAACTGCATCAACACCCCGGTTTTTTCGCTCAGATCCTGAAAAAGTTCCGTTCCGCCGAGAACCTGACCGTCTTCGCCCAACAGCGGGCGAATCCGCACCGCTACCGGCACCCGGTGCCCCTGCTTGTGCCGCAAGTAGACTTCCCCTTCGGTGGAAGTGTTTTCTTCCATGGCCTTGGCCAGGGGGCAGCGACTTTCACAAAGGGCGTTCCCCTCGGCATCGACATGATTGAGAATGTTGTCGTGGCAATGGCTGCCGATCACCTCGGCGGCCGAAAAACCGGTGATCTGTTCGGCGGTGCGATTCCAGAAGGTGATTTTTCGCTCCCGATCGACAAGGTAAAGACCGTCGTAGAGATGGTCCAGCAACTGCAGAAAATCGGGCTGAGTCAAAACGGGCTCCCGGTTCAGGCCTGCAAGGAGAATGAGGTCAGCAAATGTTATCCGCTTATAAAAAATCCGTTTTTAATGATACCGCCCCGGCCCCCGTGAAGGCAATCCCTAAAAAAACCGAATCCCCGACAGGCTCTATCTTGTATACGAAATTCGTTTTAGTGCTATAATATTGGTGTCACTGTATCTACCGCTATCGAGAGCGGTACACCCAAAGAGGAGGTAATCATGGCAGGGAAGATCTTTTATCGGGAACGGAAGAAATTGGTAGATGGTGCCAAGCAGCCTCGTTACATTGTGAGTGCTGTGGCCGACGTGAACCTGAAAGTTTACAGCAAGCACATGCGCATGAGCGAAATGAAGCAGGTCGCTGAAGAGCTTGGCGCAGAGTTGGTAGCTCTGAAGCGCGGACCGAAACACTAAAGTCCTCTCATGCATGAAGGGAAACATCTCGGGCCTCCACCAAACGGTGGAGGCCTTTTCTCGTTTCAGAGACTGGACACTGCCTGCTAATGAAGTAAGGTTACGTTAATCCCAAACGGCCTTGTCAGAAAACAACATTTCGTTGTATATATCGATATACAGCCTTCATCAGTACACCAACCATCGCCGGCAATGCTGCTTTACGCCGGCTTTTATGTCAGTGACCAACAATCAAAGAGGAGCGTAGCGTATGAAATCGATCTTTCGTCTGTCTCTCGTCACTCTGACCCTGCTGGCCTTCTTCTGCACTGGCGCTATGGCCATGGAGCGCCTGAAGCTGTCCACCACCACCTCGACCGAC
>ENA-ORCU01000279-ORCU01000279.1-marine-metagenome-genome-assembly--contig:-NODE-279-length-21464-cov-2.781970_pt1 | contig 21464 bp, 22 predicted proteins | sample MGYA00248631_ERZ508512 | MGnify/ENA primary metagenome ERZ508512 (study PRJEB26183, sample SAMN06268844) | marine metagenome | isolation source: Tt an P1 anaerobic enrichment on pine from sediment taken...
TTTAAAGGGACTCTGTACGAGGCTGTTCGGCGCTACCTTGAGAAGCTGCCGGGCGGTGGAAAACGCCCCACCATCGGCATGGTACAACGTCTCGATCGGGAGACCTCCGGGGTCGCGGTTTTTTCCATTCATCAGCGGTCCCATGCTGTCATGACCCGCCTGTTTGCTGACCGCAGGGTCGATAAATGCTATCAGGCCCTGGTGGCCGGATCGCCGATCGCCAAAGAGGGCGAATTCCGCTCCCTGCTGGCGCGTCAGCATCGTACCAACCTGATGAAATCGGTGAAAAAAGGTGGCAAGGAAGCCATCACCCGCTATCGGGTCATCGCGGAGTTTGGCGACTGTTCGCTGGTTGAGGTGGAACTGGTGACCGGCCGCTCCCATCAGATTCGCGCCCATTTTGCCGAGGCCGGACATCCTCTGGTCGGTGATCATCGTTACGGTGGCCAACTCCTTGTCGCAGGGCTAGAAGCCGGGCGAACCATGCTGCATGCGCAGCGTCTGGTCTTTGACCATCCCGTCAACGGCGAATCCCTGCGATTCGAGGCGCCGCTGGCCGAGGATATGGCCGACCTGCTGGATCGGTTGAGCAGTTGAACCAGTTGCTGATTTGTTATTTGCTATCCCGTATAGAACATTGAAGGAAGGTTTATGCTGAGCTATCCCCAGATCGATCCTGTTATCGTGCAGATCGGCCCCCTGGCCATCCGCTGGTATGGGCTGATGTATCTGCTCGGGTTTGTTGCCGCTTATTATCTCATCCGGCATCTATGTCGCTGGCGTCGCATGCCGTTGACCGGTGCCGATGTTTCTGATCTGCTTTTTTATTGCGTTCTCGGGGTCATTCTCGGCGGCCGGCTCGGATATGTGCTTTTCTATGACCTCTCATATTATCTTGAGCATCCCCTGCAGATCCTGGCGGTGTGGCAAGGCGGGATGAGTTTCCATGGCGGGCTCGGCGGGGTGGTAGTGGCGGCGTCCTGGTTCTGTATACGTAAAAAATTACCCTGGTTGCTCACCGCTGACGTCCTGGTAACGGCGGCGTCCATCGGTCTTGGCCTCGGCCGACTGGGTAACTTTATCAACGGTGAGTTGTGGGGCAGGGTGACCGAGGTGCCCTGGGGCATGGTTTTTCCCGGTGCTGGACCCTTGCCGCGCCATCCCAGCCAGCTGTATGAGGCCGCCCTGGAGGGCGCGGTGCTCTTTTCAGTCCTGTATCTGCTACATCGGCGCCGGGTCGCGGCCGGCATTCCGTTCTTTACCTTCTGCCTGCTCTATGGGCTGTTTCGCTTCGGGGTTGAGTTTGTTCGTGAGCCGGATGCGCATATCGGTTTTCTGTGGGGAGCGGCCACCATGGGTCAGTTGCTGTCTCTGCCCATGGTGTTGATCGGGCTGGTAGGACTCGGCTGGCTCCTTCTGGGCAGGAGGAATGAATGAGCCGGACCAAGGGCATTATTTTCGATTGCGACGGGGTGTTGTTTGAAAGCCTTCAGGCCAACCTGGCCTATTACAACACCGTTTTTGAACGCTGCGGTTTTCCGTTGGTCAGGGAAGACCAACCGGACAAGGTGCATGTCTGCCATACGGCATCGACGCCGCAGGTTTTTTCCTCTCTGCTCAGCCCCGAACAGGCGCAACAGGCTCTGGCTGTCGCCCGGGAGCTTGATTACCGGCAGTTTATTCCGCTGATGGTTCCCGAGCCCGATCTGCAGGAAGTGTTGCAGCATCTTCAGGAAAAGCATTCCCTGGCGGTCGCCACCAACCGGGGCAGGGGGGTCAAGGAACTGCTGCTCCATTTCGACCTGGACAATTTCTTCACCACCGTAGTCAGCAGTGCGGACGTAGCGCGGCCCAAGCCCCATCCCGACATGCTGCTGCTGGCGGCCGAACGCCTTGGCCTGGAAACGTGCGAGTTGTTGTTTGTAGGCGATTCGGAACTTGATTATCAGGCCGCGGAAAAAGCAGATATCCCTTTTGTTTCCTATAAGAATAACTTTTCCGGCCAGCCGGCTATCGAAGGGCATCGGGATTTGTTGCCGCTGCTTGGGCGAATGGCAGCATCTAGCCCGGAATATTCATGAATGCTTCAACTGCACCCGCCCATTGCACGCCATTTCAAGCCGTGCTCGCTCTTTGCGCTTCGACGTACTGCACGCACGACTGCAGGGCAAATCGCTGCGCTTGGCCTGCTCTGATGCACACCTGCCGGTTTCGCGACGATGCCTCATGAATAACCCGGGCTGGGATAGAAATGTTCAGAAGAGGGTTTTTTCCATTTCCAGAACGTGCCCGCCATCGTATTTCCGGTAAGAAACTCGATCCATCAGGCTTCTGATAATAAAAATACCGCGGCCGTGTTCGGCCAGGCAGGAGGGAGGCGGTTCCGGCAGGTCACAGAGGCTGAAACCCTGGCCCTGATCGTAAACCTTGATGGTCAGGCGGCGGTTTTTGACCCGGATGGTCACGTGCAGCTCCGTGCTTTTTTCCAGGTTCGCAGCGTGCTGAATGGCATTGGCCATCGCTTCAGTCAGCACCAGATTGATGTGGTAGGCCAGTTCTTCCCGGTCGCCCGGATAGGACTCCAGACTTTGCGCAAGGTATTCCCCGATCTTGCCGAGCAGCCTCAGGTAGCCGGTCTCGTTGGGGACTCTGATGTCAAGGAAGATACTTTCGTTCATCTGGGTACCGGAGGCTATTCCAGGAAACTGTTCAGAGCCTGGCCAGCGTCGGGAAAAATTTCGAATACGCGGTGCAGTCGGGTCAGCTCGAACATCGACTGGACCTGGGGCTGCAGGCCGCAGAGTTTGAGGTTGCCGTTACGGGCACTGGCATTTTTAAAACCCGAAACCAAAGCGCCGAGGCCCGACGAGTCGACAAAACGTACTCCCTGAAGGTCGACCACCATGTTTTTTTTGCCTTCTTCAAACAGGGCCAGCATCTGGCCCTTCAGGTCCGCACTGTTGTGTGCATCGAGACGCTCTTCCTGAATCTGGATCAGAGTAATGGCGTCTCTGGACTCGATCGTCGCAAGCATTGCGTTCTCCTTGAGGCTTGATCGGACAGCCGATATAATTCCGGGTATATTACCGGAAAATATCGGCTCAAGCATTGCTATAATGATACCACGGTTTCCCGTGGAGAGTGTTGAATATTCATGTTACGGGCAGGGCCACCGTCGGCTGCGCAACTGCTGGCCAAAGGTGCCTTGCCGCCAGGCCCGACTTTGTTCCGGCAAGTTTTGTGAATTTGCTAACCTGTTGAACTTACGAGGAAGATTATCATAATGGAAGAACCTGTAAAAGGTTTTTCCTGCGCCTATGGCGATTGACGGTATGAGCGTAATATGATAATTATCTTAACCGGTCGATGCGTTGCAGATCCCTTGCTGCCCGGTCGACTCCCCCTCTTGTCAAGCCGGTGACAGATTCCTGCCGATTGTTCCCAGGAGCCAGAATGGCTGCAATTTCTGTGATTCTTCTTCTGATGCTAGCCTGCCTGGCCGGTTGCCCCATGCCGCCGGGCAATTCTGCTCCGGAACCACCCTCCGCTGAAGTGTCGGATCCGGATTATGTCTCCCATATCGAAGATCCCGCTGCCAAGGCGCTATATCACTTTGGCGTAGCGCGACTCACTGCGATCGATGGCAATTATCCTGCCACCGTTGCTGCTCTCGAGCAGGCCTTGCAGTACGATCCCCGTTCGGCTTATCTGCATCTTTTTCTTGCTGAAGTCTACCTATCCATGGGGGAAGTCGAAAAGGCCGTTCGTGCTGCCGAAGATGCCTTGATCCATGCTCCCGATGATCCCAGGCCCTATCTGCTGCTGGGCAATCTCTATTTTGACCAGGAGCTGGATGAAGAGGCCATTCCTCGTTTGCAGAAAGCAATCGAACTCGATCCAGAACAGCAGGAGGCCCATCTGCGCCTGGGAATCGCCTACGCCCGCAATGGCGATAGCGAGCAGGCTGTCGCAGTGCTTAAGAGCCTGCTGCAACGCGATCCCGATTCGCTGATGGGAAGCCTGACCCTGGCCCGGGTCTACCGGCAAATCGGCCTGTCTGCCAGGGCTGTGGAAGTCTATAACGACTTGATGACGCGACAGCCCGATATCGATGCTCCCTATCTCGAACTGGCGGCCATGTACCAGAGTCAGGGAGAGTTCGCCAAAGCTGGGGCGGTGCTGCGCAAAGCACTGGAGCATAATCCGGCCAACAGCCTGATTCGACTGCGACTGGTGCGTCTGCTCGTCGCCGGGAGCAGTTATAGCAAGGCGCTACAGGAACTTGACGTGGTCATTCGTCAGCATCCCGAGGGGGTTGAAGGCTACCGCCTGCGCGGCCTCATTCTCATGGAACAGGAACAGTGGCCTGCAGCCGCTGCGGCCCTGTCCAAGGCTTTGGCCCTCGATCCGGAATCGGCTCGGATCCGCTTTTACCTCGGTACGGTTTACGAACGCCAGGAACAGTGGCAACAGGCTTTTGAGGCATTTGAGGGCATTGCGGCCGACAGTGACTTATACGCCGATGCCACCGGCCATATGGCCTTTCTGCTTCATCGCATGAAGCGTATAGACGAGGCCGTGGTTCTGTTGCGGGATCGTTTGCCGGACCTGCCGCCGAAGGCCGAACTTTATTCTTTTTATTCGACTCTCTATCAGGAGCAGGGCGATGTCTCTACTGCCCGGGCCGTTCTTGAAGAAGGCCTGATAAAACTGCCGCAAAGTGCCGATCTGCACTTTCATCTCGGTCTGTTGCTCGACAATGCCGGCCAGAGAGATGCCGCGATTGGCGCTATGCGCAAAGCCATCGAGTTGAACGAAAACCATGTCGAAGCTTTAAATTACCTGGCCTACACCTTTGCCGAGCAGGGGATACAACTCGATGAGGCACTGCAGTTCGCCCGGCGCGCCCTGGCCCTCGACAACGCCGGCCATATTCTCGACACCTTGGGCTGGGTCTATTTTAAACTCGGCCGTTTCGATGAGGCGCGGCCGGAGCTGGAAGCCGCTGCGGCCCTGCTGGCGGACGATCCCGTAGTGCAGGAGCATCTCGCTGATCTCTATCGGGCCCTGCAGCTCTACGATCGGGCCCGTCGGACTTACCGCAAGGTGCTTAAGATAAAGCCCGACAGCCCCGCTGTGCGCCAAAAGCTGGAGGCCTTGCCCAATGGGTGATCCGTTGTACCTGGGACTCAAAAATTGGGCAACACCAAGGCCCCGGCTCCAGATGACTCGGATGATACTTACGGTCGGTCTGGTATTGCTGCTGAGTTCCTGCGTGCCTGCTCCGAAACCTCCTTTGCCCCTGCTCAATGAGCAGGATCTGTGGCAGCGTCTTCAGGCCAACGCCAAGGCCTGGCACAGTCTGCGCGGTATGACCCGAATCCGTACTGAGAACAGTGCCGGTTCTGCCTCTGCGCGTCAGGTTCTGCTTCTGGCTAAGCCGGATAGTATTCGTGCCGAGGTGCTCAGTCCTTTCGGTCAGCCGCTGTTGTTGCTGACTGTTCAAGATGGGCAGTTAAGGGTCTTATTGCCGCGGGAACAGCGTTTTCTTCAGGGGGAGGCTACTCCTGAGCGGATTGCCCGTTTTATTCGCCTGCCTTTGTCGGCCGAGCAGATGGTGCGCGTGGCGTTGTATGACCTGCCGCTGATCAGCCACGAAGAGAGTGCCCTGAGTCGCCACGAGGCAGGCTATCAGTTGTTGCTGAGTGGTGCGGACCACCGTCAGCGACTCGATTTCGATGCCAGTGGCCGTCCGCTTGGCGCCTCTTATTATCGTGGAGACCAGTTGCTGTTGCAGGTTGCCTACGACAATTTTGCCGCAGCCCTGGACGATTTTCCCCGCCAGGTAACGGTGACCATGCCTGGGCAGGATGCCAGTATTTCGATGACCTACAACGATGTGGAACTTAATTTCCAACCGGCTGCGGAAAGTTTTCTGTTGCAGCCACCGGCCGGAATAGTGGTGGAGGATTTGCCATGATGAGGCTAAATAGCATGGTCGGTTTGTGGTGTGCGCTGCTGATGTTGGGAAGCCTCTTGCTTACGTGCGGCTGCGAACGTCGTGATGGAAGCTTGTCCGGATTGGGGGCGGAAGGTCCACCCGTCGTGGGCGATACCTTGATCATGGGGTCAGGCGCCGATGCCGTCAACCTGCTGCCGGTTCTTTCCAGCGACAGCGCTTCCACCGATATCCAAAACTTTGTCTATAACGGTCTCGTGCGTTACGACAAGGATCTCAATATCGAGGGAGATCTGGCGGAAAGCTGGGAAATTTCGCCGGACAACCTGACTTTAACCTTCCATTTGCGCAAAGGGGTGCGCTGGCACGACGGTGCACCCTTTACCGCCGAAGACGTGCTTTTCACCTACCGGCTGTTGGTCGACCCGAAGACTCCTACCGCCTATGCCGAGCGCTATCTGCAGGTGGTTGAGGCCGAGGCGGTCGATGCTTATACCTTCCGGGTCCGCTATCAAAAACCTTTGGCCTCCTCCCTGATCAGCTGGGCTTTTCACGTTCACCCCAAACACCTTCTGCAGGGGACCGATATAACCAAGAGCCCCCTGGCCAGCCACCCCATTGGTACCGGTCCCTATAAATTTGTCCAATGGCAGCGGGGTGAGAAGATCGTGCTCGAGGCCAACCCGGACTATTACGAAGGGCCGCCTAACATTCATCGGGTACTCTATCGGGTGATCCCCGATGCCTCGACCATGTTTCTCGAACTGCAATCCGGCGGTCTTGATTTCATGGGCCTGACACCGCTGCAATACGCCATGCAGACCGACACCCCTGCTTTTCGCCGGCGGTTTAGCAAATACCGTTATCCGGCTTCCGCGTACAGTTACCTCGGTTACAATCTGCGCCGACCGCTGTTTCAGGACAAGCGGGTCCGCCAGGCCCTCGCCTACGCCATCGACAAGCAGGAGATTATCGACGGTGTGCTGCTGGGGCTGGGGCAGGTTGCGACCGGGCCGTACAAGCCCGGCAGTTGGGTTTATAATCCTGATGTTCAGCGTTATCGATACGATCCGGAAAAAGCCCGCGATATGCTGGCCGAGGCCGGTTGGCGGGACATCGATGGTGACGGGGTGGTCGAGAAGGACGGCCAGCCGCTGGCCTTTACTATTGTCACCAACCAGGGCAACGACCAGCGGGTCAAAGCCGGGGAGATCATTCAGCGCCGGCTGGCCGAGGTGGGGGTGAAGGTCAAATTACGGGTCATCGAATGGGCCGCCTTTCTCAAAGAATTCATCAATCCGGGCAATTTCGACGCTACTATCCTCGGTTGGAATATTCCCCCGGATCCCGACGGATATAACGTCTGGCATTCCAGCAAGACCGGACCCAGGGAGCTCAATTTCATCGCTTTTAAAAACGCCGAGGTTGATCGCCTGTTGGAAGAGGGGCGAGGCACCTTCGACAAGGCAAAACGCAAACAGGCTTACGACCGCTTTCAGGAAATTCTGGCCGAAGAGCAGCCCTATACCTTTCTCTATGTGCCGGATAGCCTGCCGGTGGTGGCGTCCCGTTTTCGCGGCATTCAGCCGGCGCCGGCCGGCATTACGTACAACTTCATCGAATGGTACGTGCCAAAAGAGGAACAGAAGTACCGCCGCTGACGAGGGTTTGAATTTGTGCTTTTGGAAATGAAAAATCCTCTATAAAACAAATAGTTATTTATCGGTACTTGATATGTTACTTTATCTTGCCAAACGCCTCATGTTGATGGTTCCGCTGCTGCTGGGGATTACCCTGATCTCTTTTGTGGTGATTCATCTGGCCCCCGGCGAGCCGACCGATCTGCAGACCCAACTCAATCCCGAGGCCAGTACCGAACTGCAGGAGCGCCTGCGGGCTCAATACGATCTCGACAAGCCGTTGATAGTCCAGTACGGCAAGTGGCTCGGCCGGCTGGTGCGTTTCGACTTCGGCGATTCGTTCTCGCAGGACCGCCGGCCGGTGGCCTCCAAGATCGCTGAAAGGTTGCCGGTGACCATTCTTATCAACGTGCTGTCGATCGGCCTGATTCTGGCGGTGGCAGTGCCCATCGGCATCGTTTCGGCGGTGCGGCGCAACTCTCATTTCGACCGCCTGACCACCGTTTTCGTCTTTGTCGGTTTCGCTACGCCGTCCTTCTGGCTGGCCCTGTTGCTGATGGATGTGCTCGGGGTGCGCTACGGCCTGTTTCCCATCGTCGGCCTCAAATCTCTCGGATACGACTATCTCGGCTGGTCCGGGCGCATTTTAGACATCCTCCACCATCTGGTGCTGCCTGTGTTCGTCTCCGCCTTTGGCGGTCTGGCCGGTTTTTCCCGCTACATGCGCGCCAACATGCTGGAGGTGATTCGCCAGGACTACATTCTCACCGCCCGGGCCAAGGGCCTGACCGAAAAGGCGGTGATCTGCAAGCATGCCCTGCGCAATGCCTTGTTGCCGGTCATCACCATTCTCGGCCTGTCGGTGCCCGGGCTGATCGGCGGCAGCGTGATTTTCGAGACTATTTTTGCCATTCCCGGCATGGGCAAGCTCTTTTACGACGGGGTGATGATGCGCGACTATCCGCTGATCATGGGAATTCTGGTGATCGGTGCGGTACTGACCCTGGTCGGCAATCTGCTGGCGGATCTCGGTTATGCCCTGGCCGATCCACGCATTCGGCATCGTTGACCGGGTGCGGGGCATTTTTTGCAATTGACCCGATTACTTCATTCAGGAGGAAACATATGAAAAAGATCTTCGTGACAGGCGGCGCCGGCTACATCGGTAGCCACGTGGTAAAAGCCCTGGGCGAGGCCGGTTATCAGGTCCTGACCTACGACAATCTGTCCACCGGCAATCGCTGGGCGGTTCTGCACGGTGATCTGGTGGTCGGCGAACTGAGCGACCGTCAGCTGTTGACCGATACCCTGCGCGACTTTCAGCCCGATGCTGTGATGCATTTTGCCGCTTATATCGAGGTTGCCGAGAGCGTCAGCAACCCTCTCAAGTATTATCGCAACAACACCCTCAACGCCTTGCAGTTGCTCGAAGTGCTGCGCGAGCTGGGCATCGGCCGCTACATCTTTTCCTCCACCGCAGCAGTATACGGTATTCCCGAAGAGATTCCGGTGGCCGAAACAGCCCCTTTGATGCCGATTAACCCTTACGGCGCATCCAAGATGATGTCCGAGCAGCTGCTGGCCGATCTCAGCGCCGCCTGTCCGGAAGAGTTCCGCTATGTGGCCCTGCGCTATTTCAACGTGGCCGGTGCCGACAGCGGCGGCCGGATCGGCCAGGCTTACCGCAACCCGACCCATCTCATCACCCGTGCCCTGAAAACAGCCCGCGGGCAGTATCCGGCCCTGCAGTTGTTCGGCACCGATTATCCGACCCCTGACGGCACCTGTATTCGCGATTACATTCATGTCGACGATCTGGCCGAAGCGCACCTTGTGGCCTTGCGCCACCTGCTCAACGGCGGCCGTAGCGACATTTTCAACTGCGGCTACGGCCACGGTTATTCGGTTCGCGAGGTGATCGAGGTGGCGAAGAAGGTCAGCGGTATCGATTTCAAGGTGATCGAGGCCGAGCGCCGGGAAGGGGATCCGCCGGCCCTTACCGCCAAATCCGACAAAATCGTCAAGGAACTCGGCTGGCAACCCCGTCACGATGATCTGGAATACATCGTTCGCACCGCCTGGGAATGGGAACAGCAGGTTGACGCCAAGATGAGCAAGTGAACCTAGACATCCCGTTGGCCAATGAAACAGCAGGGGAGGGCGCATGAGCGAAAATAGACCGAAACTCGGCCAGATGCTGATCGATGCCGGCATGATCGACGAAACACAGCTTAAATCGGCCCTGGTTCATCAGCAGCACTGGCGCTGCCTGTTCGGTGCCTCATTGGTCAAGCTCGGTTATCTGAACGAAGAAGATCTGCTCGAGTTTTTGGCCGAAGCCTTCAACCTGGTGCGGGTCGATCTCAAATGGCGCGCCATTCCCAAGGAGCTGCTGGACCTTGTGCCGGAGGCCAAGGCGCGGGAATACCATGTCATCCCGGTGGACCGCGAGGTGCTGCACGGTACGGCCTATCTGCTTCTGGCCACCTGTGATCCGACCCATCTGGCCAACCTGGATGAGCTGGCCTTCCTTACCGGTTGCGAAATTCGGCCGGCTCTGGCTACCGAAGAGGAGATAGGCCACGCCATCGATCGCTGTTACTGCGGCCAACGGGAACCTCTGGCCGCGCCGGAGAAAGAAGAGAAGGGGCCAACGGTCGTCGATCAGGATAAATTCCATAAACTCCTCATATTGCTGATGAGCAAAGGCCTGATTTCCGCCAGTGAATATGAGCTGCTCAAATAGCGGATGGTTATGGATAAGGAAATAAGAGAATCCTTCTGGCGGCATGTTTTCTGGCCCCGGCTGCGCAGCAACCGGATGGCCATGGCCGGTGCCGTTATCGTGTTGGCCATGTTTCTGCTGGCCTTGCTGGCACCGCTGCTGGCCCGCGATCCCGGGCATATCGATATCGCCCTGCGCCTGCAGGCGCCCAGTCTGCAATACCCCCTCGGCACCGACGATCTCGGTCGCGATGTGCTGGCCCGGATTCTCTATGGGGCCCGCATTTCCCTTCTGGTCGGCTTCGTTGCGGTCGGTATTGCCACGGCCATCGGTGTTGTGCTCGGCGCTCTGGCAGGCTACTACGGTCGCTGGGTCGATACCCTGATTATGCGTTTCGTCGATATCATGCTCTGTTTCCCGAGTTTCTTTTTGATTCTGGCGGTCGTGGCCTTTCTCGAACCCTCGATCTGGAACATCATGATCATCATCGGCCTGACCGGCTGGATGGGGGTGGCCCGATTGGTGCGAGCCGAATTTCTCTCCTTGCGGGAACGGGATTTCGTCCTCGCAGTCCGGGCTGCGGGTGCTCGCGACAGCCGGATTATCTTTCGCCACATATTGCCCAACGCCCTGTCGCCGATTCTGGTATCGGCGACTCTCGGGGTGGCGGGCGCCATCCTCACTGAGAGCGCCTTGTCGTTTCTCGGTATCGGCGTGCAGCCGCCGACCCCTTCCTGGGGCAATATGCTCATCGCCGGCAAGCAGACCCTCGGCAGCGCCTGGTGGCTGTCGGCCTTTCCCGGCCTGGCCATTCTGATTACGGTGCTCGGCTACAATCTTCTCGGTGAAGGGATTCGCGATGCCCTCGACCCGCGCCTCAAAGAGTGATGGCGACCCCATCCTGTGAACCAATGGTAGGGCTGGCATAGGACCTATAGGTCGTATAGGTCCCATAGGACATATAAAAACCAACATGAAGACCGGACGTAACGAGCCCTGTCCTTGCGGCAGCGGCCGAAAATATAAAAAATGCTGTATGGCTGCCGCACCGCCGGTGTCCCTGGCCGAATTGACCCCGGTGCAGCTGGTAACGGCCAGGGCCCGCGCCTTTGCTGAGGGCGATTTCGCTTTTATCTACGACAGCTACCACCCCGAATCGTATTTCTACCGTCATTTCCCCGATCGGGCCGAATATCTGCGTTATGCCCGCAGCGAGTTGCAGGGCCGCTACCACATCCATCTTTGCCGCATTCTGCGCGACGATGCGCCCGCTGCCGACGAAGCGCGGGTGCTGTTTTTTCTCGACCTGGAATACGGCGGCGAACGCCATCGCACTCTGGAATTATCGCGCTTCTTGCGCACCCCTGCCGGCTGGCGCTATCATTCCGGCCAGAAGATACCCCGCGAGCAGTTTCCCGGTCCCCTGGAGGAGATTACCATGGCAGATGTCGAAGCCCGGTCTGAGGGAATCTGTTTTTAGCCCGGATTATTCATGAAGACTTCTACTACAACCGCCAGTTGCATGCCATTTCAAGCCGTGCTCGCTCTTTGCGCTTGGCTCGATCTGACGCACACTTGCCGGTTTCGAAACGATTTCTTATGAATAACCGGGGCAAGAGGGGAAGGGTAGTATGACTGCAGCAGTGCAAGGAGTTGTTTCATGAACGGCAATAACCGGCCCCGTGCCATGTGGGCGAGCCGCTTCGGTTTCGTCCTGGCTGCGGCCGGCAGTGCTATCGGCCTCGGCAATATCTGGAAGTTCCCCTACATTACCGGCCAGCATGGCGGCGGCGCCTTTGTTCTGGTCTATCTGGCCTGCATAGCGCTGGTCGGCATGCCGATTCTGATGGCTGAACTGCTGGTCGGTCGGCAGGGCCGGCGCGATGCGGTCGGCTCCTTTGCTGCCCTTGAGGGGCCGCGCAGCCCCTGGATGCTGGTTGGATGGGGTGGTGTGGCTGCTTCTTTTATCCTGCTGTCCTTTTATGCGGTGGTGGCAGGCTGGAGCTTCGATTACGTTGTCATGGCCGCCGGCGGTAGTCTCCATGGTCTCAGCCCGGCCGAGATCGAAGGTTTGTTCGGCGCCCTGGTTTCCTCGCCCTGGAGGGTGCTTTTCTGGCAGGGGCTGTTTATGGTTGCCACGGTGGCTATTGTCCTCGGCGGAGTTCAAGGCGGTATCGAGCGCTGGAGCTGTATCCTGATGCCGGCCCTGTTTATTTTGCTGCTGGTGTTGTTCGGTCGTGGTCTTTTGTCGTCGGGGGGCGTACCGGCGCTGCGCTTCATGTTTCAGGCCGATTTTTCCGCCCTGACACCACAGGCGCTGCTCGATGCCCTGGGTCATGCCTTTTTTACCCTGTCTCTGGGCGCCGGCACCATGATCACCTACGCATCCTACCTTGATCGGCATGCCGCTCTCGGTGTCCTTTCCCTGCGCATCACTCTGCTCGATACGGTAATGGCGATGCTGGCCGCCCTGACCATCTTTTCCGTTGCCTTTGCTGCCGGTATCGAGCCGGGCGCCGGACCGGGGCTGGTCTTTCAGACCCTGCCGATTCTGCTTCTCGATCTGCCGTTCGGTTCGCTGCTGGCCCTGGTGTTCTTTCTGCTGCTGGCCTTTGCAGCCCTGTCGTCGTCCATCTCGATGCTCGAAGTGACGGTTGCCTACCTGATCGACGAAAAGGGTTGGCAGCGCTGGGGGGCTACGGCCCTGGTCGGTGTTGCCGCCTTTATGCTCGGGGTGCCGAGCGCCCTGTCTTTCAATCTGTGGAGCGACTATCGACCCTTCTGGGGGCGCACTTTTTTCGACGCCTGCGACCTGCTGGTTTCCTCCTATCTGCTGCCGCTGGGTGGCCTGCTGGTGGCTGTCTATGTCGGCTGGGTCTGGCCGCGCCGTCATCCGCTTGAAGATCTGTCAGCCAATCGCTGGCAACAATGGGGCTTTCGCGGCTGGCTGATGCTGTTACGTTTTATAGCACCGGCGGCGGTGGTCATGGTTTTACTCAACCAGGCCGGAGTTTTTCGCTGATGCCCGAGTTGCCGGAAGTAGAGACCATCCGCTGCGGCATCGAGCCGTTTATTAAGGGGGACAGGGTTACCGGGGTCACGGTCCGCACGTCGCGACTTCGTTGGCCGGTGCCGGCCGATCTGGCTGAGCGGTTGACAGGTCAGACGGTCCGTTCCGTCGAGCGGCGGGCCAAATATCTGTTGCTGCGCACCCAGACCGGCACCCTGTTGATTCATCTCGGCATGAGCGGTTTTCTGCGGGTTCTGGAGCAGTTTCAGCCGCCAGCCAAGCACGACCATGCCGATATCGAGTTTGCCGGGGGCATCTGCCTGCGCCTCAACGATGTTCGCCGCTTTGGCGCCCTGCTGTGGCTCGAGGGTGACCCGATGCAACATCCGCTGCTGGCCGACCTGGGGCCCGAGCCCCTGTCATCCGAGCTGACCGGCGAATATCTGTATGAGCAGGCCAGAGGTCGGCGCCTGGCGGTCAAGCCCTTCATCATGGATCATCGAGTGGTGGTGGGGGTAGGAAATATCTACGCCAACGAAGCGCTGTTTCGTGCCGGAATCCATCCGACCCGACCCGCCGGACGCATCTCGCTGGCCCGTTACCGGCGGTTGGCCGAGGCCGTTCGCCAGGTGCTGCAAGAGGCCATCGCTGCCGGTGGCACCACCCTGCGGGATTTTACCAATCAGGATGGCCGCCCCGGATATTTTGCCCAGCAGTTGCAGGTCTACGGACGCGCCGGTGAGCCCTGTACCAGCTGTGGGCGAGCGATAAGCAAGGTGCAGCTTGGGCAACGCTCGACCTATTTTTGCCGTTATTGCCAGAGGTAAGGGAGTGAGGAGTGAGGAGTGAGGAGGCGCCTTTTTCTTTCCTCGAACCTTGGGTCTTTATCCTTGGGTCTGATTTAATTTTAAGGAGTCTATTGTGGACGGTTTTCGTTTCGTCATGCCTTATAAGGTGCGCATCAGCGATATCAACTACGGCGGTCATGTTTCCAATGCTGCGGTGCTCAGCTTTTTTCAGGACGGCCGCATCGGCTACCTGCAGCAGGTCGGCTCTTTCAGTGAGATGGATATCGGCGGCTGCGGCATAATCCTGCCTGAAGCAAATGTGCAGTACAAAGCCGAGATGTTTCTCGGCGAAGAATTGCAGATCGGCGTGCGCATCCAGGAGCTGCGTCGGTCCTCCTTTATCATGGCTTACCGGATCGAACGGCAGGGCGAGGTGACGGCTGAGGGCACTACAGGGTTGGTGGCATTTGATTACGAGCAGCGTAAAGTTAGGCGACTGCCCGAGGCCTTCCGCCAGGCGGTGGCCGCTTTTGAAGAGCTTTCTTAGGAGCGTTGCCTAGGGAAAGGGACCACAGCATGAAAATCCTCGATTCCGCCCTTTTTGCCGAACTTTCGGCGCAAGCCAAAGAAACACCGCGTCTGCGGAAAAACTACAATCTGCACAGCAGCTACGAAGAGCCCTGCCAACGGTTGCTGAATGCCATGGAGCCCGGTTCTTATATCAGGCCCCACCGGCATCTTGCGGTGCCGAAGCCCGAATGTTTTGTCGGGCTTCGGGGTCGCATGGCGCTGGTTCTTTTCGATGACGCCGGGACAGTGCAGTCTTTACATCCCTTTGGTCCACACGAAAAGAACATCGGCGCTGATATAGAGCCCGGAACCTGGCATACGGTTGTGTGTCTGGAGGCGGGCTCGGTCTTTTTCGAAACCAAGCCGGGACCGTACCGGTCGATCGATTCGAGCGATCTGGCACCCTGGGCCCCCGCGGAAGGAAGCCCCGAAGTCGAGTGTTACCTGGGTGATCTGGTGGCCAGGTTGTTGGCGTTAGGGAAGGATTGATTGAGGACAGCTTAAGGAGTCGGTACCTGAGAATATCGGCTTGGTCCTTGCTCAAACAAGGAGGAGGGGGGAACCCTCTGGACCTATTTGGCATCTGGGCGGCAACACTTCGGCCTGGGGTTATAAAGCCGACGTTGTTTGTTCTTGCAATTGCATTTGGCCCAGCCTCTCCTTACGCTTTGCTGCCAGGTAGGTCGGTTTGTCCATCTCGTAGAGTTGCTTGTGATAACGGTCGGTGAGGTCGTACCAGTTGTTGAGCCGCGCTTCAAACCGTTGTGAGGCGGGCAGCTGAAGAGTGTCGAGGTAGCTTTTTATCGCAAAATAGTAACGCATGGCGTTGCGCTCGACGATGCCTTTGATCCCACGGCAATAGACCGGTTTTCCCTCCTTGAAGCCGGTCACCGAAAAACCCACCTTGTTGCGGCCAAGGGTCAGGAGATAAAGGCGGGTTGCGACTTGACTTGCCAGGCTCGGCCGGAAGGACGAGTGCATCCGCACCTTTGTGCGGTTTTCACCGGCGGCATTGACGTCGATTCTTATGGTGTAATCGCTGGTGCCGTAGGGACCGTCGGCCGCGGACAGCAGGATCTGCAGGGCGTTGTCATCGTTGCGCCGCACATCAAATTTGTATTCCAGTTGAATTGCCTTTTCTGGCGGTTCGTAGAATTTCCGCCCCAAATAGAGAGTCAGGAAGTATTGTCCGGCTTGCCGACGGTAAGTGCTCGATTTGATGTTGAAAACCAGGGGCAGGAAATCGCACCAGGTGTCCGGTTCGGTCAAGACTTTTCGGATGCTGGCGTACGGATAATCGATCTCTCCGCTGACCTCGGCAATGAGCAGGCCGCCATGCTCTCGCGAGAGGATTTCAAAGGGGTAATCGACTACCTCTTGAGAAGCGGCCGCAGAATCGGCTGCCGGCCGGTTGTCGGCCAGGCCTGCTGTGGGGACTGCGACGGGCAGAACGGCCAGCAACAGCAACAGGCTGAAGAGAAGGCTGTAGGGGCTGGATTTCTGCATGGACGTCACCTCGACATAGCCTTTGGTCATTCTGGCCACTATTCCTATTATAGATCACGATTTTGAAAAATACTGCCTTACAGGTCTGCAGTCCCTGGCCGGTTTTTTTGAAGAAAAATGAGCTGATCCAAAAATCCTTGTCATCCGGATGGCGACAGACTCGATTCGATGAGCCTCGGGAGGCATGTCGTGGAAGAGTTTCGTACCTGTCGGGAAAGTGTCTATGTGCGCGGATTTCCTATCTGTTTCAAAGCGGATGATGAGCAGCATCGCATTGGCCTGATCGGCCCTCCCTGAGGCCGGTCCTACGACATAGGCTGGTTTCCTCCTCGCATCTCCGGGCCTCTTCAGGCCGAAGTCCAGTTCTGATCCATTACAGACAATAATAGTTGACGCATTTGCTCAGGTATGTTACTCATGCATTATTCTGACGGCCTGGGTAACGGGCCATTTCACCTTTAGCGAGGTCGGTCCATTGCTTGAGTTGTTGAAAGAAGACCTGAAAACAGTATTCGAACGCGACCCTGCGGCGCGCAGCGCTGTGGAGATCCTGTTCTGTTATCCGGGCTTTCATGCCTTGCTGTTTTATCGCCTGGCCCACGCCCTGTGGGTGCGCAAGTGGTATTTTCTCGGCCGCCTCACCTCCCATATCGGTCGCTTTGTTACCGGCATCGAAATCCATCCCGGCGCTCAAATCGGCCGTCGCTTTTTCATCGACCACGGCATGGGGGTGGTGATCGGCGAGACGACGGAGATCGGCAACGATTGCACCCTCTATCACGGAGTAACCCTCGGCGGGACTTCCTGGGCAAAGGAGAAGCGTCACCCGACCCTCGGCAATAATATTGTGGTTGGAGCCGGGGCCAAGGTGCTCGGTCCTTTCAAGGTCGGCGACAACAGCAAAATCGGATCCAACTCGGTGGTGGTCAAGGAAGTCCCGGCCAACTCGACGGTAGTCGGTGTGCCGGGACGGGTGGTTTACGCCAACGGAGTGCGGAACGTCGAGCGGCAGGACCTCGAACACGGCCAGTTGCCGGATCCCGGCGCCCAGGCCCTGCAATGCGTTTTCGATCGCCTGAACACCCTGGAAAACCGGCTTCAGGAGCTGGAAGGCGAGGTGGAGGCCAACGAGCAGCCGGCAAGGACGGCGCAGCAGAAGGGCACCTAAGTCATGCGCATCTCCAACAAAGCACAATACGCGGTGCGGGCTATGGTGCGCCTCAATCTCTGTGTTGCCGACGGCCCGGTTTCGAGCAAGACCATTGCCGCCAGGGAAGACATCTCCCTGTCGTTTCTGGAGCAGATTTTCGTCAAGCTGCGCCGCGCCGGCCTGGTACGTAGTATTCGCGGTCCCGGCGGCGGTTATGTTCTGGGACGGTCTGCCGAAGAGATTCGCATCCACGAAATTATCGAAAGCGTCGAACAGACCCTCGTGCCGGTACCCTGCATGGACGAGGACGGGCGCTGCAACTGCGACGATCAGTGCATCACCCATACGGTCTGGGAAGGGCTGGGCCAGCGCATTCGCAACTTCCTGTCGTCTATCACTCTGGCGGACCTGACCCGGGATGCCATCGAAAAGCTGTCCCCGGCCATGGTCGGCTCGTACAGCATATGTCATTTGGAGGAAGAACAGTGAAACGGATTTACATGGATAACAATGCCACCACCGCGGTACATCCGGAGGTGCTGGAGGCGATACTCCCTTACTATCGGGAGCAGTTCGGCAACCCTTCCAGTATTCACTGGGCCGGTCAGGCGGTGAGCGGTGCCGTCGAGCAGGCGCGGGCACAGGTGGCGCAGTTGATTAACTGTCAACCGGAGGAGATTGTATTTACCTCCTGCGGCAGCGAGGGTGACGCCCTGGCCATAAAAGGCAGTGCCGAATTCCTGAAGGACAAGGGCAATCACATCATTACCACCGCTGTCGAACATCCGGCAGTGCTTGGCAGCTGTCAGTATCTGGAGAAGCAGGGCTTCGAGGTGACCTATCTGGCGGTCGACGGCGACGGCATGATCGATCTAGAGGAACTCGAGTCTGCTATCTGCGAGCGTACCATCCTGATTTCGGCCATGTGGGGCAACAACGAAACCGGCACGGTCTTTCCCATCACCCAAATCGGTGCCATTGCCCGCAAGCACAAGGTGCGCTTTCACACCGATGCAGTTCAGGCGGTCGGTCGTGTGCCTGTCGACGTAGAGGCCGCCGGAATCGACCTGTTGGCCATTTCCGGCCACAAGTTTGGCGCTCCCAAGGGAGTCGGAGCACTCTATGTCCGCAAGGGCACGGGCCTGACGCCGCTGTTCCACGGCGGTCACCAGGAGCGCAATCGCCGCGCCGGCACCCATAACGTGCCGGGCATCGTCGGCCTTGGTGCCGCCTGCGAGCTTGCGGTTGCCGACCTGGCCACCCGGAACGCCCGCATTAGCGCCTTGCGCGACCGGCTGGAACAGGGTATCCTGTCGCGCATTCCCGAGGTGCAGGTTAATGGTCATCGCGAACAGCGGCTGCCCAATACCCTCAATGTCAGCTTCGCCTATATCGAGGGAGAGGCGATCCTGCTATTCCTCGATATGAAGGGGGTGGCGGCGTCGAGCGGTTCGGCCTGCATGTCCGATTCCTTCGGCCACTCCCACGTCATCGAGGCGATGGGGGTCGATCCGATGATGGCCAACAGCAACATCCGCTTCGGTCTCGGTCCCGACAATACCGAGGAAGATGTCGACTACATCCTGGAGATTTTGCCACCGATCGTTCAGAAACTGCGGGATATGAGTCCGTTCTACAGCGAGCGGGCGGCCAGTTGATTTCCGCCCGGAAACGGTTCTTTTTCGCCATGGCGGCGTCAATCTTCGAGCTTGCTTGTCGACGTACCGAGGTACGTCTCCGCGCAAGTTCTTGATCTCCTTGCCACGACGAAAAACTCCTCGTTTCCGAATCGGAAGCCCGCTGAGTGTTAAACAACCCTAGATTGCAATTAATGCCTTGCGGGTATGTCGCGGGGCAACAAACTATACAAAATCAGGTCAAAAAAGGAGTTTTGCCATGTATTCCGATAAGGTAATCGATCACTTTACCAACCCCCGCAATGTCGGGGTGATTGTCGAGGCCGACGGTGTCGGCGAAAAGGTCAGCTCGTCCTGCGGCGACCGCATGAAAGTCTTTCTCAAGGTCGAAAACGGCGTTATCGAGGATCTGAAGTTTCAGACCTACGGTTGCGGCGCTGCCATCGCCTCGTCTTCGATGATGTCTGAACTGGTCATCGGCAAGACCCTCGAAGAGGCCCTGGCGCTGACCAACGATGCGGTAGCCGAGGCTCTCGACGGCTTGCCGGCGCCCAAGCTGCACTGTTCCAACCTGGCTGCCGACGCCCTGCACGAGGCGATCAAGAACTACCAGGAGGGTGGCGCCTGAAGGTACGATTGCGTACCAGGCTGACTGTTTGTCCGGGGGCCATCCGCTAGCGCGGATGGCCTTCTTTGATCCATTCGTACAAACTAAAGGAACCTGATGGACCGGAAAAAAATCGTAGTCGCCATGAGCGGCGGCGTCGATTCCAGCGTATCGGCCGCTCTGCTCCAGCAGCAGGGGCACGATGTAATAGGCATGACCATGCGGGTCTGGGACGGTCCGGTCGACGTGGCGGCAGACGCCCGCCGGGTGACTGAGCAGCTCGGCATCCCTTTTCATCTCATCGACCTGCGCGAAGAGTTTCAGCGGTTGGTGGTTAAGCCTTTCTGCGACGAATATCTGAACGGCCGCACTCCCAATCCCTGCGTATTGTGCAACCAGGCCTTCAAATTCCGTCTGCTGCTGGAACAAGCCGAGGCCCTCGGTGCCGATCAACTGGCGACCGGCCATTATGTGCGGGTGCTGCAGGAAGGGGGGCGCTACCGGTTGGCCAAAGGGCTCAGTACCCATAAGGACCAGAGCTACTTCCTCTTTACCCTCAGCCAGCAGCAACTGAGTCGGGTCTGCTTTCCACTGGGTGAAATGGCGGACAAGGATGAAGTGCGGCAAAAGGCCGTGGAACTCGGGCTGCCTGTGGCGAGCAAGGGCGACAGCCAGGATATCTGCTTCATTCCGGATGCCGACTATATCGGCTTTCTCGAAAACCATTGTGGGGCCGCCGATCGCAGCGGCGAGATTGTCCATGTTGGCGGCCAGGTCCTTGGCCGCCACGCCGGCACCTATCGCTATACTGTCGGTCAGCGGCGCGGCCTCGGCCTGGCCTGGTCGGAACCGCTGTTCGTGGTGCGGATCGATGCCGCCAAGCGCCAGGTGGTGGTCGGTGAGCGAAACTGCCTGGATGTCGGCGAGCTGATCGCCAGCGATTGCAATTGGATTGCGCCAGAGCCAAGCGAACCGCTGCGTTGCCGGTGCCGGATCCGCTATCGTCACCGGGAGGCCCCGGCCACGGTGACGGTGCTCGGCGAGGGGCGCTGCCGGGTGGTGTTCGAAGAGCCCCAGCAGGGGGTCACTCCGGGCCAGGCGGCGGTCTTTTATGACGACGATCGGGTCCTCGGCGGCGGGTGGATCGCATGAGCAGCTGCTTTGCCATCGCCACTCTCGGCTGCAAGACCAATCAGTTCGAGTCGGCGGCCATGGAGGAAACTCTCACTGCAGCCGGTTATCGGCCGGTACCGTTTGCCGAGGGTGCCGAACTGGTAATCATCAATACATGTACGGTGACCGCCGCTACCGACAGCCAGTCGCGCAACCTGATTCGCCGCGCCCGGCGTCTCAATCCGGCCTGCCGCATCGTCGTCACAGGCTGCTACGCCCAGATCGACCCCGAAGCGGTGGCCTCCATCCCAGGCGTCGACTTGGTCCTCGGCAACATCGAGAAGCTCTCCATCGCCGGTCACCTCGACGAGGCGTTGCGAGAGCGGCGACCCGCGACCGATGTCCCGCCGACCATCGTCTCCGACTATCCCGATCATCCCAGGTTCGACCAGGAGTTCATCTCGCATTTCTACGGCTACACGAGGGCCTTTCTGAAGATCCAGACCGGGTGCGATTCGCGCTGTGCCTACTGCATCATCCCCTTCGCCCGCGGTCCCGCGAGAAGCATGTCCCGCCGTACGGTCCTGGAGCAGGTACGCCTGCTGCACGGTCGAGGCTATCGAGAGATCATCCTGACCGGAATAAATTTGGGAAGTTGGGGCAAGGACAGCGGCGAGGGGTCGTTGGCACAGTTGCTGTCGTCGCTCGTTCAGTTGCGATCGAAGGACGATCCTGTGACACGTTTCCGCCTCAGTTCCA
>ENA-ORCU01000280-ORCU01000280.1-marine-metagenome-genome-assembly--contig:-NODE-280-length-21336-cov-2.857990_pt1 | contig 21336 bp, 16 predicted proteins | sample MGYA00248631_ERZ508512 | MGnify/ENA primary metagenome ERZ508512 (study PRJEB26183, sample SAMN06268844) | marine metagenome | isolation source: Tt an P1 anaerobic enrichment on pine from sediment taken...
ATTTCCTGGCCATAATTAATATGGATGTGCCTTACAATGGGGTCGCGGTCTTCATAAACATCAATGGCTTTACCGAGCAGTTCGTCAATTCCTTTTCCTTTGGAACTTATTGTCGGAATAATGGGAATTCCCATCATTTTCCCCATCTTTTCGTAATTGAAATTGCTCTTGTTTTTCAATAACTCATCGTACATATTCAGGGCACAAACCACCTTAATGTCCATGTCAATCAGTTGGGTTGTCAAAAACAGGTTGCGTTCCAGGTTTGACGAATCAATGACATTGATAACAATATCCGGAGTTTCTCTCCAAATATATTTTCTGACATAAATTTCCTCGGGCGAATAAGCCGTCAGCGAATAGGTGCCAGGCAAGTCAACCAGATTGAACAGGTAACCATCCTTTTTGAAAGAAGCTTTTTTTGCACTGATCGTTACGCCGCTGTAATTGCCAACATGTTCTTTCGATCCAGATAAGAAATTGAACAAGGTTGTTTTTCCACAGTTCGGATTACCAACCAAAGCCACATTAATAACTTTACCCTTTTCTGTGGCCGACTTCTTCAGTATTTCCAGATCAATAACCCCTTCGTAGTTTTTACTAACCTGTTCTTCTGCTTCATGCAAAGAGACGACTTCAATTAAACTGGCTTCCGACCGGCGCAGCGTAATGTTGTAATCCAGAATTTTGAACTCGATTGGTCCTTTAAAAGGAGCATTTTTTACCACTTTTACTTCTTTCCCGGTAACAAATCCCATCTCCATAATTCTTTTTCGGAAAGAACCATGTCCAAGAACCTTGGTTATGATGACCGTTTCATTATTTTTTACCTCAGAAAGCCTCACCCACTATCTCCTCTATGCTAATTTGAATTAAATTAAAATAACGGTGCAAAGATATTTAAGTTTTTAAAAAAGAATTGAAAAATAAGGGAAAAGCGGTGCCTGATTTTTGGATTACTTTAACTTTGCAAACTAAGAACAAATCGTATGAAAGAAGAAGATGACCATTTGAAGCATATACAAGACGCCATTAACGGATTGCCTGAAGATTTCAATATTCTCGAGGAGCAAATTGATATTGAATTACAAATCGCTTATTTCGAAATGGCGAGGGAGATCAGGGAAGAGGCGATGGACCATTCTAAAATCAACGAAGCGAAAGCTGCCTTGTATGATTCAGACATCGAACTGGAAGAAAAAAAGCGTTTACTGGTTCAGCTGGCAGCCGTCGATGATGTGGAGGCCTTTCGGATTATTGAAGCTTTTCACAAGCAGGCCGATGACGAAATAAAAAGCTGGTCGGTGCTGGCCTTGCAGGAAAGCCGCATGGTCATTCAAAGCTCCTTGCTTGGCGAACAGCAGGTGTTCATCTCTACCGGCCTTGGGGGTAAAGGACAAAACATCCGCTATTTTGTTGCCATGATGCATGCCGAAGCCAATACCGCATTTACCGATACCCAACGGAAACTTATCGAGAGCGAGTTTCGTTTTTTCTTGTCCGAAAGTGAAGGCGAACTTGAAGAAATAACTTTTGATGATCATTTTGTGACCGCTGTCTTTCTATTTCCGCTTCGGCAAAACTTGCATACTATTTTTAAGTCGTTTGTTGATGAGTGCAACCAGTTTGGGAATTTTTTGAGCGAAGATGTGATTATTACCAACGTAAAAAAGTTGAACGTTGAAGAAATAGAAGAATTCATAAAAAAGACAAAAGATGGAAGAAAAGATGATTAACCTGGCTTTGCAAGTGCTGCCCCAAGCCGAAGGTAAAAATAGTTATGACCTGGTCGACGTAGCCATAAAGCTAATTGAAGAGTCGGGTTTAACTTACCAGGTGTGCCCTTTTGAAACTGTTATTGAAGGGAAATTTGATGAACTGATGGCTTTGGTCAAGCAGATTCATCAAGAGCTTGAAAAAAATGGCACAGAGAAATTAATGACTTATATGAAGCTACAAACTGTATTTCAGCAAGATGTAACCATACAGGATAAAATGCACAAATATAATCGATAAAAAAAGCTGAAATTATTTGATCGTTACATTCAAAAAATAGTATATTTGCAGCGCTTTTGCAATGGACCTGTAGCTTAATTGGATAGAGCACCTGACTACGGATCAGGAGGTTGTGAGTTCGAGTCTCGCCAGGTTCACAAAAGAAAATGAGGCGTTTACAGCAATGTGAACGCCTCTTGTTTTTAGGGGCATTATATCTGGAAAAGTGATCCCTTTTGCCATCCTTCCTTTTTTGAAGAAAATTCGGGGGTAATCATTTGATAAATATGATATATTTGAAGTTTTGCCGGTGCAAATAAGCAAAACGAGCCGAATTCTTTAAATGCTTCTATTGAAAATCATGATTTATCGCGAAGTATGATCAAAAAAATAAAACAGTCGTTTGACCAATTTGAAATTCTGAAATATGTATTTCGGTGGTTTTTGTTGGTTATGCCTGTTGCGGTCGTGTCGGGTTCATTGGTCGCATTGTTTTTGTATTTGCTCGATGTGGCCACGCTGGCGCGCTGGAACAACGAATGGCTGCTTTATCTTTTGCCGCTTGCAGGGGTCGCGATTGTTGCTTTGTACCGGTTCCGGGGCAAAAACTCGGAAGCTGGAAACAACCTGGTCATGGATGAGATTCATAAACCGGGTGGAGGCATACCGGCTCGTATGGCCCCGTTTGTTCTCTTGACCACGGTTCTCACCCATTTGTTTGGCGGCTCTGCCGGGCGTGAGGGAACTGCCGTTCAAATTGGCGGGAGCATGGCGCATTTCATTGGTAAAAAGCTGAAGCTGAAAAAAGATGAATTACGAATCCTGCTTATTGCTGGCGTGGCGGCGGGTTTTGGAGCCGTTTTCGGTACGCCGGTGGCTGGGGCCATTTTTGCCCTTGAAGTCATGGCCATTGGCCGCATTAAGTACGATGCCTTGTTACCGGCTTTTCTGGCCTCTGTCATGGCCGATATTGTTTGCTCTGCCTATGGAATCAAACATACCCACTATCATATCGATTTTCATGAATCGCTGGTGTCAACCTCTTCCTTTTTGCAATTCGATTTGACGCTTTTGTTGTCCGTCATATTTGCCGGACTGCTTTTTGGTTTGGCCGGTTTTGCTTTTTCTGAACTCTCGCACACCATCAAAGGTATCGCCAATAAATACATTCAACGAAAGTTTCTCATTCCCCTGATTGGAGGAGTCGTGGTAATCGGCTTGTCGTTTGTCTTGGGTACACGAGATTATCTTGGGCTGGGAGTGACAACACCCGACGGAACAGGCGTTAGCATTGTTAATGCCTTCAAGGCGGGAGGTGCGGACACGTTCAGTTGGTTTTGGAAGCTGTTGTTTACTGCCATTACCTTGAGCACCGGCTTTAAAGGAGGCGAGGTTACGCCCTTATTTTTTATCGGTGCTACCTTGGGTAATACTATCGCCATGCTCACTGGTGCACCGGTTGAATTGTTGGCCGGCCTTGGATTTATTGCCGTGTTTGCGGGCGCAACCAATACACCACTGGCCTGCACCATCATGGGCGTTGAACTGTTTGGTGGCGAGCATATTCTGTATTATGCCGTGGCTTGTTTTGTCGCTTACTATTTTAGTGGGCACTCAGGAATCTACACATCGCAGCGCATCAGTGTCTCCAAAGCCAATTTTACCTATCACCTCGATGCTGACAGTACGCTAAAAAATATCAAGGAGAAGCGAAAAGACGAAAAGGGGAAATAATATCAACAAGTATGGCTTTGGGGAATGGATATCGACTGGAAAACAGCAGATACAGTTACAGTCAAGTCGTGGATGATGTCCGAAATATCAATTTCGAGAAAAATCTACCAACTGATTGGTTGCAGTTCGTGCTGTTTCAAGAACTCATTGGCCCGGCTAAAATGTTTGTTTCCAAAGTAACCCCGGCTTGCCGAAAGCGGAGACGGATGTACCGATGTCAAAACCAAGTGCTTGGTATGATCAATAAATTCACCTTTTTGGATGGCATAGCTTCCCCACAAAATAAACACCACATGCTTTTTTTGACTGTTGATGTGATGAATCACGGAATCTGTAAATTCTTCCCATCCTTTTTTCTGGTGCGATCCGGCTTGGCCAGCCCGAACAGTCAGAGTGGCGTTTAACAGCAAAACGCCTTGCCGGGCCCAATCGGTCAAGTTGCCTGTGGTTGGGATTGGTTTGCCAACATCTTGCTGCAGCTCTTTGAAAATGTTTCGCAGGCTCGGAGGAAATGGAATACCATCGTTTACCGAAAAGCACAAACCATGAGCCTGCCCCGGTCCGTGGTAGGGATCCTGGCCCAGAATAACTACTTTTAGCTGATCGAATGGACACTGGTCAAAGGCATTGAAAATGAGCTTGGCTGGAGGATAAATCTTGTGTGTCCGGTATTCTTCGTGGACAAATGCGCTTAGTTGTTGAAAATAGTCTTTCTCAAATTCCTGCGCCAGCACCTTTTTCCAACTGGCATCAATTTTTACATCCATCGAATGGGTTTTTAAATTTCGGAGCGTTAAAATAGTACGAATGTTTCAAATTCCAAATTTCATGTTCCAAGTTTCGGGTTCGAGTTGTCCAACCATTGGCGGGAGAGCCACTTTAAGCCCAAAACTGCAAACAGCATCATACCCAATCTGCGCCTCATTCCTTTAAGCCGCCTAAAAATAGAATTCATTGATTATTAGTGGTTAATAAACACAAGAACGTACGCCGAAGAGTTCAGTCGCCAGCCACAGTAAACAGAAAAAGCAGTAGCGACCAGCTGTCATCCAGCATCCTGCGCAACAGCGCTGATTTTCTCCTTTCCTCTTCGCGTTCTTCTTCGTACTTTTAGCTTTCAAAATTAGAGAAGATGGAAATTGTTTATTTGCTTGCCGGACTGGTCGTTGGATTTGTTGTCGCCTTTTTGTTATCAAAGCTTAAGGCCAAAACCTCGGAGAATGAGTTGTTGTCTGTACGAACTGAGTTCGAAAAAAACAAAGCCCAGTTGGAGGAGCGGGTGACTTATCTACAGGACGACAAAGAAAAGCTGACTGAGCGCCTGCAGGCGAAGGAAACAGAAAGTGAGCAGCAGGCTCAGCGCTTGACAAAAGCTGAGGTGGAATTTGCCAACCTTCGCGAAAAGCTGGCTACCCAAAAGCAGGAAATGGAAGAACTTCAAAAGAAGTTTTCAACCGAATTTGAAAATATTGCCCATAAAATATTGAAGCAAAATTCGCAGGATTTTACGCAAGTCAATCAAAAGAATATCAGCGAGATCCTGACTCCTTTGCGGGAGAAAATTCAACTTTTTGAAAAGAAGGTGGAGGATACCTATGAGAAAGGGTTGAAGGATCAGACCGATTTGAAAGCCGAACTAAAGAAGCTGCACGACCTGAACCTGAAGATCAGCGATGAGGCCAGCAACCTGACCAAAGCGCTGAAGGGCGATGTGAAAAAGCAGGGAAACTGGGGTGAAGTCATTCTGGAGCGGATTCTTGAACGTTCGGGACTGACCGAAGGCCGCGAGTATGAAAAACAATTTAGCGTGATTGGCGAGAATGGCGCCCGCTTGCAACCCGATGTGGTGATTCACTTACCCGACCAAAAGCACATTGTGGTCGACTCGAAAGTGTCGTTGGTGGCGTACGAACGCTTGGTGAACACTCCGGAAGAGGCCGATCGCGCCATGCACATTAAAGCGCATTTGCTCAGTATCAAAAGCCACATCAAGCTGTTGAGCGAAAAGCACTATCAAAGTGCGCAAGGGATGAATAGCCCCGATTTTGTGCTGTTGTTTGTTCCCATCGAATCCTCGTTCAGCGTGGCCATCCAGGCCGACCAGGACTTATTTTCGTACGCCTGGGACAACAAGGTGGTTATTGTCAGTCCGTCGACATTGCTGGCCACCCTGCGGACCATTGCTTCCATTTGGCAACAGGAAAACCAAACCCGCAATGCCATGGAGATTGCCCGACAAGGTGGCCTGCTCTACGATAAGTTTGTCAACTTTGTTGCCGATCTGGAGAAAGTAGGCAACAACATTGAACAAACCCGCAAGAATTACGATCTGGCGATGAATAAGCTGAATGACGGGCGCGGCAACCTGATCCGTTCAGCCGAAAAGCTCCGTGAACTGGGCTCAAAAGCGAGCAAGGAGTTGCCGCAAAAGTATTTGGATGAATAGTAGGCTGGCTTGTTTTGATGTTCCGAGTCGTTTTAAACCAGAGTTGACCTCACCTCATTCTTTTACTTGACTTTTGATGACTTGTGCCGTAGTTTTGCAGTATGAGTAGAAAGGAATCGAAAGAGCACTTCTTATGTAGGATTTCGCAAAGAAAATGCAAAGCCATCTTTGTTCTTTGTTTGTTGTCCGTTATTCCTATTATTTTGAGCTTGGTTGTTTTTGCCTTTTGGGATTATCGGTTCGAGATTGACGACTCGAATCAGATGGAACTACTGGCAATTCCTATTGTTTTAGCGGCTTATATCGCAGCCGTTCGGGTGGCGTTGACTGGTCGGCTCGCAGCGACGAGGCAATTGGGTTTCATTTGGAGGAAAGAATATTCCAAAAAGAAAAGAATTCAGTGCATTTTGCTCTATCTAATTCCTGTAGATTTTCTATTCCTGGTATCTGCTATATTGATGTCGATCATCGTCTTTTTTTTAGACTGTCACTGTTGCACAACCAAGAGAATATTAGAAAACGTGGTGGTGTTTAGTTTGATGTTTGCTGTTGTTTATCTGGCATTGTTGCATGTCTCGGCTTGGTTTACAACTTTTGACAAGACATTCCATTCAGAAAGCTGAACTCTGCTATTTTCGCTTTGCAAGTTTTGTCGTTATCAGGGTTTTATTCATTTAAAAACTCAACCAACGGCCCGATAAAGCGATCGAAAGCTTCGATGTGGGGCAGATGACCAATATTGTCCAGTTCCACCAGGCGGGCGTTGGGAATTTGCTGTTGGGTGCGTTTGCCCAGCTCGGGATAGTTGCCCATCGTTGCTCTCACTTCGTCACTAACCAAGGGCTTTCCAAGTGCTGTGCGGTCGCGTTGGCCAATAATCAGCAGGGTAGGGGCCTCAATGTGCTTAAACTCGTAGCAAACCGGTTGCGTAAATATCATGTCATAGGTTAGGGCGGCATTCCAGGCAATACGCGGATAATCAATGTTCAGGGTCCAGCCGGCCAACAGGTTCACCCATTCGTCGTATTCGGGTTTCCACTGGTTGTCGTAGTAGCTCTCGAGCTGGTATTTCCTGATGCCTTCATAGGTTTTATTCAGTTCGTTGGCATACCACCATTCCACGGGTTTGTAGGGTACTTTCAGTTTCCAGTCTTCCAGTCCGATGGGATTCACTAAGATAAACTTGTGCGTTCGTTCCGGGTACATCAGGGCAAAACGTGTCGCAAGCATGCCGCCCATGGAGTGTCCCAGTACACTGATCTTTTCGATATTCAAGGTGTCAAGCAGCGTTTTGGTGTTGGTCGCCAGTTGCTGAAAACTGTATGGATAGTGTTCCGGCTTTGACGACTTCCCAAAGCCAATCTGGTCGGGAATGACTACCCGAAAGCCTTGTTCACCAGCCAGAATATTGGCTGTTTCCCGCCAGTAGGCACCATTGAAATTTTTACCGTGGAGCAACAAAACAGCTTGTCCGTTGGGCTTGGCGGGCCGTACATCCATATAGGCCATTTGGTAGGTTTCGTTTTGACTGGTAATATTGAGGTAGTGCAGGTCGAAAGGGTAATCGTAATTTTCGAGGTTGAGTCCGAGTACCTCCGGTTTGTTTTGTTGGGCCGACACGCTAATTCCCGCGATCAGTCCAAACAAGAAAAGAAATAATTTATTTGATTGCATGTTATTCCTGTTTAAGGGTCTATGTGGTTTAAAACAGGAAGGTCGGCGGATGGTTTAATATTAAGATGCGGTGAGCTTTGGGGTGAATTCTTGCTCAGTGCGAATCCAGCAGGCTTTTTTCCAATTGATCGCTCTTGCTGAATCCTTGCCGGATGGCGAACAGTAGTTGCAAAATGTTGCTGAGCAGACTGTTGAAAAAGATAATCACCATCACCATAATTTGGTACTTTACCGCCAGCACAGGATCGGATCCTCCCAAAATTTGCCCGGTCATGACCCCGGGCAGCGATACCAGTCCGACGGTAGCCATGGTGGCCAGGTTGGGAGCCATGGCGGTACGGATGGCTTCTTTTAAAAAAGGACGGGCGGCTTCTTGTTTCGAGGCGCCGTTGGCCAGCAAAAACAGGTAGGTCTTTTCTTCTTTTCCGGCCATATTGAAAAAACTCTTTAGGGCCACAATGTTTGATTTAAGTGTGTTCCCCAGCATTAATCCGGCAATGGGGATCAGGATGTCGGCTTGAAAAATGTTGTCGATTTGTACAATGGCCCAGTTGAAATACAGCAGGGTAACCATGGTGGGCATCAGCATGGCCAGAAAGGTGGGGAGCAGCAATTTCTTTAAGCGCAAGGATGAGTTTCGAATACCCGAATGCGCCGCAAACATGACCATGGCCAGAATGTAGGCCAGGTTAACCAAAACATGGTCAAGCAGAAAAATATATTTCAGGTAGAGGGCCACAAAACTCAACTGGACGAGCATCCGGAGAACGGAGATGATGAGTTGCTTGTTGAAACCCAAGCGAAATCGCCAAATAATCACCATGCTCGGGACAATTAACAATAGCCCCAAAAACAAACCGCTGATGGATATATTGGCTGCGTTCATGGTGTGAAGTTGGTAATGACTTTCATTTCAGGAATTCGCCAGGCTGGGTCGTGACTGACACAAACGACCGTTTTTTTGGTCTGGACCACATAGGCGATGAAGCGTTGCTTTTGTTTTTCATCCATGGCAGAGGTTGGTTCGTCAAGCAGCAGTACCGGGCGGTCGAGCAATTGAACCAGAATCCATCCCAATCGTTGCCGTTCACCTCCCGAAATGACACTTGTATTTTTCGTAAGCAAAGTTTCGGGCAGGTCGAAGGCGGAGATCTTTTCACGCAGCATTGTTTCGGAGTAGGCCAGGTGCTTGTTGGCTGAGAACTGAAAAATCTCCTGAAAAACCTCGGATACTTTTCCATTTGGAAAATCAACGTCTTGACTTAAGTAAGCTATTTGGTGACGGATTTTCCGAATGGTTTCCGGAGTCAGTGCTTTTTTGTTGAACAGGATTTTGCCGGCATCCGGATCTGTGAATCCGAGGATCAGCCGCAAAAGACTGGTTTTTCCACTGCCCGATTGGGCGGCCAGCAATACTTTGTCACCTTTGCTGATGCGCAGGTTGAAGTTCTTCATCAATTGCTTATTACCCAGACTGAGGGACACATCTTTGAATCGTATCATGGGAAGCCTATTGAAAAAAGTAAGACAAAAAAGCCGGAACATGGCAGATGTCCGGCTTATAATTCTATGTCATAACATCACCGCTTTCCAACTCAATTGTATAAAAAAACGGTTTGTCATTTGCTTTGTGTTAATTAGATGTCTTTAACTTGCCTTTAACCGGTGCGAGCTGCTTGGATCAATCTTATCCATGGCATAGTCCCGGGAAATAACAAGGCTTTTGATTCCATCTGATGGGCTGTCAAACATCGCATCAATCATGATGCTTTCGCAAATGGACCGGAGCCCTCGCGCACCAAGATTAAATTCAACAGCTTTGTCAACAATAAACTCCAGCGCTTCTTCTTCAAAAGTTAATTCAATATCGTCGAGCTTAAAGAGTTTGATATATTGTTTGATGATGGAATTTTTTGGTTCTGTCAGAATGTTGCGCAAAGCCGTCCGATCCAAGGGTTCCAGGTAGGCCAATACAGGTAAGCGCCCGATGATTTCGGGGATCAGCCCAAAACTTTTCAAATCCTGCGGGGCGATGTACTGTAACATGTTTTCCCGATCGAGGTTGTCCACCAATTTTTGTGCTCCAAACCCGACAACGGAAGTGTTGAGTCGTTTGGCAATTTTCTTTTCAATACCGTCGAAGGCGCCACCGCATACAAAAAGGATATTTTTTGTATTGACCGGAATCATTTTTTGTTCCGGATGCTTGCGTCCCCCTTGTGGCGGAACATTCACAATGGCTCCTTCCAGTAGTTTCAGCAAACCTTGTTGAACGCCTTCGCCCGAAACATCGCGTGTGATTGAAGGATTGTCGCCCTTGCGGGCAATTTTATCCAGCTCATCAATAAAAACAATGCCCCGCTCGGCGGCTTCCACATTGTAGTCGGCCGCTTGAAGCAAACGGGTAAGCAGGCTCTCAATATCTTCACCCACATAACCGGCTTCGGTTAACACCGTGGCGTCAACAATGGTAAAAGGCACGTGCAACATTTTAGCAATGGTACGTGCCAGCAAGGTTTTTCCCGTTCCGGTTTGACCCACTAAAATGATGTTTGACTTTTCAATTTCAGTTTCGTCATTGCTGACTTTCTGGGTCAGGCGTTTATAGTGGTTGTAAACGGCCACAGATAAAATTCGTTTGGCCTGGTCTTGTCCGATAACATATTGATCGAGAAACTCTTTAATTTCTTTCGGCTTCAACAGTTTCAGTCCGTTCAGGTCAAATTCGCTATCTCTTTTTAATTCTTCCTCAACAATGGCAAAGGCTTGCTCAATGCAGTGGTCACAAATATGACCATCCATTCCTGCAATTAACAAGTTGGTGTCTTTTTTTTCTTTTCCGCAAAAAGAACATTTATCCATGATCTACTCCTCTAACTCTAATGCTTATTTACTTCTAATCAAAATATCATCGATCATACCATATTCTTTGGCTTCTTCCGAGGTCATCCAGTAATCCCGGTCCGAATCTTTTTCGACTCTTTCATAGGTGTTTTCTGAATGTTTGGCGATGATATCGTATAGTTCTTTTTTCAACTTTAAGATCTCGCGTGCGGTAATCTCAATATCTGAAGCCTGCCCTTGGGTTCCGCCCATAGGTTGGTGGATCATAATGCGCGAGTGCTTCAGGGCCGAACGTTTGCCTTTGGTTCCGGCAGTCAGCAATACAGCACCCATCGAGGCCGCCATTCCTGTACAAATGGTCGCAATGTCGGGCGAAATATATTGCATGGTGTCGTAAATCCCCAATCCGGCATGGACTGATCCGCCCGGGCTGTTGAAATAGATTTGAATGTCTTTACTTGGGTCGGTTGACTCAAGGAATAACAACTGGGCTTGAATAATATTGGCAATGTAATCATCAATTGGTGTTCCCAAAAAGATAATGCGGTCCATCATCAGTCTTGAAAAAACATCCATTGACGCTACATTAAGTTGTCTTTCTTCAATAATGTAGGGGGTCAGGCTGTTGGTAAACATGGAGTCAAAACGATGCATGTTCAGGCTGCTGATTCCCATGTGCCCCCGGGCGTATTTTTGAAATTCTCTTTTATCGCTCATTTCTGTATATTCTGGTTAAAAAAAAACTTTGTAAACTCTGGTTTTTCAAGCCATTCAACTGAATAAGCAGTTTGAAGGCCGAATCCAAGGTTTACAAAGTTATAAAATTATGCTATTTGCCTAAGCAGCAGCCGGATTATTTTTCGAGTAATTCGTTAAATTCATCCTGGCTGATTGGTTTCTCATCCAGATTGACGTTTTCCTTGATCACTTCCATGATTTTATCTTCCTGAACTTTGGTGGTGATGCGACGTCTTTCGTCCTCATTTTGAAGGATTTGGTCGGCGTATGCGCTCAGTTGCTCGTCGGGCATGCTGAACATACCGTACTGACGGAATTGCATGGCTGCAATTTCTTTGGCCATCGCTTTTACATCTTCCGGCTTGATTTCAATTTCATTGTCTTTCGCAATGCGATCTTTGATCAATTGCCAGCGCAAATCTTTCATGAAATTGTCAAAATCTTCCTCAATTTGCTCATCGGTCAACTCGTCGTTGGTTGCTTTCAACCAGCGTTTCAGGAATTCCTCAGGCAGTTCCATTTCAATTTTTTCAACCAAAATGTCGCGGCTGTCGATTGTGAATTTATAGTCGCTTGAGTATTTCAGTTGCTCTTCGATGTCGGCTTTCAGCTTGTTGCGGAATTCTTCTTCGGTCTTGATTTCTGTATCTTCTCCCAAAGCTTTTTTGAACAGCTCTTCATTGATTTCCGCTTTTTTGAATCGAAGGATTTCAGAGATCGTGAATTTGAAATCACCCTCAATGTTCTCTGCTTCTTCGTGCGAAACATTTAGCATGTGTCCGACTTCGTGTTTATTTTGGTACACTTTAACCGGGTCGAACACGATCGTGTCGCCAACTTTTTTACCTTGAATTTCTTTTTTGACTTCCTCGTCTTTCATTACATCTACCGCGATGATGACCTGCTCGGCTTTGATTCCATCTTCGAGCTCGTTTCCATCAGCATCCAGTTGCACAAAGTTTCCGCGGATGGTGTCTTTTTCCTCAACCGTATCAACCTTTTCATTTTCTCCAAAGCGGCTCGTGTACGAGTCAACTTGCTGGTCGATCATTTTATCGTCGGCCTGAATCAGGTAGTAAGGGTATTTTTTGCGCTTATCGAATTTGACTTCTACTTCGGGGGCAACCGCAATATCGAAAGCGAATTCAAAATCTTCGGCTGTTTCCCAGCTGAATTCAGGGGTTTTTTCCTCATTGGGGAGTGGTTCGCCCAAAATATTCAGCTTCTCATCAACAATATATTTGGTCAGGTTTTGAGACAACATCTTGTTCACTTCTTCAGCCAGAACAGCTTTCCCGTACATCTTTTTCACCAAGCCCGCAGGTACTTTCCCTGGCCTGAATCCAGGCATGTTGGCTTTTTTACGATATTCTCTCAATTGTTCATTGACGGTTGCTTCGTAGTCGTCTTTTTCAATTTTAACCGTAACAATTGCATTTAGCTCGTTGATGTTCTCTTTTGTAATATTCATATAATTCCGCTTATTATTTTGGAAAAAGTTCAAGTAACCAAATAGTTAACTCTTTTCAATGAGTTAAACTAAAGCCTATAAATCAATAAAAACCGCAGGCTCGGATTCAGAGAATCAAGCTTTGCGGTTGTTTTTCGTTTTTTGTGCGGGCGAAGGGACTCGAACCCCCACGTCAAAGACACTAGATCCTAAGTCTAGCGCGTCTACCAATTCCGCCACGCCCGCTAATTGCGGTGCAAATGTATATTAATTTTTTTTATTCCCCAAATGGAGAAATGAAACTTTTCAGTAAAAAAACAGGATGCCTCAACGGCTTATCTCAGGGTGAAATTTTGTCCAAGGTAAACTCTCCGGACATCTTCGTCATTGGCCAGATCTTCGGCCGATCCGGCTTTCATAATCGATCCCTCAAACAGTAGATAGGAGCGGTCGGTAATTGACAAGGTTTCGTGCACATTGTGGTCCGTAATCAGTACCCCAATGTTTTTTTCCTTTAGCGTCATCACGATTTCCTGGATGTCTTCCACCGCGATGGGGTCGACACCGGCAAAAGGCTCGTCGAGCAGAATAAACTTGGGGTCGATCGCCAAAGCCCGGGCAATTTCCGTTCGCCGGCGTTCTCCTCCGGAGAGTTGAAATCCTTTGCTCTTACGGATGTGTTGAAGCCGAAACTCTTCGAGCAGCGATTCCATTTTTTCTTTTTGGTAGGCTTTGGTGTAATCCGTCATCTCAAGCACAGCGCGAAGATTGTCCTCAATGCTAAGCTTTCTGAAAACCGAAGCTTCCTGCGCCAGGTAGCCAATTCCCAGCTGAGCACGTTTGTAAACGGGGAGCTTGGTAATGTTGCGGTCATCTAAAAATACTTTGCCCGACAGGGGTTGAATTAGTCCGACAATCATGTAGAAAGAAGTGGTTTTGCCGGCTCCGTTTGGACCCAGCAGTCCAACAATCTCGCCTTGTTCAACTTCAATCGACACGCCTTTGACAACGGTTCTTTTCCGGTATTTTTTGACTATGTTTTCGCCCCGTAGTTTCATATTTTATATTTGCTTAGCGCTCGGTTTCTTCTTTTATAAAGCTTCCATCTCTCTCTCGGCTTTCTTATTTACCCGTCTCGAAATGATAATCCCGATTTCGTATAGAAAAACCAGCGGAATACACACCATGATCTGGCTGAACACATCGGGAGGCGTAATAATTGCCGAAAGCAGCAGTAGCGCAACATAAGCGTGACGCCGGTAGTTTCTCATCAGGTCGGGTGTAAGTATTCCTACCTTGCTCAGGAAAAAGACAAAGATAGGCAATTCAAAAATAACCCCGCTGGCCAGGCTGATTGAAGTCACGGTGCCAATGTACGATCGCATGTTAATTTGATTGATCACTTCGTTTGATATGGAGTAAGAACCCAGAAAGTGGATCGAAAGTGGGACAATCAGAAAATAACCGAACAACACCCCGAGAATGAAAAGAACCGACATGTAGAAAACAGCACCGCCGGAATGTTTTCGCTCAGTTTCGTACAACGCCGGGCTGATAAAACGCCAGATTTCGTAAAAAACATAGGGTGAAGATACAATCAGACCTGCAATGATGGATACCATGATGTGCGTCATGAAGTTGTCAGCCATCTTGATGCTGATGAGTTGCAGCTCTTTTGAATTGATGATTAACTCTTCAATACCCGTAAATTCTGCGAGTTTGGCAAACATGCGGTTGGTCCAAAAATCGGCCGTCTTTGGATTAAAGATTACCGTGTCAAAAATGAAGTTCTTGTTTAGAAACGCCAGGACTGCAAAAAAGACGATTGCTAAGAATGCCCGGATCAGGTGCCATCGTAATTCTTCTAAATGTTCCAGGAATGACATTTCTTCCTGTTTGACTTTCTTTGTCTTTTTCTTTTTGGTACTTTCCTGCTCTGAATATTTTGTATCGGTCATATCGGCAATGTGGTTCAGAAAAAAGAATTAAAATTGGTTTTTCAAAAATCACGACAAATATAGTTTATATTACCGATTAAGCTTTTGTGTGCGGTCTTAATTTTTACTAACGAAATTGAAGACCTTGTTATTTGGAAAAAAAAGCTTGCGGATTCAATCAGATTTTATCTATCTTAGATTCTGCGATTGTGAAAAGAGAAAAAATTAACGATTACAAAATCAGGCTTTTATGAATAGAGAGCTATCATTAACTGGCCAACTGCAAAAGTACTTTGGTTTTGACCGGTTTAAAGGACAGCAGGAAGAGGTCATCAGGAGTGTGCTTGATGGCAATGACTCTTTTGTGTTGATGCCCACTGGGGGGGGAAAGTCATTGTGCTATCAGTTGCCTGCGTTGATTATGGAGGGGACTGCCATTGTTATTTCGCCATTGATTGCGTTGATGAAAAATCAGGTTGATTCTATCCGTAGTTTTGGTACTGAGGACGGTATTGCTCATTTTTTAAATTCGTCACTGACCAAGGCTGCGATTCAAAATGTTAAAGAAGATGTGTTGAATGGTAAGACAAAACTGTTGTATGTAGCGCCGGAATCTTTAACCAAGCAAGATAATATCGATTTTCTGAAAAATGTCAACATATCGTTTTATGCGATTGACGAGGCACATTGTATTTCGGAGTGGGGCCACGATTTTAGGCCCGAATATCGACGTATTCGTCCGATTGTTCAGGATATTGGGCCAGCGCCGATTATGGCGCTGACAGCTACGGCTACGGCCAAAGTGCAACACGACATTCAGAAAAATCTGGGTATGCTTGATGCCCGGGTGTTTAAAGCTTCGTTTAACCGGCCAAACCTGTATTATGCGGTTAAGCCCAAGGTTAAGCCCGAAACCCAAATCATTCGATTTATCAAGGAGAATGAAGGAAAGTCGGGTATTATTTATTGTTTGAGCCGAAAGAAAGTGGAAGAACTGGCAGAGGCTTTGCAGGTGAATGGAATCAAAGCATTGGCTTATCATGCCGGGATGGATTCAGCGACCCGGTCGGGAAATCAGGATAAGTTTTTGATGGAAGATGTGGATGTTATTGTTGCCACCATTGCTTTTGGAATGGGCATTGACAAGCCCGACGTACGTTTTGTGATGCACTACGATATTCCCAAAAGCCTGGAAGGCTACTACCAGGAAACCGGAAGGGCAGGACGCGATGGCGGCGAGGGCCAGTGCATTGCCTTCTATTCATATAAAGATATTCAGAAGCTCGAAAAGTTTATGCAGGGGAAGCCGGTGGCCGAGCAGGAAATTGGACGTCAGTTGCTGCTGGATACAGCCTCGTATGCCGAAACGGCTATCTGCCGGAGAATTATGTTGCTGAATTATTTTGGAGAAAAGCTGGACGAGCCCTGCGGCAATTGTGATAATTGTCTGAATCCCAAAGAGCAGGTGGAGGCCAGTGATGAAGTCGTTCGTGCGTTGAAAGTCATTGCCGAAGTTAATGAAAAGTACAAAGCGGATCATATTTCGGATATTTTGACCGGAAAACTTTCAGCTGCCGTCAAATCATTCCGGCATGATGAGCTCGAATCCTTTGGCTCGGGTGATGATCACAGCGATCGGTTTTGGAATGCAGTTTTTCGCCAAAGTATGATTGCTGGTTTAATCAACAAGGATATTGAAAATTATGGGTTGCTGAAGATTAACGAAAAAGGGCGCCAGTTTATGGAAAAGCCGGAGTCTTTTCTACTGGTGCGAAACCACAACTACGATGAGCTCGAAGAGGAAGCCGCTTCATCAGGTGGAGGACCGTCGGGTGGATCGGGTGGCGATCCGGAATTGTTTGCCATGTTGAAAGATTTGAGAAAGAAAGTGGCAAAAAAGCACAATTTGCCACCGTTTGTGATTTTTCAGGATCCTTCTCTGTCTGACATGTCCATTCAATACCCGGTCACGCTCGACGAGTTGAAATTTATTCAGGGTGTGGGCGAAGGCAAAGCACGACGTTACGGGAAAGAATTTGTGGAGTTGATCAAAGTTTATGTCGAGGAAAATGAAATTGAGCGGGCACAGGATTTGGTGGTCAAAACTGTGGCCAACAAGTCAAAAATGAAGGTTTCGATCATTCAAAGCATCGACCGGAAATTGTCTTTCGACGATATTGCCGAGTCAAAAGGCATTGAAGTGAAAGACCTGATTACAGAACTTGAGGCGATTGTTAATTCAGGAACCAAGATCAACATTGACTATTATATCGATGATTTGTTGGATGAAGATCACCAGGAAGAAGTGTTCGACTATTTCCGCGAGGCCGAAGATGATTCCGTGGCCGCAGCCCTCGATGAGCTGGGTGAAGATGAATATTCGGAAGAAGATATCAGGCTGATGCGGATTAAGTTTATCTCAGAAATGGGAAATTGATTTAGAAGCATATCAATAGCAAAGAGGCTGGTTCATTGTGAATCAGCCTCTTTTATTTTGATGATGACCGGTTTTGCTTGATCGGCCACGGGCTGTGATACCCGTTAAGCATGCCCCGTTTTCTGGCTTATTTCAAGTTGGCAATTTGTTCCTTCAATACTTTAATTTTGGCTTCGGCATCGGCTTGCTTGGCTTTTTCTTTCGCCACCACGGCTTCGGGTGCACCGCTAACAAAGCGCTCGTTGCTCAGTTTTTTCATCACCGAATTCAGAAAGCCTTCGGTGTAGGTCAGTTCTTCTTCCAGTTTTTTCAGCTCTTCTTCCACATCAATCAAATCGCCCAATTCAATAAAATAGCTGGAGGAAAACACGCGGAACGATGCGGCGCCTTTTACCTCTTCGTTCACCAGTTCAATCGCTGACAGGTTGCCCATCTTAACAAGCACCGGGTCGTACTTTTCCTGGTATCCTTTGTCGCCGGGCTGAACCTTCAGTTCAAGCTGATCTTTCATGGGCAGGTTATTATTCTTCCGAACGGTGCGGATTCCGGCAATGGCCTCTTTCACCGACTCAAAATCGTTGAGCAAAGCAGCATTCACTTCGCCGGCTTCGGGCCATTGGCTAATCATGATACTATCGCCAGCTTTTCGTTCGCGCAGCAGTTGCCAGATTTCTTCGGAGATGAATGGCATGAAAGGATGTAGCAGGCGTAACACCTTGTCCAACGCTCCCAAAACTTCTTCGTAGGTTTTCTTGTCAATGGGTTGTTGATAAGCTGGTTTTACCACTTCGAGCAGCCAGCCGGAAAATTCATCGCGAATGGTGGTATAAATCGTCATCAGGGCATCCGAGATGCGGAACTTGTCGAAGTGGTCATTCATAATGGCGATCTGCTCGTTTAGCTTTTGGTTAAACCAGTCGATGGCCAACCTGGAGTGATCGGGCTGTTTTAAAAATCCAGCCACTTCCCAACCTTGAATCAGACGGAAGGAGTTCCAGATTTTAGCCGTGAAATTCCGTCCCTGCTCGGTCAGCGCTTCGTCAAACAGCAAGTCGTTTCCGGCGGGCGAGCACAGCAACATGCCTACACGTACGCCATCGGCCCCGTACTGTTTGATTAAATCGAGCGGATCAGGCGAGTTCCCCAGTGATTTACTCATCTTCCGGCGCAGCTTGTCACGCACAATTCCTGTGAAGTAGACATTCTTAAACGGTTTATCCTGGCGGTATTCATAACCGGCAATGATCATCCGGGCCACCCAGAAAAAGATAATCTCCGGTGCAGTGACCAGGTCATCGGTGGGGTAATAATATTGAATGTCTTTATTGTTCGGATCATTAATGCCATCAAACACAGAGATGGGCCACAACCATGATGATGCCCAGGTGTCGAGTACATCTTCGTCCTGTTTTAGATCGGCCATTGTTAAGCTGGCGTTACCCGTTTTCTCCCGGGCCATCTCCAAAGCTTTCTCAGCGGTTTCCGCTACCACAAAACTGCCATCTTCCAGGTAGTAAACCGGTATTTGATGTCCCCACCACAACTGGCGGCTGATGCACCAGTCTTTTACATTCCCCATCCAATGACGGTACAGGTTTTTAAATTTCTTTGGGTGAAACTCCACATCATCCGACTCCACCGCTTCGAGGGCGGGCTTGGCCAGTTTTTCCATGGCCAAAAACCACTGGGCCGAAAGCTTGGGTTCAATCACCACATCGGTTCGTTCCGAGTAACCCACTTTGTTTTTATAATCTTCCACCTTCACCAGGTTGCCGGCCACTTCCAGCATCGGAACAATTTGTTTTCGGGCTTCAAATCGGTCCACGCCAACCAGCACCTGTGCTTTTTCACTCAGGGTACCATCGTCGTTAAAGGTGTCGATGGTTTCCAGGTTGTGACGCATGCCAATTTCGTAGTCATTGATGTCGTGAGCCGGCGTGATCTTCAAACAACCGGTACCAAACTCCATGTCGACATACTCGTCCATAATGACAGGCACACTGCGCTCGACAAGCGGTACCAACACGCGTTTCCCTTTCAAATGCTGAAAACGTTCGTCATTGGGATTGACACAAACGGCGGTATCTCCCAAAATCGTTTCCGGGCGCGTGGTTGCGATGGTTACATAATCCTCTTCTCCTTCAATTTTGTAGCGAACGTAGTAGAGTTTCGATTGCTCTTCTTTGTAGATGACCTCCTCGTCTGATACAGCCGTTTTGGCCGCAGGATCCCAATTCACCATACGCACGCCACGGTACACCAAACCTTTTTCGTACAGGTCGACAAAAACTTTGATCACTGATTCAGACCGGGCTTCGTCCATGGTGAAACAGGTGCGCTCCCAGTCGCACGATGCGCCAAGCTTTTTCAATTGCTCCAGGATGATGCCGCCGTGTTTGTCGGTCCAGTCCCAGGCATGCTTCAGAAATTCATCGCGGGTCAATTCTTTTTTGGAAATTCCTTCGCTTTTCAGTTTGGCTACCACTTTGGCTTCGGTAGCAATAGAGGCGTGGTCGGTACCTGGCACCCAGCAAGCATTTTTACCCAACATGCGTGCACGACGCACCAAAATATCCTGAATGGTATTGTTTAGCATGTGGCCCATGTGGAGCACGCCGGTAACGTTGGGCGGCGGAATGACAATGGTGTAGGGCTCACGCTCGTCGGGTTCGGAGTGAAAATAGTTCTGCTCCAGCCAATATTTGTACCACTTATCTTCTACTTCAACAGGATTATACTTGCTTGGAATTTCCATTATTTGTGTGATTTTTAAGGTATTCTGAATTAAGCCACAAAAATATAAAAATTCCGCTATCGCCCGTTGGTTTTGCTGTGGTTTATCTCAGGCCATTGTCTGGATCACCTTCCATGGGGTTTGAGTGCTTTGGCTGGTTTTAGGATCAGTGTTGAGGTGACAGTCGGTTTTTAATTTTACGAACCGACAGAAATAGCCGCAGTCCTAATTTGCCGAAAGAATAAGAAACCGATCCTTGCAGCCAGATTAATCCGGGTGGTTTCTGAGAGGAGCCAATTCTCGATTTAAGACTTCGCCACAGAATTCCCGGTGATATTCGCATGATGATGTTCTCATTATCGTTGAGGTTATTGCCTACTTTGAATTTCTTGAAAATCAAGGTTTCTTTCCTTTTGGGCTTTTCTATCAAGAGGTACAAGGAGTTGAGCCCACACGATGTGATCGTCGATTTGGCATTGGTCATTAACCACTGAAATGATCCATATTCTTTGGCGAACGATACGGTTGTGTCGTACAACTGCTTGATGTACTTCTCGGTATAGGGATCTGAATTCTCCCGTTCATCAAATTCGGGGACAATTTTGTTGCCTGCTTTTTTATAGCCGATCGTACTTCCGTGATCAGTCATGGCGAAAACCTGCTCTGCAACGGGGACAAACCCACTGTTTAGCGATCGACCGATTTTTTCAGACCAGATGGTTTCTTCGGGATAGAAACCAGCCATGTACTCGCCGGCCTCATCGGGTAACAAGCGGCCGGTAAACACGCCAAAGTAATAACCAAATACGCTGGTGTTGCCAAGTATGGCATTAATCGATTTCTGACAAGTTCGTGTCCAGCCCAGATCCACAATGGCCAGCTTGGCATCTTTGTCCAACATTCCTTCTTGCTCAAAATATTGCAGGGCCATTGCTTTCTGCTTTTTGGCTTCCCCGAGGATGGCCGGCAAAATATTTTTGTCAGTTAGCATATCAAGAAAGAAATCAAAGCTTTCTTTTGTAAGTTTTTGGTCGTAGAAGCTTTGGTCAATGGAGAAGCTTTCCAGATGAGGATCCAGCATCTCCACATCCAGGTTGATCCTTTTCATCATTTGCCTGGGGGTGCGTCCCAAACCTCCACCCATAATCCAGCCAAATTCTTCTTTTGTACCATCAATAATGCCAGCCAAATAGAATGTTCGGCGTGAACCATACAGGTAGGAAAATTCGATGTTGGGGTAATTCGGACTAAAGGCTTTGGCAATTTGCATGAAAATATAGGCATCGCGCGCCAGAAAATAAATTCGGTTAATCCCTCTTTTGTTGGCATCTTCCAGTACTCCGGCAA
>ENA-ORCU01000281-ORCU01000281.1-marine-metagenome-genome-assembly--contig:-NODE-281-length-21323-cov-3.015156_pt1 | contig 21323 bp, 18 predicted proteins | sample MGYA00248631_ERZ508512 | MGnify/ENA primary metagenome ERZ508512 (study PRJEB26183, sample SAMN06268844) | marine metagenome | isolation source: Tt an P1 anaerobic enrichment on pine from sediment taken...
AAATTGGAAAGGTTCAATTTCTACAATTTAATTTGCGGATTTTTTTGAGAGTTGGCTTAAACTTCTTCTTGGTAACATCCGGTAGCGACCTGCCTTTTTTGACAGTTTGAACAGATCTTTTTTCGGAATTTTCATTTATCTTGGACAGAATCATTTCTCAAAATTCAAAATCATGCTCAACAGACGTAAATTTCTCCAACGTGGATTGGCGGCTTCGCTTGTTGTTAATCCCATATTTCAACGGGTGAATGCCTGGCCAGCCGTCCCAAAAAAGCCGGTCGTGATTTCAACCTGGAATCACGGCATGCCGGCAAATGTTGAGGCCTGGAAAATTTTAAGCTCAGGGGGTACGGCTCTGGATGCGGTAGAACAAGGCGTGCGTGTGCCGGAAGCGGATCCGCAGGTGATGAGTGTGGGGTTTGGCGGTCGTCCTGACCGTGACGGGCATGTTACCCTGGATGCCTGCATTATGGACCATAAGGGCAATGCCGGCTCAGTTTCCTTTCTGGAGCACATTAAGCATCCGATTTCGGTAGCACGCCTTGTGATGGAAAAAACGCCCCATGTGATGCTGTCCGGAGATGGCGCTTTGGCCTTCGCCTTGCAAAATGGCTTTAAAAAAGAAAATTTGTTGACTGAAGAAGCAAATCGGCAATGGGAAGTCTGGAAAGAGCAATCGGATTATCGGCCGGAGGTGAATATTGAAAATCATGACACGATTTCGATGTTGGCGCTTGATCAGAACGGGAATTTGAGTGGGGCCTGCACCACTTCGGGATTGGCTTATAAAATGCATGGAAGGGTAGGCGATTCACCGATCATCGGTGCCGGCATGTTTTGCGACAATGAGGTGGGTGCGGCGGCAGCAACCGGCCATGGCGAATGGGTGATGCGAACGGTTGGAAGCTTTTTGGTCGTGGAATTGATGCGCCACGGACGTTCACCGCAGGAAGCATGTGAGGAAGCAGTGATGAGAATTGTAAAGCTGAAACCTGATTTTGATGAGGTGCAGATCGGTTATATTGCCATCAACAAAGCAGGTGAAACGGGTGCGTATTGTTTACATCCAGGTTTTAACTATGCCCTGTATGGCAACGGACACAACCAATTGATTGATGCTGAGTCGTATTTAAAGTCCTAAGCTTGTTGAGGTGTTTTTCGCGTGTTTACGGGGGGTGACTGGTTGACTATGATCTAACTTTTTGTGCTTCGAGGTGTTTGAGGACAAACCGGATTTCGGAATAACTGTACTCATTGCCCAGTGCTGATTTTACTTCATTCATCGAACTTCCACCTTGCTTTTTTAGTTGGCTGACAATGGCTTTTTGTTTGCCGGCTTCGACCAAACGGTCGATTGGGAGTTCTCCTGTACCAACAAAATGAGCCAAATGCCCCTCAATGGTGGTGGTGGCCAATTGTCGCTCGGCTGCGATTGCTTCAATCGATTTCCCGGTTTTAAATAAAGCGTAAGTCAGGTGCTTCGAATCGAGCGTTGCCTTTGCGGGTTCTTTCTCAGCATTCATCGGAAGTTCCAGTCCTTTTTCTTTACGGTAAGCCAGCGTCATTTCCAATATTTCCTTGCCAAACTGCTGCATCTTTTTGCCACCCATTCCCTGGATGGCTTTCAGCCCAATTCGGGTAGCCGGTAGTTTTTCAACAATGTCCAATAAGGTTTTTTGGCGAATGATCCGGGCGATTTCCACCGACAGGGCTTTGGCTTTTGACGCGCGCCAGGCATGCATCTGTTTGAAAAAATCGGGGTATTTGGCAAAGGCTGCGTTGCCCGAACCTGTGGCCGATTTATCGCTGTCGCTGTCGATGACTGCCCGGGCGCGGGATTTCAAATAGTCTTTCAGGATAAATCCATCTTGGCAACACATCAGCAATGAGCGTTTGATGTTGATCTCCTTACGGAGTTTCCCAATCGCTTCTTTCAGGCTTTTGCGTACCGCAGCATTATCGGTTTCAAAAGCAGCCTCTTTTACGGGTTGTGCCACCACAGTTTCGAGCTTTTCGAGAAAGTAGGTACAAGCCTTTTTTATACGTTCCTGCAAGGGCGCGTTTTGTTCGGCATCGTCGCTTTGCCGGATTAGCTGACGAATTTGCCGTTCAAACTTATTTGCTACGCTGATCAGTTCGTTTTTCAAAGGCTCTTTAATGGCTTCCAATTGTTGGTTGAGATTACCTAAAAGCAAGGCGCCATGCTCGTCGCAAAGTTTCTGAAGGTATTGGACTTGCCACAGGACAGGCTTGAAATCAAACAGTTCGCTTAGTAATTGTTGCTGGTAGTTTCTGCGCGATTCCAACAGTTCTTTTTCACCGGGCTGGTTCTTTTCAACTCCGTCAGTAAACGATACCACTGTTCCGTCGTTTTTAACGCTGTGGCTTTCAATGGGCGTGCTCAGCACCAGCCCCTCCAGCGATTTGCAGCGGCTCAGCGCCACATAAACCTGACCGTGTGCAAATGATTGCCGGGCATTGATAATCGCTTTTTCGAAAGTGAGCCCCTGACTTTTATGAATGGTAATGGCCCAGGCCAGCTTCAGCGGAAATTGCTCAAAAGTGCCAATCACGTTTTCTTCAATTTCCTGGGTTGTTTTGTTTAGTGCGTATTTGGCATTTTGCCACTCGTCTCGCTCAACCACAATCGGTTCGGTTTCCCCTTTGCATTGCACTTCAATGGAGTCTTCGTCAATGCCGATGATTTTCCCGATCTTACCATTGTAATACCGTTTTTCTGCTGAGCTGTCATTTTTAACAAACATCACCTGGGCACCGACTTTCAGTACCAACTCAATCTCGGTTGGGTACATATATTCCGGGAACTCGCCGTGTACGTTGGCTTCGAAAAAGTGCGCTTTTGGCTTGAGTTCCTTCAGTTTGGAATGATTGATTTCTTGTGACTGGTAGTTGTGGGTGGTCAGCGTAATGTAACCTTCGTGATCATCTGGTTTGAAGTTGGGTAGATAGCGCTGGTTCAGCATTTGCAGCGTGGATTCGTCGATCCGGTTTTCGCGGATCTGATTGAGCAGGTGAATGAAATGCTCATCGCTTTGCCGATAAATGTGTTTCAACTCAATACCGATGAAAGAGGCTTGTTTCAAAGCCCGACTGCTAAAAAAATAACAAGTATCGTAGTAGTTCTTCAGCAGGTTCCATTCGTCGTCTTTCACCACCGGCGCCAATTGTTGCAGATCGCCGATCATGAGGAGCTGAACGCCGCCAAAAGGTTTGCGGCGATCACGAAAACGACGCAGCACACCATCAATGGCATCGAGCAGATCAGCACGAACCATGCTGATTTCATCAATCACCAGCAAATCCAGGCTGCGGATGATGTTGATCTTCTCCTTGTTATAGCGTTTAACGGCTGTCGGGGCATTTGTTCCCGAAGGATTGCTGACAGAAAGTGAAGGATTTGCTTGCGGTACCTGGGGACCGAACGAAATTTGAAAAAACGAGTGAATGGTAACTCCTCCGGCGTTGATGGCAGCAACGCCTGTGGGAGCAACCACGACCATGCGTTTGGGCGACTGCCGTTTTAAGTTGTGCAGAAAAGTGGTTTTTCCGGTTCCGGCTTTTCCCGTCAGGAAAATATTTTGATTGGTGTAGCGCACAAAGTCGAGTGCGAGCGCTAATTGAGGATTGTCTGTGGTTTTCATTTCTGGCTGGCTCTGTTTTGTTGGATGAATGATGTAGTCGGGCTTGTATGAGATTTTGTTAAACTAAGCTACGAAAAAATTATGGCCTGTAAAAATCAAAACATTCTTTTTTTGAGCTGGTATTTTTTGATTTTCTTGGGACAAAAATTGAGGCTATGTTTATGCTATCGCTGACATATAAAATTCCGGTGAGTGAGGCCGATCAACATCTTGAGGCTCACATCCGTTTTGTCGAAAAATCTTACGAGGCGGGTTTGTTTTTACTTTCGGGGAAATAAGTGCCACGTACCGGTGGTGTCATTTTGGCGCGATGTGAGTCGCGGGAAAAACTGGAAGATATTATTCGTGAAGATCCATTTTTTGAATATGGAATTGCTGATTTTGAGATCACGGAATTTTATGCTACCAAAGCCGCGAATGGCTTGGAAAGCTTGTTGGATTAAACGATTTTTTTGCCGTGAAATTCGCTGGTGCGAATGTGCTGAATCAGCTTATTCAGATTGTCTTTGGTGACTTTCCCTGCGGCCACGATGATGATGCGGCCGTCAGCCCGGGTGATGAGCTGGTTTAGTATTTCAGCTCCTTCGTGTGCAGTTGCTTTGGTTCCTGAAGTTAAAATCCGGTCAACTCCTAGCTGAATGAGTGTTTCCAGTCCTTTCAAAGGCTCACGCAACTCATCGAAAGCTTTGTGGAAAGTCACTTGCATGGGACGCGCCAGCTCAATCAGCTTACGGGTATTGGTTTCGTCAATTGCTCCATCTTTTGTCAGCAGGCCAAACACCACAGCGGGTACACCCAGCGCTTTGCAACAGTTGATGTCAGCTTGCATAATCTGAAGTTCTTCTTCTGAATACACAAAATCACCACCGCGCGGACGAATCATTACAAAGGAAGGAATGGCCAGCTTTTCGATACAGGCTTTTATGGTTCCGTAAGATGGTGTTGTGCCTCCCTCTGCCAAATTTTCGCACAACTCAATGCGGCTGGCTCCGGCGTTTTGTGCAACAAACGCTTGGGTAAAATTTTCGATGCAGGCTTCTTTGATGATCATGATGAATTAGTTGTTTTGAGCTTTTGCTGTTTCGCTAAGATACTTTGCCAGCGAACTGGCCGCCAGCCAAGCCGTTGAGTACGCAATTTGCAGGTTATACCCTCCGGTGTTGGCATCCAGGTCAATCACTTCGCCTGCAAAATAAAGGTTTTTAATTCGTTTCGACTGCATGGTCTTGCCATCAATCTCGCTTGTTCTGATTCCTCCTGCGGTAATGATGGCCTCGTTGAATCCACGGTAGTCAATCACTTCAAACGGGAAGTTTTTCATGAGTAACATCACTTGCCGGCGTTCTTTTGAATTCATCTGATGACCTTGCTTTTTCCCGTCAATCTTGAGCTCACTGAGAAAAACCGGGATAAGTTTGGATGGGAGCCAACTTTTGAAAATATTTTCAATTTGCTTTTTTCCGTTGGCGTCCAAATCCCGAATCAGGCGGGCATCCAGTTTGCTTTCATCGAGTGCTGGTTTCAGATCGATTAGCATGCGAACCTGCCGTTTCTGATTGAGCGCGTCAACAACAAGCCGGCTCAAAGTTAGAATAATGGGGCCGGTCAGTCCGTAGTGGGCGAAAAGCATCTCGCCAAATTCTTCCTTTACTTTCTTGTTGTCGATCCAAACTGAAGCGTTGACATTTTTCAGGCTTAGCCCCTGAAGCTCGGCTGCCCTATTGCCCGAAGTGACCAGTGGAACCAAAGCTGGCCGCGCAGGTTCGACAGAATGACCAAGCCGCTCAGCGAGTAGGTATCCATCGCCGGTGGATCCGGTTGCCGGATAGGATTTTCCGCCAGTGCATAGCATGACAGCCGAAGCGAGAATCGTTTCATCTTGACCATTCCGCGATATCCGAACTCCGGTGATGGCACCTTGGTCTGCAAGAATTTCTTCTACTTTGGAAGAGTAGATGATGTTGACCTGACGTTTTTTCAACCAGTTCATTAGCGCATTGAGAACTTCCAGGGCGCTGTTGCTGGAAGGAAAAATCCGGCCGCCACGTTCCACGGTGGTTTCCACGCTTTCACTGTTCAATAACTCAACAATTTCTTTGTTGAAAAAAGCGCCAAAGGCAGGTTTTAAGTATTTCCCGTTTGGAAATATATTTTTGAAGTAGGTCGATTGATGGGCATCGTTGGAAATGTTACAGCGTCCTTTTCCGGTGATAAGTAACTTGCGACCTGCGGAACGCATTTTTTCGATCAGCAAAACCCGGAGTCCGAGCTCGGCAGCGCGCCCGGCAGCAATTAATCCGGCCGGCCCTGCTCCAACAACAATAAGATCATAGGTGCTTGTCAGTTCTTTTTTCGACATTCGGTTCCAATTTAGGCTGGCAAAAGTAAAGGTTTTCAGTCAACTTCTTCGTATACTTTGAGTATAAGTAGCAATGACGACAAAGCAAAAAAGCAACCCCTCGGGCTGCTTTTCTTTAATCATTGAATTAATTTTTACTTGGTTAGTAAATACTTGTTGATGTTTTCAATAAACATGTTCTTCGTTTCTTCTTCCGAACGCCCAATGCCTGCCATCATGACCGGCTTACCTTCCATGGGAATGTAGAGAAACGCAGGGATACTCTGGATACCAAATACGCTGGCCAATTCTCGTTCTTTCTGTGTGTCGATTTTATAAACGTCAATTTTGCCGGCAAACTCCTGCGACACTTCTTCCAGAATGGGTGAAGCGATCCGGCAGGGACCGCACCAATCGGCATAAAAATCAATCACAACGGGTTTGTCACCCAGAAATTTCCATTCTTCGGGCGATTCCTGGTAGTTCCAGACTTCTTTCAAAAAGTCATCTTTCGAAATTAATACTGTTCCTCCTGATTTTTCCTCCAATGAAACACTTACACTGTGATTCTCGGCAATCTTGTCCTTGTTCTTTCCGTTTCCGGTGGCACATCCGGCAGTCGTTACGGCTGTCAGCGTAATTATTGCTAAAAGCTTTTTCATATGATCTGTTTTTAATTGAATACGAGTTAATCAATTATTTTAAATATAAAAATACAAATATATAGAAATATAAATATCAATGATTGTGCCATTTTAAATTAGATGTTTTTTTGTCAGGTATGAAATTTTTTATTGCTGACGCAACCCCAAGCCTCATGAATGTATCTATTGTATGTAAATTCAAAATGAAAAAAGGAGAAAAAAATGAAGACGCTTTTGAAATTTAGTTTAATCGGACTGCTGACCATTGGTTTGTTCAGTTGCGATTTAAATGATGATGACGATTATTCCTTAGGGAATTACTGGGTTGGATTCGGTATTGTTGATGTGGAAAATGGATCAGATTATACCATTAAGATGGATGACGGAGCTGAGCTTTTTCCTGTGAACAGCGGGATTCATTGGCATGAAGAGGATGATAGCACGCGTGTTCTGGTCAATTATACCATTCTTGATGAGAAACGGGTGAATGAAGAGTTTGAAGAGTACTACGTTCGCGTCAATTCCGTGAAAGATATCTTGTTTAAAGGCATCTTGGATATCACCGAGGAAATTGAAGACAGCATCGGCAATGATCCAATTCATGTTGAAGACGTTTGGACCGTAAATAACATGCTGACGTTTGAACTTCAGTATTTGGGAAGCAACCGGATTCACTATGTGAATTTGGTGAAGGAGCCTGGTGAACTGACAGCGGCCGATGAGCCAATTCAGCTGGAATTGAGGCATAACAACCGCGATGATTATCCGGCCTACACCATGTCTTCCTTTGTTACTTTTGACCTGCGTTCGCTTCAAATTGAAGGACAGGATTCGGTGATGTTTACCGTAACCGGGAAAGACTTTCAGGGCGAAGCTTTTGAGTACGATGGAACTTATCACTATTGATGGGTGATTGCATCAATTGGTTAAGATGATGGCACCTGTCCCGTTTTGGGGGCAGGTGTTTTTGTTTTAATTGGTATTTTGCGTGAGAGAATCATTTTATAATTGTTTTCAAAAGTGTATTTTTCCGCTCCTGAAAATGAAATGAATCCATGAGAAATGTACTTACTTTATCTGTTCTGGCCCTGCTGTTAGCAACCGGAACGAAAAAAACAGTTATGGCGGAAGAAACGAAAACCTACGTTCCGGAGACACCGGTATTAAAATCGGACATCATGACTCCGGAAGTTTTATGGTCTTTTGGGCAGGTTGGAAATACCGAGTTATCACCCGATGGACTGACCGTTTTGTTCGGAGTAACTTATTATCACATCGAAGAGAACAAGTCGTATCGCGAACTGTATACCGTGCCCGCCAAAGGTGGTGAAGTGAAGCGGATTACCAATACTGCGGTCAACGAATCGGGAGCAAAGTGGCGGCCGGATGGAAAAAAGATCGGCTATCTGTTTACGGCCAATGGAGAAACCCAGCTATGGGAAATGAACCCGGATGGTTCCGGTGCTGAGCAAGTTTCGGAGGTTGAAGGTGGGATTATGGGTTTTAAATATTCGCCGGATCAGAAGCACATTTTCTACACCAAAGCAGTTAAGCTGGATGACGATATTCACGATTTGTTTCCGGATTTACCAAAGGCCAATGCCAGGCTGGAAGACGACCTGATGTATCGCCACTGGGATAAATGGCACGATTATACCTACAACCACATCTTCGTGGCTGCCTATGGTCAAGGTAAAATTACGGAGGGAAAAGATATTTTGGAAGGCCAAAAGTTTGATAGCCCGGACAAGCCCTTTGATGGTTTGGACGAAATTGACTGGAGTCCCGACGGAAAACAACTGGTTTACTCGTGCAAAAAACTGACTGGAAAGGAGTACTCCCTGTCAACCAACACCGACTTGTATTTATACGATCTGGAGTCGGGGCAAACGACCAATCTTACACAAGAAAACAAAGGATACGATAAGAGCCCGCTTTTTTCGCCCGATGGAACGAAACTGGCATGGACGAGCATGGCCCGCGATGGATACGAAGCTGACCAAACCCGTTTGTTTGTGCTGGATTTGAAGACCGGCAAAAAGACGAATTATTCGGAAGGCTGGGAGCAAAATGCAGGCCATCTAAGCTGGTCGAAAGATGGAAAGCTGATTTATTTTATCAGCAATATTCATGCGACTGATGAAATTTACAGTCTGAATTTAAAGAGCGGAAAAATAAGTCGCTTGACTGATGGGGTGCACAATTACCAATTGGCTGTTGAAACAGCGAATGGCAAATTGCTGGCGCAGAAAGTCTCAATGTCACAACCTGCCGAGTTATATTTGGTTGACCCGAAAACAGGCCAGGACGAACCGCTGACTGCTGTTAATAAAGGACTGCTCGACCAGCTGGAGATGGGGAAGGTAGAGGAGCGCTGGATAAAAACGGTCGACAATAAGGATATGCACCTGTGGGTCATCTATCCGCCCCATTTCGATCCGAATAAGAAATACCCCACTTTGCTTTACTGCCAGGGAGGCCCGCAAGGAACCGTGAGTCAATTTTGGTCGACCCGTTGGAATTTCCAAATGATGGCAGCCAACGGATATATCGTTGTTGCGCCAAACCGACGAGGCTTGCCCGGTTTTGGGATGGAATGGCTGGAGCAGATCAGTAAGGATTATGGCGGTCTGAATATTCAGGATTACTTGTCGGCCATTGATGCCCTTGCTAAAGAGCCTTATGTAGATGAAGAACGCTTGGGTGCTGTTGGTGCCAGCTACGGGGGCTTTTCTGTGAATTATCTGGCAGGACATCATGAGGGACGGTTTAGTGCTTTTATTTCACACTGCGGGATTTTTAATTTCGATCAGATGTATGTGACAACCGAAGAAATGTGGTTTGAAAATTGGGACATTGGTGGTCCGTTCTGGGATAAGGACAATCAGGTTGCTCAGCGTTCGTACAGCTTTTCGCCTCATTTGTTTGTTGAGAAATGGGACACTCCAATTTTGGTTATCCACGGTGAAAAAGATTTCCGGATTCCCTATACACAAGGAATGGGGGCATTCAATGCAGCTGTTTTGCGCGATATTCCGGCTCAGTTTCTCTATTTTCCCGAAGAAAACCATTGGGTTACTTCGGTGCAAAACGGAATCGTTTGGCAGCGGGTTTTCAAACAGTGGCTGGATCAATGGCTAAAGTAGGTCGATTGGTTTTGGTATAAAGTAAGGCAGCAAGTTTAATTATTGCTGCCTTACTTTTTTTACTGTTCATTTGGTGAAAAGCTAAAATCAGGGATAAAAGGATAAGCTGTGCCGAGATTCTTTTTGTGTTAAATTCTGCGGGTTGCTTTTTCAAGATTGGTGGCCATTTGGATCGGCACCTTGAGTGTAAAAGTGCTTCCTTTTCCGGGAAGAGAACAAACGGTCAGCTCGCCGTCCAATATTTTGGTGATACGCTTAGAGATGGCAAGGCCAACACCGATTCCGCTGTAAACACGAGTGCTCGAATCATCAAGTTGTCTGAAAAAATCAAAAATTAATTTTTGTTGATGTTCAGGAATTCCGATTCCGCTGTCTTTAATCTGGATGGAGAGCTTGTTGTCTTTGATGTCTGCCTTGTACTCAATAGTCCCGGAGCTCGTAAACTTAATGGCATTCTTCAGTAGATTGATAATTACCTGATTGATTTTGCTACAGTCTGCAATGAAATAATGGCCTATAAATTCAGATGATGGCGTATAAATCAATTCAAGTTTGTTTCCTTTCTCCGACGATTTAAGCATTTCATCCAATAAGGTTTTATGCTGAAGAAACATTTCTCTGCCTTTAATGTAGTCCTCTCGGATTTGTACAAAGGACTCATCGGCCAATGCCAGGTTAAGAATATCTTCAATAATTTGAAGGAGGTTCTTTCCGCTGCGATAAATTTTATCGGCAAAGTTGCTGATTTCTTCCGCCGGAATTTTGTTCATCCTTAACAGGTCACTAAACCCAAGAATGTGGTGCAACGGGGTTCGTAACTCATGGTTTACGGTTGCCAGAAAGGCTGATTTGATTTGATCGCTTTCTTCAGCTTTTTCCTTGGCTTCTACCAGCACATGGTGATGAATGTTGGCGTTTAGGGCACTGGCAATGGCATGGGCAACCGTATTCATGAGATGAATATCCGCGTCAAGCCAGGTTTTTTCCTCAACCACTGAATCGAACCCTATAAAACCGAGCAAATTTTTCTGGAAATGAATAGGTACTACCAATAATGAATTGATTGACTGGCTTTTCAGAACCTCTTTTTCGGCTCCGGCATCTTTTGGCAGTTCGCTTACCTGTCTGATGTAGATGTGTTCCAGTTTGGTTAGCTTTTTCATCCACCACGGGAAAACAGAGGACGGAAGATCCTGCAACCTCTCTTTTTCAGAAGAAATGGCAGGGGCATGCCACTCATGGGTATTGTCCATGAACAAGTTATTGTCCCGAAACTGGAAGACATAACAGCGATCCACTTTCAAAAACTCACCGATTCTTTTTAGTACCTGATCAATCACCTTGTCGACATCGTTCAGTTGTATTCCTACAAACTCAGATGAGATTTCGGAAACCAGTTTTTCGATTTCATAACGATACCGAAGGTTGTTTTTGGATTGGTAAAGTTCTGTTATATCGGTGGATGTACCGCTTAGTATTTTCGGATTTCCAAACGAATCGTATTCCGTAATTCCTCCGTTAAACTGGGCCCAAACCCAACTTCCGTTTTTATGCTTGAGCCTGGCTCTGAATGAAAAGTGCTTGTTGTTTTCTTGAAACACACCATTGATGGTTTCAGTAATCATGGCGATATCGTCAGGGTGGCAGCGCTTAAACCAACGCTTGGCACTAAAAGGATAAAGTTCTCCGGGAGTGTGTCCGATGAGCTGTGCCCAAGCTTCATTAACAATGAGTTTGTCGGTGTCGATGTTCCAATGCCAGATGCCTGTTTGGGCGGCATTTAACGCATTTTGGAGGATGCTTTCCTGAGATTGCTTTATTTGTTGCTTTTGTTCCAAATGGGTTAATATTAGCTTCTTAAAATTAGAGTTTAATTCTTCATCTCCCGCACACAACTGTGTTTTTAACTTTTATTAAGGCTTTGAAAAACAATAATATTTCTGGCTGCAAGCTGATGCGTGACTGTTATGAAAAATAAACTAAAGAACTTGTGTTTGATTCATGTTCTTGACCTGGTCTTAAGTATCAATTTAGCCTTTTTGAACGTACACTACAAATTACAAATAAAATTGAACGAAAAAGGGTTGTTGAAAAAAATCTTATCCACACGAAATTAACAATGAGTTATTTAGCGAAATGTGGGCGGTCTATTACTTATTTTTTATTCGATGTACCGTTTTATGATTCTTGGTTCAGACAATTTCTGAAGCAGCATCTTCATCCAGGAAGAAGATGATTTTACCTTGCTTAGGTTCAATATAGGACGTTGGGAGTTTATCGGCTATAGTCTTGCTACTCATGATTTCAGAAATCCTTTTTGCTTTCGATTTTCCTGAAATCAAAAAATAAACGCGATTCGCGTTGTTGATGACATTTCCGGTTAGGCTCACTCGTTTTTGACCTGTTTCAGGGTGTGAAGCCACTGCGCATATTCTAGTTGAATGAAGGAGGTTCAGCTCATGAGGGAAAATGGAAGCCGTATGCCCGTCATCGCCCATGCCAAGAATAATCAGATCGAAAACAGGCCAGCCTGCCCGTTCGTTGAGTTGTGATTGAATTTCACGAATGTAATCATCGGCTGCTTCGTCAGGAGGTAGTTCTCCTTTTATCCGGTGCACCTGGCCTTTGCTCATTTCAATTTTCGAAAGCAGGTGTTTTTTTGTCATGCCATAGTTGCTTTCATCGCTGGTTGGCTCCACGCAGCGCTCGTCGCCCCACCAGAAATGAATCCGGTCCCAGGGCATTGTCGAGGAGTAAGATTTCGCCAGGATGTCAAACAGAAGTTTGGGCGTGCTTCCCCCTGAAAGGGCAATGTCGAAGCGTTGTCGGTTGCTTTTTACCATGTGAAAAAGTTCAGAAGCAAAAGCTTCAGCTAGTTTTTGCGAGTTGGCAAAGATTTTTACTTCCTTATTTTTAGCCATGATCCTTCGGTTTTATTAGCAGCACCAGTCAATTTATTTAATTACAATTCGCAATAAGTGCCATCATTCGACAAGTTTTTACAGGGATAGCGCCATTGTCCGTCATCGATCAGCTGGTCAGCAATATCGGGTCCCCAGGTGCCTGCTGGATAGCCGTAAATGGGGATGTCCGGATTATTTTGCCAGGCATTCATAATGGGCTGTACGTATTGCCAGGCTTTTTCCACAGCGTCGCCGCGCGAATAAAGCGTGGCATCGCCCTGCATGCAGTCGAGCAACAAGCGTTCGTAGGCGGCAGGCAAGTGGTGAACATCGGCCAGGTCTCCATAATGAAAGTCCATGTTCACGGACTGGACGCGAAAGCCCGCTCCGGGAACTTTCATGCCAAATTTAAGCAGAATTCCTTCATCCGGCTGTATGCGGATGACCAGTTGATTGGTTGTTTGTTCACTGTTGTACTGGTTGCCAAACAGATGATGGGGTGTTTTTTTGAAGTGAATGACAACTTCGGTTACCCGCGTGGGGAGCTTTTTGCCTGTACGGATGTAAAAGGGAACCCCGGCCCAGCGCCAGTTATCAATGAAAAACTTCATTGCCATGAAGGTTTCCGTCCGGCTCTCGGGGTCAACCCCTCCTTCCTGACGATATCCTTTTACCAACTCGTTCTTGATATGCGATTCGATGTACTGCCCCCTGATCACGTATTTTTCAACATCTTTTTCCTCGATCGGCCGGAGCGACTGGAACACCTTCAGTACTTCATTCCTGATGGCATCGGCTTCCACCACTACCGGCGGTTCCATGGCCACCAAACCAACCAGTTGCAGCAGGTGGTTTTGCACCATGTCGCGCATGGCACCCGAGTGGTCGTAATAACCACCGCGATTCTCCACTCCCAAACTTTCAGCCGAGGTGATCTCAACGTGGTGGATAAAATTGTGGTTCCAAATGGGTTCGAAAATTCCATTTGAAAAACGTGTTACCAGCAGGTTTTGAACGGATTCTTTCCCCAGATAATGATCAATGCGGTAAATCTGCTCTTCTTTGAAATAGTTTAATAAATTAAGATTTAACGCTTTAGCTGATTGCAAGTCTGTGCCGAATGGTTTTTCAACGATCAATCTTCTAAATCCATCATTCGATTTGTTCAGGTCAATAGTGCCCAGGTTTTTTGGTATAATCTCGTAAAGCTGCGGAGGGGTGGATAAATAGAAGATAAAATTTTCGGGAATTAAGTTCTCTTTGGCAATCGTCAATAGCCGGTCTTTTAAAACCGGGTACTCATACGACTCAGCAGTGGAAATGGATTGATAGTAGAGCCGGTCTAAAAATTTTGCCAGCAGCTTTTCATCTTCTTTTTCTCCAAGGAATTCTGTCATACGTTGACGAAACTCCTCATCGGAAAGGTTGGTTCGGCTTACGCCAAGCACTGCGAAAGCGTCGGGCAGCAGCTTCTGCTTTTCCAATTCGAGGAGGGCAGGGATCAGTTTGCGTTTGGTCAAATCGCCTGAGGCTCCAAAAATGACTAATATATGTGAATCGGCTTGTTTCATGTCGGTTATTTTTCAGGGATAAACAAGTGGGTAGCGACGAAGTTGCTTCAATCGGTGATTTTTTTTTGCTGTGGGTTTTGAGTTGTCACGTACACAATAAATTGCCCGCAGTGTTTGAAATAGCTCAGTCGGAATAGTTGACGATGATTTGGCGTTTTTAGTTCAGCCGTTAGCTGGTTGTTTTGTTCAGGAACGAGCGAAATTTGGGTGGCAAAGTGAATTCCGGGTATTCCGGCAATTTTGTACACTGCTTCTTTCGCACACCAAAAAAGGCAATCCCAGTTTTTATTCTGGTTGGTCAGCTCAATTTCTTCGGGGGATAGGTATTTTTTTTTGACGCCGGAATAATTCCGGCTTATGCTTTCAATATCGAGCCCTACCTGCTGGTTGGGATGAAGAAAGATGCCTGCCAGTTGGTTCGAATGACTAATGCTAATATGCTGATAGCGAGGGTGGTTTATTTGTGGCTGTCCGTTGCTTGCATAAAGAACGGTTAAATCGCTGCATCCAATGTGTTTGAGCATCATCTTAACCGAGAGCCATTCCTGCTGGCGTTTTTTGCTTTTCAAGGATTGAAATGTCAGGTCTTTTTGCAGTGATGGCATCTGTGCCTTCAGCCAGTCCAGCTCCTCGGTCAGTTCCCAAAGAACCAATAAACCCTCGTCGATATGAATTTCTTTGACTAGTGGCATGGGTTAATTCCAGCTGGTTGTTTCAATCAGGTGAATAATGTCGGGCCGAAGAAAATTGATGACCGGACGAATAGAGTCAATGTTTGGTATTTCGCGGATGTAGAGTGCACCGCGCAAAAAGTGGTTGGTACTGTCAGTCAGGTAAAACTGAATGGGTGAAGCGGCGTTTCCTTCAATATAGTAAATGGTGCCATAAACGTTCCTGTCTGAATTAACAAACAAACGTTCCTCAATCGCATCGGCTTTGATGGAGTGGTCGTATGCCAAACGTCTTGATTCTTCCATGTGTTTTTTCAGGTCGTTTTTCAGTTGCGCATAGCTTAGGTGAAGGTCAGCTTTGTTGGCTGGAGTGCTAATGGTGATCGAACTCGAATCGCTATCGCTAACTTTGGCTGCAACGGGTTTCGAATAGTTAGCAATTTCGAAAGAATAGGGTAAATCGTGTTCTAACGTGTGATAAGATTTTTCGGGAAAGTCAATTCGAAAATACCCCCGGGGTTTTGGCGTGTACTCTTTTTTGCAACTGGCTAATGCCAGGAGTAGTGCGCCGATGAAAAGAATCCGGTACTGCATATAATCATTCGTTAGTTGATTTCAACTTTGATTTTTTTGATTCTCCGGTTGTCAACGGCTTCAATTGTAAATCTAAAATTTTCGCATGTCAGTTTCTCGTGCGCGACCGGAATCTCTCCTTTCAGTTCAAGAATCAGTCCGGCTAAAGTATCGGCATCTCCTTTGTAATCATCAAAGGTGTGGTCGTCGGTTCCGGTAACTTTATAAAAGTCGTTCAGCAGGATTTTTCCGTCGAACAGGTACTTATTTTCTGCGATTTTAGTGAAGTAGTTTTCTTCTTCATCAAACTCGTCGGCTATCTCTCCTACAATTTCTTCAAGCACATCTTCCAAAGTGACAATTCCAGAACTTCCTCCGTACTCATCAACTACGATAGCCATATGGACCTTGTTTTTTTGAAACTCTTCGAGTAGGTCGTCAATCTTTTTTGTTTCAGGTACATAAAATGGAGGTCGGATGATGGTCTGCCATTTAAAGTTTTCCTTTTTATGAATGTGGGGGAGTAAATCCTTGATATAGAGAATTCCTTTGATATCGTCGAATGAGCCGGAGTAGACGGGAATGCGCGAATAGCCCGACTCGTTGATCACGTTGATGACTTTGTTGTAGGAGTCTTTTAGATCAAGTGCTTCAACATCAACACGTGAACGCATGATCTCCACCACGTTTATGTTGCCGAATTTGACGATGCCTTCGAGAATTTCTTTGTCCTCAGCATGTTCATGTTCCAGGGTGAGTTCCAACGCCTGAGACAATTCGTTGACCGAAATATTTTGTGTCTGTTTTTGAAAGCGCTTATTAACAAAAGATGTTGAATAAATCAGGACCGAGTTGACGGGGCGAAAAATGTGTTCCAGCACGTTCAGCGGGATGGCCATAAAACGGGCAAATCCCATTGGATGTCTTGTTGCATAAACTTTTGGAACAATTTCGCCAAAGAGCAACAGGATGAACGTAATGACGATGACCTGGAAAACAAATCCCAGGGTAGGGGAGGAGGTAAAGTTGAAAAGCTTTTCGGTGGCAAAGGCCGAAAGAATGACAATGCCGATATTCACAAAGTTATTGGCGACCAAAATGGTCGCCAATAACTTTTCAGGGTGTTCAAGATTTTTCTGGATTGCAAGATTCTGCTTGCTTTTAACAGCCTTTAATTTTTCCTGATCCTGCGGGCTCATTGAGAAATAGGCAACTTCGGAGCCTGAAATCAAGGCAGACGAAAACAATAGGATAAAAATAAAAGCAAGACTTAGAATTACAGCGGTTGTTAACGGGTAAAACTCAATTTCCCAGTTCAATGCTGTGAGTATCGGTAAAGGGTCTGTTTCCAATGAAATCAATTTTAGTTACTAAAACGGCAAATCGTCTTCTTCGTTCGGTTCAAAGTCGGGTTCGCTCACACGATTTTCCTTTTCATTTTGCGGGGCGGCGTGCTGGTGGTCGCTGCTTCCACCTTGGTTGCGCGGTCCTCCAAGCATTTCCATGTTGTCGCCGTAGATTTCAGTTGTATAACGTTTGTTGCCTTCTTTGTCTTCCCATGAACGGGTACGAATCCGGCCTTCAATATACAAACGGTCACCCTTTTTAACGTATTGCTCGACAACTTTTGCCAAGCCTCTCCAAATAACAATGTTGTGCCATTCGGTGTTGGTCACTTTTTCACCGTTTTTTGCGGTGTAACTCTCAGAGGTCGCCAGCGGAAAATTGGCTACTGCAACGTCTTTGTCAAGGTACCTGACTTCAGGGTCTTTGCCAACATTTCCGACTAAAATAACTTTGTTTACTGACATAGTTTAGGATTTAAAAATTAAACAATAATAAATTTACAAAATTTCCTCCTCTGAGAGCGTGTTATTTTAAATAATTTCATGAACTGCACAATTTGGGGGCTAAAACCCTCTCTTTCTCATACGAACGAATCAAGTCCAGTTGTTCTGCTCCAATTCTTTTTCAATTGGTTTTGGAACGGCAAAGTTAGAAATATCTTTTTTATTCACCCTAATCATAGACGATGGGATATCTATTTTACCATCTATTTTAAGGTAGATGAACCGATAAAAAATATGTTGGTGAGTCAATACCTGCTTTTGCCAATGGCTTTCTTTTATTATTTGAATTTCGGTTCCTGGTAGAAAAAGGAACTGGAAATCTTTCATAATCGTTACTAGCTCGCTCTTTTCGATCGTTTCAATCAATGGGAATTCATATAGATTTTGCCAAATGTCATTTTTAGTCCGCTTGTTGAGGTAGGTATATTGGTCCTGTTCAATAATCAAGTAATTAAAATAACGTTTCCTGATTTTGGTTTTTCCTCTTTTTATTGGCAACAAATCAATTGTGTCATTTTTCCAGGCAACACATCGCTGACGGAAGGGGCATTTTTTGCAATCCGGATTTTTAGGCTTGCATTGAATGGCGCCAAACTCCATCACGGCCTGGTTGAAGTTTCCGGGTTGGCTGGAGTCGATCAATTCATTCGCCAATCGTGTAAATTCCTTCTTTGCTTTTCCAGTATCGATGGGTGTATCAATTCCATAAACACGCGACAAAACCCGATATACATTGCCGTCGACCGTGGCATGTGGCAGACCGAATGCCATTGAAGCAATTGCCGCCGCTGTATATTCGCCCACGCCTTTTAAGCGGAGCAAGCTCGCATAGTCGGCCGGAAACTTCCCATGATGTTTTTCAACGATTGTTTTTGCTGTACCATGCATGTTCCGGGCACGGGAATAGTAGCCAAGTCCTTGCCACATTTTCAGGATATCATCTTCCGATGCGTTTGCAAAATCATGAACTGTAGGAAAAGCATCAATAAACTTTAAATAGTAGGCTAGGCCCTGATCAATTCGGGTTTGCTGCAGAATGATCTCCGACAGCCAAATAGCATAGGGATCAAGCGTTTTTCGCCAGGGGAGTTCGCGCTTGTTCTTTTCGTACCATTGCAGAACAATTTGGGGGAAAGAGCTGTTTTTTACCATAACTGCTTTAAAATCTTTAGGGATTGCAAAAATAATTCATTTCAGATGTATATAGTTTTTAAATAATTTTTATTTTTGCACACCGATTAGCACGATTTTTATAATTTATTGAAAACTAAATATTTTAAGAGATGACTAAGGCAGATATTGTAAATGAAATTAGCAAGAACACGGGAATCGAAAAAGTAACAGAACAAAAAACTGTTGAGGCTTTTATGGAAACAGTAAAAGACTCATTAACTGAAGGAAGAAATGTATATCTTCGGGGATTTGGTAGCTTTATAGTGAAGAAAAGAGCGGAAAAGACAGCACGAAATATTTCCAAGAATACAACAATTATTATTCCTGAGCATTTCATTCCGGCTTTTAAACCAGCCAAAACATTTGTTGCTCAAGTTAAAGATGAAGTAAAAAAATAGAGTTATGCCAAGCGGAAAAAAAAGAAAAAGACATAAGATGGCTACGCACAAGCGTAAAAAAAGACTACGTAAAAACAGACACAAGAAAAAGAAATAGTCTTACGCTTTTTCTAGCAGTAGCCTGAAAAAGAAAAAATGATTAAACCTAAAGTGCGAAAGTGCTTTAGGTTTAATCTGTTATTAACTAATGTAAAAAGTTACATTATCATTTAAAATCAAAATAACGTTGTGAGTAGCGATCTAATTATTGATGTCTCTCCCTCTGAAGTCGTTATTGCCTTATTAGAAAATAAACGCTTAGTTGAACTTACCAGGGAAAAAAGCGGAGCAAAATTTGCCGTAGGCGATATTTATTTAGCCAAGGTGAAAAAAATTATGCCGAGCTTAAACGCTGCATTCATCGACGTTGGTTATGAAAAAGATGCATTTCTGCATTATCTCGACATGGGACCTCAATTTTCAACTTTGAATAAGTTTATGAAAATTGCCAGTTCCAAAAAGAACCGTATTTCTTCATTATCTAAAATTCATTCTTTGCCCGATATTAATAAGGAAGGCAAAGTAACAGAAGTCCTTAAAGCAGGCCAAAATATTCTGGTCCAAATAGCCAAAGAACCCATTTCTACCAAGGGCCCCAGGCTGACTTCTGAGCTTTCAATAGCAGGACGAAATTTAGTGTTGATGCCTTTTAGCGACAAAGTGAGTGTGTCGCAAAAGATTAGCTCAACCGAAGAAAAAAACAGGCTGAAGAAATTAATACAAAGTATTCGACCGAAGAAGTATGGTGTGATTGTCCGAACCGTTGCCGAAGGTAAACGGGTAGCTGAGCTGGACCAGGAATTGAAAAGACTGGTGGCCAAGTTTGAAACCACTTTCCAAAAACTAAAAATAGCCACCGCCCCGGCTTTAATTGTTGGAGAGATTGACCGGACAACAGCTTTATTACGAGATATTTATACCCCAACGTTCAACAGTATTATCGTTAATGATGCTGCTGTGGCCGACGATGTAGCCGATTATATTGCGACGATTGCTCCGGAAAAACGAAAGATTGTAAAAACCTACAAAGGCGGACAGCCAATTTTCGAATATTTCGGAGTAGACAAGCAAGTAAAAGCGTCATTTGGACAAACCGTTTCATTTAAAAATGGCGCTTACCTGATCATTGAACACACCGAAGCTTTTCATGTGATTGACGTTAACAGCGGCAATCGGTCAAAAGCGGGAGTCGATCAGGAAACCAATGCACTGGAAGTGAACCTGGCAGCAGCCGAGGAAGTAGCAAGACAGTTGAGGTTGAGAGACATGGGAGGAATCATCGTGATCGATTTTATCGACATGCATGAAGCAGGAAACCGGCAAAAGGTTTTCGAACGTATGAAAGAGGCGATGGGAGCCGATCGCACCAAACACAACATACTGCCGTTAAGTAAGTTTTGTTTGATGCAGATCACCCGCCAGCGGGTAAGGCCCGAAGAGCATGTGGAAACAGCTGAAGTCTGTCCATCGTGCAAAGGCACCGGAAAAATAACGCCGACCATTCTCTTTACAGATGAACTAAGCAGTAAAGTCAACTACATTTTCAAGGACTTGAATAAAAAGAGCTTGACGTTGAAAGTTCATCCGTATGTGGCCGCTTATCTGACTAAAGGGATTCATTCCATTAAAAGAAAGTGGGCTTTTAAGTATTTCAGACGAATCTCTGTTGAAGGTGTGAATGCCTACAGCTTTCTGGAATATCATTTTTACGACGACAATTTAGAAGAAATTATTCTTTAATAGCTAAAAAATCCCGGACGAAAAGTTCGGGATTTTTTTGTTTAAAACTCATTAACAATCATTCAGTTTTCTTTTGAAATATCCAAATATGTTGATATTAAAATATTTAAAGAAAAGAAAAGCTCAGCCAAAGCGCGCAAATGGTTGAATGTCATTTCAGGAACAAGCATTTCCTGACTATCTTTGTTATATTCATCAAAAAAATAGAAGTTATTCCGTATGAAACCAAAAAAGCGTATCCTCACAATCGCTCTGCTTTTGTTTGTATTTCCGTTATTTGCACAGGTCCTGGAGCCAGTTAAATGGAGTTTCGATTCGAAACAGGATGGCAAAGAAGTTCAACTCATCTTTAAAGCGACCATAGAAGAAACCTGGCATTTGTATGATACCTATCTCCCGGAAGGCGGACCGGTACCAACTTCGATCAACTACGAAGATACCACCCAGTTTGAATTTGTTGGCGATTTGCAAAGAAACCCGCAACCGGTTGAGGAGTTTGACCAAACCTTTCAGATGAACTTGCGGTTCTACAGCGACCAGGTAGAGTTTATTCAAAATATTCGCTTGAAGAACGATGATCCGCTTGCGATTTCCGGCTATGTGGAGTTCATGTGT
>ENA-ORCU01000282-ORCU01000282.1-marine-metagenome-genome-assembly--contig:-NODE-282-length-21220-cov-3.124533_pt1 | contig 21220 bp, 15 predicted proteins | sample MGYA00248631_ERZ508512 | MGnify/ENA primary metagenome ERZ508512 (study PRJEB26183, sample SAMN06268844) | marine metagenome | isolation source: Tt an P1 anaerobic enrichment on pine from sediment taken...
AGGCGCTGGGCTACGTGCCCAACAAGATCGCCGGCGCACTGGCCTCGCAGCGGGTGAACCTTGTCGCGGTGATCATTCCGTCGCTGTCCAACATGGTCTTCCCCGAAGTGATGACCGGCATCTCCGAGGTGCTCGAGGATTCGCCCCTGCAGCCGGTGGTGGGCGTGACCCATTACAAGCCCGAGCGCGAAGAGGCAGTTCTTTACGAGATGCTGTCTTGGCGGCCCTCGGGCGTGATCATCGCGGGTCTGGAACACAGCGAGGCGGCCGGCGCCATGCTGCGCAATGCCGGAATCCCGATCGTCGAGATCATGGATGTGGACGGCGAGCCGGTCGATTCGGTAGTGGGCATCTCGCACCGCCGCGCCGGTGGCGAGATGGCCCGCGCCATCGCCGCCGAGGGGTACAAGCGGATCGGCTTCATGGGCACCAAGATGCCGCTCGATCACCGGGCGCGGAAACGCTTTGAAGGGTTCACCGCGGCGCTTGCCAAGGCCGGGCTAGAGGTGGCCGATCAGGAATTCTATTCGGGCGGGTCCGGGCTGGCCAAGGGGCGCGAACTGACCCAGGCCATGCTGGAACGCACGCCGGATCTGGATTTCCTGTATTATTCCAACGACATGATCGCGGCGGGCGGGCTGCTCTACTGCCTGGAAAAGGGCATTGACGTCCCCGGCCAGCTGGGGCTGGCGGGCTTCAACGGGATCGAGCTTCTGGACGGGCTGCCGCGCAAGCTGGCCACGATGGACGCCTGCCGCCGCGAGATCGGCCAGAAAGCCGCCGAGATCATCCTCGAATGCAGCGAGAAGGGCCTGCCCGGCCTCGGCGCGCGCATCGAGCTGACCCCCAAGCTCAGCCCCGGCGAGACGCTGCGCCGCGGCTGAGCCGGTCCGGTGGACAAGCCGGCCCCTTTCGTGTTTAACCCGCCTCGAAATCGCCCTTCGGGCGGCACGGCGAGAGGCCCCTCATGACAGATGTCTCGATCGTTATTCCGATGAAGAACGAATCCGAGAACGTGGCGATGCTGCTGGACGAGATCGCGGCCGCCTGCGCGGGACAGGATTACGAGATCATCATCGTCGACGACGGCTCCACCGACGACACCGCCGGGCAGGTGCGCGCCGCGATGTCCGCGCATCCCGGCCTGCGCCTGCTGCAGCATCCGCAATCGGCCGGCCAGAGCGCGGGCGTGCATAGCGGCGTGCTGGCCGCGAAGGGCGCGGTCGTCTGCACGCTGGACGGCGACGGCCAGAACCCGCCCGCCGAACTGCCCAAGCTGTTCATGCCCCTGTTGCAGGACAAGACCGGCAGGCTGGGGCTGGTGGCGGGGCAGCGCGTGGGGCGGCAGGACACGCTGTCCAAGAAACTCGCCTCGCGCTTTGCCAATGCGCTGCGCGCGCGCATCCTGAAGGACGGCACGCGCGACACCGGCTGCGGGCTGAAGGGCTTTCGCCGCGACGCCTTCCTGCGGCTGCCCTATTTCAACCACATGCACCGCTACCTGCCGGCGCTTTTCAAACGCGACGGCTGGGAGGTGGCGCTGGTCGATGTCAGCCACCGGGAACGCCACGCCGGCCGGTCGAAATACAACAACCTGCAGCGCGCGCTGGTCGGAATCTACGACCTGATCGGGGTGTCCTGGCTGATCCTGCGGCGCAAGACGGCCCAGCCGACCGAAGTGGAGCGCCCCGATGGCTGAGACCGTCTTCACCTGGCTTCACGTCGCGTCCTGGACCGAGTTCTGGTGGGTGGTGATCGGGCTGGGCGGGCAGCTCATGTTCACCGCGCGCTTCCTGGTGCAGTGGATCGCCTCCGAACGCGTGGGCCGCTCGGTGGTGCCGCTGGCCTTCTGGTATTTCTCGGTGGGCGGCGGGCTGATCCTGTTCTGCTACGCGGTCTACCGCAAGGATCCGGTCTTCATCCTGGGCCAGTCGATGGGCCTGTTCATCTATCTGCGAAACCTGTGGCTGATCTATGGCGAAAGACGCCGTGCCTGAGCCGCGCGGCTGGCTGATCCCCGCGCTGGCCCTCGTCGCCGCCATCACCGCGGCGCGGGTGGCGCTGCTGTGGCTCAACCGGATGGACCTGTTCGTGGACGAGGCGCAATACTGGCTCTGGGGTCAGGAACTGGCGCTGGGCTACTATTCCAAGCCGCCGATGATCGGCTGGGTGATCCGCGCCGCGACCGACCTGGCGGGCAGCGATGCGCCGTTCTGGGTGCGCCTGCCGGCGCCGCTTTTCCATGCCGCGACGGCGCTGGTCCTGGGCGGCATCGCGGCGCGCCTGTTCGACGCGCGCGCGGCGGTGCTGGTGGCGGCGGGCTACGCGACGCTGCCGATGGTCTCGCTGGCCTCGGTTCTGATCTCGACCGACACCATCATGTTTCCCTTCCTGGCGCTGGCCCTGCTGGGCTATCTGCGCCTGCTGGAACGGGGCGGCGCGGGCACCGCGGCGCTGACCGGCATCGCGCTGGGGCTGGCCTTCCTGTCGAAATATGCCGCCATCTATTACCTGATCTGCGCCATCCTGGCCGTGCTGTTCGTGCGCGGCGCACGCCCGCGGCTGGTCGACGCGCTGGTGGTGCTGGCGCTGTTCGGGCTGGTGATCTCGCCCAACATCCTGTGGAACGTTCAGCACGGCTTCACCACGCTGGAACACACGCTCGACAATGCCGACTGGGTGCGCGACCCCGGCGCGCGGGCGGGGCTGAACCCCGACCAGCTGGCCGGGTTCCTCGGGGCGCAGTTCGCGGTGTTCGGCCCGGTGCTTTTCGGCGGGCTGATCTGGCTGACGCTGCGCGCCCCGCAGGCCGGGCCCGAGCGGCAGTTCCTGCTGCTCTTCGCGCTGCCGATCATCGCCATCGTCTGCGTCCAGGCGCTTCTGTCCAAGGCCTATGCCAACTGGGCCGCGGCGGCCTACCTGGCGGGCACGGTGGCGGTTCTGCCCTGGCTCACGCGGCCCTGGCGGGTGGTTTCATTCGTGATCAACGGATTGGTCGCGGTGATGCTTCCGCTGGTCGGCGTCTATGCCGAGAGCCTGAGCTATGGTCCGCAAGACCGCCTGGTCGCCGCCCGCTACCTGGGCCGCGCCGAGATGAGCCGCGCGATCATCGACGCCGCGCGGGCCGAGGGGCTGGGGACCGTGGTCGCCGCGAACCGCGACCTGCTGGCCGATCTGTTTTACACCGGCCGCGACAGCGGGCTGCGCTTCTTTGCCCTGCCCCCGGAGGGCCGCGCGCCGCATCACTATGCCCTGAAATATCCTCTGCCCGCCGACATGGAAGGCGAACTGCTCTTCGTCACCAGGTCCGCCCCCGCCTGCGCCGCGGACCGCGCCGCGCAGGCCGCGATCACCCCCGAACGGGGGGCCTATCGCGGCAAGACCTGGCATCTCTTCCGCCTGCCCGCCGATTGCTGGGCGCGCTGAGCCGAAAACCGCCTCACGCCAGCAGCATCACCACCCCCAGCAGCAGCGGCAGGGGCAGCGAGATGGCGCTGCGCAGAAGCAGGAAGCGGCGCCCCATGAGGGGGAGCTCATAAGCGATGGAGCGGTTGAGGTTCATCACCGACCAGGCGGTGACATAGGCCATCAGCGCGGCCCAGCCGGCGCCCGCCTTCAGCGCGGCCGCGCCGATGGCGAAGGCGACGAACGGCCCGCCCGGCGTCAGCGCCCCGAAGACAGAGGCCAGCCCGATCCCCGACAGCCCCGCGCTTTCGCCGAACATCTGCTCGATCCGGCCGACCGGCAGCAGCTCGGCCATGAAGCCCGCGCCGATCAGGCCCACGACCAGGCGTGGCACCATGAAGGCCATCGTCGAGAACGCGCGCGCGCGAAGCTCTGCCACGGTGTCGGGGGCGGTCCGGCGCAGCCGGCTCAGCATCGCCAGCGCAAGCGCCCACAGAAGGAAGGTGCCGATGAGGATGTTCACCGCCCGCCCCCTTTCCGCGCCAGCAGGTGGCGCACGGCCAGCCCGAACAGCACCGGCGCGCCCAGCGACAGCCCCACGCGCAGCGCCACGAATTCCGGCGGCAGGAAGGACAGCTCCCAGATCAGCGTGCGGTTCAGCCCCACCAGCACCCAGCCCGAGACCAGCGCCACCCCCGCGCCGAGATCGGCGCCCGCGCCCATCAGCCCGACGGTCAGCGGATAGGTCACGCCGGGCCCGCCGGGGATGAGCGCCCCCGCGGCGGTGGCGATGGCCAGGCCGCGCAGGCCGCTGTCGGGGCCGACGAGGCCGAGAATGCGCTCGCGCGATACCAGCAGGGGCAGCGCCGTCGCGATCAGGACACCGGCCAGGATCTTGGGCATCAGCGCCGCGGCAAAGCCCAGATCGCGCAGCAGCAGCTCCCAGAACCGGCCCGGCCCTTTCAGCACCCACACGGCGAGGCCCGAGACCACGGCCAGCGCCAGGATGAACAGGAAGGAGCCATCGATCAGCTTGCGCGGCGTGCTGCCGCCCGGCGGCGTGTCCTGGTCTCTCTGCATGGCCACCGGTTTCGCACCGGCCGCGACCGGATGCAATCGCCGCCTCCCCGCGCGCTGTGCGTCGGCAGGCCCCGGCGACAGCATCGCCCAATCTTTCGCCTCTCATGCCACCGCGGTCATCGCCGGCGCTCCCCTTTGACGTGAATCAATGATCGGGCAGACCGTCCGAGTCATTTTTGGGCATGGAAGCCATTTTTATTCTTCTTACAGCCATCCTTGGGATCGCGATCTATATCGTCGCGCCGATCCTCGCCTGGGTGTCGTTTTTTCGATCGAGAAAGGCCAACAAGGATCGCGAAGGGCTTCGCAGCGAACTCATTTCCCTGCGCAATCAACTCGACGACTTCCGGGAAACCGTTGATCAGCTGAAAGAGGCTGCCGCGCCAGCGCCCGCCCCGGCGGCGACGACGGGCGGTGCGGCCGCCGCGGCGGAGGCCCCCGCCGAAGAAGCCATTCCCGCGCAGGTCGAGGGGCCGTGGGCCGCAGCCGAGGCCGCGCAGGAACAGCCGGTCGAGGCGGAGGCCGAACAGCCGGCCGAGGAGCGCCCCATCGCGCCCGCTCCGGAGACCAAGGCATTGCCGGCGCCAGAGCCCTCGGCCATCGCCGCGAGGGTCGAAGCCGAAACGGCCGGGATCGGGCCGGAACCGGTGATCACCGCAGAGCTGGAAGAACCCGCGCTTGCCCAAAGGGAAATCGCGGCGGCAGCTGTTGCCGAACCGGCCGAGACGCCGCCCCGGGCGCCCACCCCCGTCTCGGAAACCGCCGCCGGCCGGGGCCTTGCGCGGATTTCGGCCGCGCTTTTCCCCGCCGATCGCCAGGAGGGCGACTGGGAAACGCGGATCGGGCGCAACTGGCTGAACATCATCGGGATCATTGTGCTGATCGTGGGGCTGGTCCTGCTGATCCAGCAGACGCTTCTCTTTCTGGGCGCTGGCGGCAAGATCGCCCTGGGCGCCGGCGTTGCCGCGCTCCTTGTCGGTGCCGGTCTCTACCAGGAGAGGCAGGAGCGCTACCGCATCTTCGCCCGCACCCTTGTCGGCGGCGGATGGGCGCTGCTCTATTTCACCGCCTATGCGGCCTATAATATCGAGGCCGCCAAGATCATCCAGGATGAGAAGCTCGCGCTTTTGGCGCTGCTGGGAACGGCCGCGGCGATCATCGCCCATTCCTTCGCCTACCGGTCGCAATTCGTCACGGGGCTGGCCTATGGGCTTGGCTTCCTGGCCCTGCATCTGAGCCCGATTTCCTTTTACAGCCTGGTCGCGGTGGCGATCCTTGCAGGCTCGATCGTGGTCGTGATCCGCTTCACGGACTGGCGCATGCTGGGGCTCGGGACGGTGGTCGCGACCTATGGCACGCATGCGCGCTGGCTGTGGGAGACCGAAATGGCCCGGCAGCTCGGCACCGCCGAGATCCTGCTGTCCGGCCTGCCCCCGCAGGCGGCCTTCTGGGCGAATATGGGATTGCTGTCGCTCTACTGGGCGTTCTTCTGTGCCGCGGCGCTCGTCCACCCGGTCACGCGCAGGCCGGACCGGATGACGGATCTGGCCGCCTCTGTTCTGAACATGGTCGGGCTGCTGTCGCTCTGCGCCTGGCAGATGGCCGAGCACGTGCCGGGCAACACCCATTACCTGGCGGCCGTGGCCATCGTGCCTTTCGCCGCGATCGCGCTCGTCGACCGGGTGCAGGAGCGCCCGCTGCTGTCGCAGTTCAACGGCTCGGTCGCGGTGATCCTCTATGCCGCCGCCCTGCCATTGGCGCTTGAGCCCGAGGGCCTGTCGGCCGAATGGCTTGCGCCTTACTGGACGGCTGGCGCGGCGGCGGTCTGGCTGATCGGGTACCGCGCGAGGCGCGCGCTTTACCGGTATGAGGCCTATGGGATCGCCGCGCTCGCCCTGGCCGCGGCCCTGATGAACAATTTCGCGGGGCGCATGGCCGACAAGGACGCCCTGCTCTGGTACGCCGCCCTGGCGACGCTGGTGCTCTACGAAGCGGCCACCGAAATCCTGCGCAAGGCGCGCCAGCACTCCCGGCTCACGGAACAGGATTTCAGCTTCGCGGTGCTCGCCGTGCCGGGCTCCGCCGCCCTGATCGGGGCCGCCAGCTGGAGCGTCGTGGCGCAATACGAGGCCGGGATCGCCTGGGCCGTCATCGCCTTGCTGCTCCTCGAGATCGGGGGGCGAAGGGACCGCCCCCTTCTTCGGGCCCAGTCCTATCTGATGGGGCTGGCGGGTTTCCTGGCCCTTGCCGGGCTGAACCTGTGGGGCGACCTGCCGCCCGGCGATTTGCCGCCCTGGTCCTACGCCCTGGCGGGGTCGGCCCTGTTCTACCTGGCCAGCGCCCGCCTTCTGTTCGCCCGCTGGCCGCTGGACAAGAGCGAGGCCAAGGCGGCATCGGCGCCGGCGGCCCTGGCCACGGTCCTCTATGCCGGCAGCACCCACGCGGCACTGCCGCTGGAGACCGTCTGCCTCGCCTGGATCCTCTGGGCGCTCGTCCTTCAGCAGACAGGCCGGATGATCGGCAGGACCCGCATTGCCGAGCAGGGGCTTCTGCTGGGCGCCGCGGCCTTCGCCATTGCCGTGGCCGTGAATGTCTATCGCCTGGGCGACCCGGTCCCGGCGGGGCCGGTGCCGAACTGGCTGGCCCTCGCGGCGACCACGGCGGGCCTCTATCTGATGCATGTCCGGAACCGGACGGCGGCCCGCTCGCAGAGCATGGGTTCGGTGGCCAGATCCGGCGCCTTCCTTCATGCCGCCACGCTGCTGTTCGCCCTGCTGATCTGGCGCGAGCTTCCGTCGGTCACGGTGGCGCTGGCATGGGCGGCCCTCGGCCTGGCCCTGTTCGAGCTTTCCGTGCCGACCGGCAGCGCGATGCTGCGTCAGCAGTCGCATCTGCTGATGGTGGCCGTCTTCGCCCGGCTCTTCATGGCCAATTTCATCACCCCCGGCGAGGCGTTCGGGATATCGCACCGGCTCATATCGGTCGTTCCCGTGATCGTCACGCTCTATTACCTGCGGGCGCGCATGCTGGAGCTTCTGCCCGAGGCGAAGCCGGAGCCGTCCACGCTGTTCCGGATCCGCGAGCGCGCTTTCGGCGCCAGCCTCTACGCCTGGGCCGCCGCGATCCTGCTGGTGGTTCTGGCCCGGTTCGAGGTCGGCAGCGCCTATACCGTGGCGGTCTGGGCCCCCATCTTCGTGGTGTTCCTCGTCCTCGGCCTGGCATGGGACAACCGTGATTTCCGGTTCCAGAGCTACCTGCTCGCCGTGCTGCTCTTTGCGCGCAGCTGGACGACGAACGCCTATCTGGAGGGCTCCCTCTTCGGCATTCCCGAGCGGATCGTGACCGCCCTGCCCGTGGTGGTGGCCTTCCTCTTCGCCGTGATCCGCACGCCGCGGCGGGCCGAGGGGCCTGCGCCGGTGGCGGCGCAGCGCGTGGTGCGCTTTCTGCAGTTCTTCGACAGCCATGCCCGGCCTGCCTTCTCGATCCTGTTCTCGCTGCTCGTGGCGCTCTTGATCTTCTACCAACTGCCGATCGACCTGGTCTCCATCGGCTGGGCGGTCGAGGCGCTGTCGCTGTTCGTGCTGGGCTTCACCATCAAGGAACGCAGCCTGCGCCTCTCCGGCCTCGCGCTGCTGCTGGTGTGCCTGTTCAAGGTCACCTTCCTCGACCTCCGGGGGGTCGAAACCATCTACCGGATCTTCTCGTTCATCGTGCTGGGCATAATCCTGCTGCTCATCTCGCTCGGCTACAGCCGCTACCGCCGCATCCTGGACAAGTACCTCTGACGCCATGTGGAAAAGAGCCTCGAAATTCGTCCTCGCCGTTTGCGTCGCGCTGTTCGTCGCCGCCGGCGCGCTGCTGTGGACGAGCCCGACCTCCTACAAGGTCGATTTCGACGCCGTGCTCGATATCTGGGGCGATGTCGCGCGCGATGTCGACAGCTTCACCAAGACCGCCACGCGGGTGTCCGTGCGCAAGGAAATCGAGGTCGGGGATGCGATCGCCAAACGCCTCTGGGTGAAGGAAAGGACGGGCAGGGATCAGGCCTATGTCGAGGGCGTCGGCCAGCGGATCGCGGCCCATGCGCGGCGGCAAGACATCCCCTTCCGGTTCCATGTCGTCGAATCGCGCGATCCCAACGCCTGGGCGGTCGCGGGCGGCCATATCTACATCACCACCAGCCTGCTGGATCTCCTGCAGACCGAGGCCGAGCTTGCGGCCGTGCTGGGCCACGAGATCGCCCATGTCGACCTCAGGCACTGCATCGAACTGCTGCAATACGAGCTGCTGCTGCGGCGCGCGGGGTTCGGGGACATGGCGATCCTCGTCAGCATTGCCGAACAGCTGGTCCGCTTCGGCTACAGCGAGGTGCAGGAGCGCGAGGCCGACCGGCTCGGCCTGCTTCTGGCGGCCGAGGCGGGCTATGCGCCGCTGGGCGCGCTCGACGCCTTCGAGCGGATGTATGTGGAGTTCGGCCCCGAGGAGGCCGACAGCGCGCAGACCAAGGGGCCGGAGGGCGAAATCACCCGGGCGCTCTCCGAGGCGCTGGAGGCGTATTTCGCGACCCATCCGCCATTCCTCGACCGGCTGGACGAATTGCGGTCCCTGCTGGACTGGAACATGTCCGCCTGGGAAGGGCGGGATTTCTATCTCGGCGCGTCGAACCATCGCGACCGGCTGTCCCGCAGGCAGGCCGAACGCGCCGAGGAATTCGTCACCTATTCGGCCTCGTCCCCGGCCTATCTTCTGGCCCGGGCCGAGATTGCCGGCCTGGTGGGGCGCACGAACGAGGCGCTGGACCATTACGCGGATGTGCTGGCGAAGGACCCCCAGTCCCGGGCAGCGCGCGAGGGCCTGGTCGCGCTCTACCTGCGGATCGGACAGCCGGACGAGGCGCTGGACCAGCTCGGCCAGATCATAACGGCCCTGCAGGGCGAGGTGAGCGCGCTGGAAAGCGAGCTGAGCGCTCTGCCCCCCGAAGAGACATCGGCGGCGGCGGACCTCCGGGACCGGATCATCGCGCGGCTCATCGAGATCAGAAAGCTGCGCCTGTCCCGGATCGACATCATGGAAAAGGCGCAGAGCCCCGGGCTGGAGGCCGAGAGGCAGTTGCTGGAAGACCTCGACGCCGCGCTCTTCGATGCGCATATGCGCCGCGCCGAAGGGCATATGGCGGCGGGACGCTTCGACGAGGCGGCGGCCGATTTCCGGGCCGCCGGATCGCTGCAGCCCGATTCGCTCGAGGCGATAAAGGGGGAAATCGGCGCGCTGAAAGGCATGCGCTATTACTTCGCGGCGCTGCGCGAGACCACCCGGGCCGTCGCCCGCTTCCCGGAAATCGCCGACTTCCTGCGCATTCGCGCCGAGATCTACCGGCTGCTCGGCCGCGAAGAGGATGCCGAGCGCGAGATGGAGCGTTACAGGCGGTTCGAAGAGGCGGGCGTGCCGCCGCTGACGGATGCGGCCTGGGCCGACTTCGTGAAGATGCTGGAGCATCCTTCCGGCGCCAAGGCCATGGCCATGTGGGAGAATGGCAGATACCGGGCGGTATCCACCGGCAAGTTCTGGATGCGCAGCGCCGCCGCGGCCGCCCTGAAGGACTGCGCGCGCGATGCCGGCCGGGACTGCGCGCTTTACGCCCTGGGCGACAGCGTCGTCTGGGGGCTCTCGGAGGCAGAGCTGGATCGGCTCATCAGGGCCTATGACGACCGGCAATCCAGCATCTCTGCCAGCGAGCTATCGCGCGAGGACTTCACCAGTTCCCGCGAGCTGAGCGCAATGGCATACGAGCTCACCGAGGCCATTCTGGCCGGGGACGAGTCCCTGCGCCTTGCGCGCGCAAACCTCTACCGCAGGCTGGGCATCCTGCATGCCGCCCTGCATGACGCGAAGGTGCATCTCGCCGCTTTCCCGCAAAGCCTCGATGGCCGGCTTCTGCGGGGGCTGATCCTGCTGGACGCCCGCGAATACGAAAGGGCATTTGAGGATTTCCGGGACGTGACCGCGCGCGCGCCGGGCAGCGAACAGGCAGCCCTGTCCCATGCGGCGATCGCGGAGATCCACCTGCAGAACGACGATTTCGATGCCGCCGTCCGGGAATTCCGATCCGCCAGGCTGCCCGCAGACCTGCAGCCGCTTCTCGATCATGGCATGTGCCTCGCGCTGGCGCGCCGGGCCTTGCCGGCCGCCGCGCTTCCCCATTGCGAGGCCGCATTGCGCGCCCCCGGTGGTGGGGGGAACGCGCAGTTCCACGACACCAGGGCCTTCGTGCTGTGGCAGCTCAGGCGCACCAACGAGGCGCGGGCGGAGCTGTCGCGCGCGCGGCAGCTCGATCCGCGGCGCCCGTTCCCCGACGCGCGCATCCCGCAATTCCGGGTGCTGATCGTCGAGATATTCCTGCAACGCGAAGGCGTCACCCCGGGCCGGGTGGATGGCGTCTATGACACGAGCACCGCCTCCGCCGTGGAGGCCTACCGGACAAGGGAAGATCTGCCGGTGCCGGTGAGCGTCGGTGACGACCTGGTTGGACACATCACGCCCCTTGGCTTCGGCAGATACCGGATCGAAGGCATCCGCGGCCAGCTTGCGCCCGGTTTCATCAGGATGGCCTGCGTGCCCGCGACAAGGGGCACCTACAAGACGGTCCGCGCGGCGAATGGCCGGCTGTATCTGTGCAACTCCGATGGTGTTTCCGTCCGGGCACTCGGATTGCCGCGGCGGCTGGATTACGAGAGCCGGGCCAAGGGCGAATGGCTGCGCTGTTACGATCCGGACCGGGACACCGTGTTTTCGCTGGACCCGGGCGGCCCGCCGGGTTCCCTCAACTCCTGCGGCGGGAATTCCTACCGGATCAGCGAAGAGGACTACTGGAAGATCCAGAACAGATAGGCCGGTCTCCGCGCGGGACATCTGGCCCGGCCCCACGAAGACAGCGCGAGCCACCGTCGCGGGCAAGACGTTCGAATTTTCTTCCCGGATCCCGGGGGACGCACATGGGAGTGCGCGCCCCTGCCAAGGTCAGAAATCCAGGTTCTCGACGCTCAGGGCGTTCTGCTGGATGAATTCGCGCCGCGGCTCCACCACGTCGCCCATCAGCTTGGTGAACAGGTCGTCGGCCTCGGCCAGGTCCTCGACCCTGACCTGCAGCAGGGTGCGCGCCTCGGGGTCCAGCGTGGTTTCCCACAGCTGCTCGGGGTTCATCTCGCCCAGGCCCTTGTAGCGCTGCAGCGTCAGCCCCTTCTCGCCCTCGGCCAGGATCGCGCCCAGCAGGTCCATGGGGCCGTGGATCGGCGTCTCGCGGTCCTTGCGGACCAGTTTCGCGGGCTGGCCGTAGATCTCGCGCAGCGCCTCGGTGAGCTGGCCCAGCCTGCCGGCCTCGGGCGAGCGCAGGATGGGGCCGTCCAGCGTGCGCACCTCCTCCACGCCGCGCAGAAGGCGGGACAGGCGCAGGCCGTGGTCCTGGGTGGGCCGGCCCTGCCAGCCGCGCTCATATTCCAGCGCGATCAGGTCCAGCCGCGCGGCCACCGCGTCGGCGGTGCCCTGCAGGTCGGCGTCGAGCTGGCCGGGGATGCAGGCCCCGGCGATGGCGGCCTGCTCCAGGATGTGGCGCGGGTACTGGGTGGGGAAGGCCTGCAGGATGCGGCGCACATGGCGGGCCTCCTCGACCACGCGCTTGAGGTCCTGCCCGACGATCTCCTCGCCCGAGCCGAGGCGCAGGATCGCGCCCTCGATGCCCATGTCGATCAGGTAATCCTCCAGCGCGGCCTGGTCCTTGAGATAGACCTCGGACTTGCCGCGCGCCACCTTGTAGAGCGGCGGCTGCGCGATGTAGAGATAGCCGCCCTCGATGATCTCGGGCATCTGCCGGAAGAAGAAGGTCAGAAGAAGCGTGCGGATATGCGCGCCGTCCACGTCGGCATCAGTCATGATCACGATCTTGTGGTAGCGCAGCTTGGAGATGTCGAACTCGTCGCGCCCGATGCCGGTGCCGAGCGCCGTGATCAGCGTGCCGATCTCCTGGCTCGACAGCATCCGGTCGAAGCGCGCGCGCTCCACGTTCAGGATCTTGCCGCGCAGCGGCAGCACCGCCTGGTTGGCCCGCGCCCGGCCCTGCTTGGCCGAGCCGCCGGCCGAGTCGCCCTCGACCAGGAAGATCTCCGATTTCGACGGGTCCTTCTCCTGGCAATCGGCCAGCTTGCCGGGCAGGCTGGCCACGTCCATCGCCGTCTTGCGCCGGGTCAGCTCGCGCGCCTTGCGGGCGGCCTCGCGCGCCAGCGCGGCCTCGATGATCTTGCCCACGATCTGCCTGGCCTCGTTCGGATGCTCCTCGAACCACTCGGCCAGCTTCTCGTTGACCAGGCTTTCCACCGCCGGGCGCACCTCGGAGGAGACCAGCTTGTCCTTGGTCTGCGAGCTGAATTTCGGGTCGGGCACCTTGACCGACAGCACGCAGGTCAGCCCCTCGCGCGCATCGTCGCCGGTGAAGTTCACCTTCTCCTTCTTCGCGATGCCCGAGCTCTGCGCGTAGTTGTTGATCGTCCGGGTCAGCGCCCCGCGGAAGCCGGCCAAGTGGGTGCCGCCGTCGCGCTGAGGGATGTTGTTGGTGAAGGGCAGAACCGTCTCGTGGTAGCTGTCGTTCCACCACATGGCGACTTCCACGCCGATGCCGTCCTTTTCGCCGGTCATGAAGATCGGATCGGTCATCACCGGCGTCTTGTGCCGGTCGAGGTAGCGGACGAATTCCTGCACCCCGCCCTCGTAGAACATCTCGGTGCGCAGCGGCTCGGCCGGGCGCTCGTCCTCGAGGATGATGCGCACGCCCGAGTTCAGGAAGGCCAGCTCCCGCAGCCGGTGTTCCAGCGTCTTGAAGCTGAAATCGAGGTTGGAGAAGGTATCGAGCGAGGCCAGGAAGCGCACCTCGGTGCCCTTGCGGCCATCGGCGTCTCCGACCGCTTCCAGATGCTTGACCGTCTCGCCGCGTTCGAACCGGGCGTAGTGCTCCTTGCCATCGCGCCAGATCCGCAGCTCCAGCCAGTCGGACAGCGCATTCACCACCGACACGCCCACGCCGTGCAGACCGCCCGAGACCTTGTAGGCGTTCTGGTCGAATTTCCCGCCCGCGTGCAGCTGGGTCATGATGACCTCAGCCGCCGAGACCCCTTCTTCGGGGTGCATGTCCACCGGAATCCCGCGGCCGTTGTCGCTGACCGAGACGCTGGAATCGGCATGGATTTTCACGCTGACGGCATCGGCATGGCCGGCCAGCGCCTCGTCGATGCCGTTGTCCACGACCTCATACACCATGTGATGCAGGCCGCTGCCATCGTCCGTGTCGCCGATATACATGCCGGGGCGTTTGCGGACCGCCTCCAAGCCCTTGAGAACCTTGATGGATTCTGCGCCGTATTCTTCGGGCGCCTGCGCGTTTTCGGCCATGCGAGCCTTCCTTGGTATTTTTTTGATTTTATACGAAACCTTGGGGGGAATGTCACGCCCGGGCCACAAGATTTGGTGTCACAGGACGGGGATGACAAGCCCCACGCAGACCAGCAGGAAACCGGCCGTCAGGTTGGTGCGCCTCAGCGCCCTGGGCGAGGTCAGAAGCCGCCGCGCGCGGTCGATGAACAGCGCCATGATCACGTTGCCGGTCAGAGGCACCACCGCCGACAGGGCCGCGATCGCCGCGATGTCGCGCCAGCCCAGCGCCGAAAGGTCGAAGAAGCCCGGCAGCATGCCCATGTAGAACAGGATCGCCTTGGGGTTGCCGATGATCACCGCCAGCCCCGCGACGAACCCCGCCCACATGCCGGGCCGGGTCAGGCGGCTGTCGCTGGCGATGCTGCGGTCTGCCTTGCGGATGATCATGACGCCCATGAACAGGAAGATCCCGCTCGCCACCCAGCGCAGCGCCTCCAGGAACCCGCCATAGACCGACAGGATCCAGCTGATGCCGAGGATCGCCAGCACGCTCCACAGCACGTCGCCGATCACCACGCCCAGCGCCACCGGCCAGGCGGCATGAAACCCGCCCGACAGCGCCCGCGCCGTCAGCGCCAGCCAGACCGGGCCGGGGGTCAGGAACAGCACCAGCAGCGCACCCGCGTACAGCGCGAGCTCCCCAATCGTCAGGGTCATGCGAGGCGCCCTTCGTCATCCAGCGGCCAGAACGGGTTCATCGCGTATTCCCAGACATGCCCGTCGGGATCGGTCAGCGTGCCGGAATAGCCGCCCCAGAACACCTTTTCGGGCCGCTTGCAGGGCGTCGCGCCCGCGGCCAGCGCGGCCTCGTAGGCGGCGTCCACCTCGGCCTCGCTGGCGAAGTTCTGCGCCAGCGTCACCGCCCCGGTGCCCAGCTCCTCGGGCGCGCGGCCAAGGTCCTCCGCCAGCTTGGCCCGGTCATACAGGCCCAGCTTCTGCCCGCCGAGATCGTAGAAGGCCACCGCGCCTTCGGCGCTTTCCGGCACCCATCCCAGGGCCTCGTAATAGGCGCGGGCGCGGGCCATGTCGGCAACGCCCAGGGTGATCAGGGTGATGCGGTTCGCTTTCATCCTTCCGTCCTCTCCACCACGGCGCTGGCGTGATCCTCCTCGCGCAGCTCATAGAATTGCGCGCGCCCCTGCAAGCCCTCGAACAGCTCCGCCCCGGTGCCGGTCATGAAGGCCTGCGCCCCCAGCGCGCAGATCTCGTCATAAAGCGCGGCGCGGCGGTCGGCGTCCAGATGCGCCGCCACCTCGTCGAGCAGCAGGATCGGCGGCGCGCCGAAATCCTCGGCCAGCGCGCGCGCATTGGCCAGCACCAGCGAGATCAGCAGCGCCTTCTGCTCGCCGGTCGAGCATTGCCGGGCCGGCACGCCCTTGGCGGCATAGACCGCCTCCAGATCGGCCCGGTGCGGCCCGGTCAGGGTGCGCCCCGCCGCCATGTCCCGCCCGCGCCCGGCGGCAAAGCCCTCGGCCAGCGCCGCCTCGTCGGCGGGGATTGGCCCGTCCGGCCCGGCAATCTCCAGATCGGCCGCCGGAAAGGCCGTCTCGGCCCCCGCCTGCGCCGCCTGCACCCGTGCGAGGGCTGCCACCCGGTTGCGCTGGATCGCGGCGCCCGCCTGCGCCATCTGCCCCTCCAGCGCCGCGTACCAGCGCGCATCGCCCGCCTGGTCCTTCAACAGCCGGTTGCGCTCTCGCATCGCCTTTTCATAGGCGAGCGTCACCTCGGCATGGCCGGGCTCGAAGCTCAGCACCATCCGGTCCAGAAACCGCCGCCGCCCCTCGGCCGCCTCGATCCACAGCCGGTCCATCGCCGGCACCAGCCACAGGATGCGCGCGATCCGCCCCAGCGCCACCTGCGGCGCCGCCTTGCCGTCGATGGTGACCGCGCGCGAGGCGCCGGGCTCGGCCCAGGTCTCGACCTCGTGCATCTGGTGCAGGCTCTGCAGCAGCGCGCTGACCTTCCAGCCCAGCGCCTGCGGACGGCGCGCGATCTCGTCGGGGGCGGCCCGGCGCAGCCCGCGCCCGGGTGAAAGCAGCGAAATCGCCTCCAGGATATTGGTCTTGCCCGCGCCGTTGGGGCCGTAGATGGCCACCGGCCCGCCCGACAGCGTCAGCCGCGCCCGCTGATGCGAGCGGAAATGCGACAGCGTCAGCTCTTTCAGGGCCAGGACGCCCATCCCCGCCCCCTTCTTCCTGGAAAAAATTCTCCGGCCGGAGGCGACCCCAAAGGCGTCAGACGCGCATCGGCATCACGACATAGACCGCGCTTTCGTCGTTGCCTTCGCGCATCAATGTCGGATCGCCGGCCGAGTTGAACAGAAACACCGCGTTCTCGCGGTCCACCTGGCTGGCGATCTCCAGCAGGTATTTCGCGTTGAACCCGATCTCCAGGCGTTCGTCGCCATAGGCCACGGCCAGCTCTTCCTCGGCCGCGCCGGCGTCGGGCGCGTTGACCGACAGCACCAGCCGGTCCTCGCTCAGCGACAGTTTCACGGCGCGCGAGCGTTCCGACGAAACGGTCGCCACACGGTCCACCGCCTTGGCGAAATCGGCGGCATCGACCTCCATCTTGCGGGTGTTGCCCTGCGGGATTACGCGCGTGTAGTCGGGGAAGGTGCCATCGATCACCTTCGAGGTCAGGGTGATCTCGGGCGTGGCGAAGCGCACCTTGGTTTCCGACACCGACACCGCGATCACCGCGTCGTCGTCATCCAGCAGCTTGCGCAGCTCGCCCACCGTCTTGCGCGGCACGATCACGCCGGGCATGGTCTCGGCCCCTTCGGGCAGGGCGGCGTCGATGCGGGCCAGGCGGTGGCCGTCGGTGGCCACGCAGCGCAGGACCTGGCCCTCGGCGCTGTCGGCCACATGCATGTAGACGCCGTTCAGGTAATAGCGCGTCTCTTCGGTCGAGATCGCGAATTTCGACTTGTCGAACAGCCGCCGCAGCACCGGCGCGGGGGCCGAGAAATTCGACGTGTATTCCGACGAGGCCATGACCGGGAAATCTTCCTTGGGCAGGGTCGCCAGAGAAAAGTTCGAGCGCCCGGCCTCAACGGTCAGGCGCCCCGCGGCGCCGTCATCGCTCAGCACCACCAGCGCCCCGTCGGGCAGCTTGCGCACGATCTCGTGCAGGGTGACGGCCGAGACCGTGGTCGCGCCGGGGCGTTCCACCTGGGCCACGGTCTTGTCCACCACCTCGATGTCCAGGTCGGTGGCGCGGAAGCTGACGGAATTGGCATCGGCCTCGATCAGCACATTGGCCAGGATCGGGATGGTGTTGCGCCGCTCGACCACCGATTGCGCCTGTGCGACGGCCTTGAGAAGCGTGCCGCGTTCGATGCTGATCTTCATTCCTCGTCCCCCATGATACCGGGAGGTCGAAACTACCCGTTTCGCCCCGCGGCTCAAGTGTTTTCTGGACTGTCGGACGGTTTGCGGGGGGCGTCAAGGGCAGACGCCCCCGCGTCGCTCACGCCTCCAGGGTGCGGCGCAGCATTTCCAGGTCTTCGGCGATCTGGTTGTCGACCGAGCGCAGCTCTTCGATGCGCTTGACGGCATGCATCACCGTGGTGTGGTCCCGCCCGCCGAAACGGCGGCCGATCTCGGGCAGCGAGCGCGAGGTCAGCTGCTTGGACAGGTACATCGCCATCTGGCGCGGCCGCGCGATGGTGCGGTGCCGCTTGGGCCCGACCATGTCGGACAGGCGCATGTTGTAATGCTCGCTGACCTTGCGCTGGATCTCCTCGATGGTGACCTTGCGGTCGGAGGCGCGCAGGATGTCGGCCAGGCAGTCCTGGGCCAGGTCCAGCGTGATCTCGCGCCCCACCAGCGAGGCGAAGGCGAAGAGCCGGGTCAGCGCGCCCTCCAGCACCCGCACGTTGGTCGAGATGCGGTGGGCGAGGAACTCCAGCACGCCGTTCGCGATGACCAGGTCGGGATATTCCTTGCGGTACTGTTCGACCTTCAGCTGCAGGATGCCGAGGCGCAGCTCGTAATCGGTGGGGTGCAGGTCGACCACCAGGCCGCATTGCAGGCGGCTGCGGATGCGGTCCTCCAGGTCCTTGATCTCGCCCGGCGCGCGGTCGGCCGAGATGATGATCTGCTTGTTCTGGTCCACCAGCGCGTTGAAGGTGTGGAAGAATTCGTCCTGGGTGCTGTCCTTGCCGGCGATGAACTGCACGTCATCGACCATCAGCACATCGACCGAGCGGAACAGCTCCTTGAAGCCGATCATGTCGCGTTCGCGCAGCGCCTGCACGAAACGGTACATGAACTGTTCGGCCGAGAGGTACACCACCCGCAGCTCGGGCGCGCGGTTGCGCAGCTCCCAGGCGATGGCGTGCATCAGGTGGGTCTTGCCCAGCCCCACCCCGCCATAGAGGAACAGCGGGTTGAAGGTGACGGCACCGCCCTCGCCCACGCGGCGCGCGGCGGCGTGGGCCAGCTCGTTGGGCTGGCCGACGACGAAGCTGTCAAAGGTGAAGCGCGCATCGATCGGGGCGCCGGGCAGATCGGCGCTGCCGGTGCTGACGCTGGCCGGCCCCGGCTCGGGCCGGGCCTCGGCGGCGGGCTTGGCCGCGGGCGCCGGAGCGGCGGATTCGACCGTGAATTCCAGGCGGTCGACCGGCTGGCCATCGCGGGTCAGAAGCGTCAGGATCTCGTCGCCGAAATTGCGCGAGACCCAGTTCCCGACAAAGCTCGTCGGAACCGAGAACTGCGCGACCCCACCCTTCAGCGACCGAAGCCTCAGCGGCTTGATCCAGGTCGAAAAATTGTTCTGACCGATTGCTTTTTCAAGGTTTTCACAAACACGACCCCAACTCTCTTCTGTCATTCTTCTTTCGCCCGCTTTTTGGTGTTTCCCAAGACTCGCCCCCAACCGGGCAAAGCCCGGCACACCGTACGCGCGGCTCGCAAGGTCTTGGATGTCCCCGGCGTCCTGCCAACGAGCAGGCAAAGCTGCGCCATCACGTGCAAATCGCACGCGCTGAACAGGTTCGGGCAGGATGCAAGGCGCCGTGGCCCGGATGGCTGCGCCATATCCGAACCCGTTACCGTTGCTCCGCCGCGACGCGGACTAAATGGACATGAAGCTTGCACAACCCGGTAGCCGTTTCGGCTTCCCAGACCGCATGCCAAGGTATCAGACAAGATGCAGGGCCCCACCCTGCAAACCGATCCGTTACCCTTGCGCCCGCCCTCTTGTCTTTCGCAAGCCGGTTCCAGGAAGCGGCTTCGTGAATTCCGGCAGGGGCGTTGCTCGCGCCATGTCCCCCCAAGACGATGTGAATCGCAGGACCAAGGGTAGCGTGGCGCAGCGGACCGGCGCAACAGAACTTCGATCTTGACTCAGGCTTTGTCGGGGCGAATCCGGAACCCTCCGAAGAAAGCCTTTCACAAGGTGAAATTGTGCAACACAAAAAAGGGCGCGCCCGCAAAGGCACGCCCCGGAATCAGCGTCAGGAAGGCCTGAATCAGGCGCCCATCGCCTTCACGCGGGCCGACAGGCGCGACATTTTCCGCGCTGCCGTGTTTTTGTGCAGGATACCCTTGGTAACGCCGCGCATCAGTTCGGGTTGCGCCTGGCGCAGGGCCGCGGTTGCGGCGTCCTGGTTACCGGAGGCGATGGCCTCTTCGACTTTGCGCAGGTAGGTGCGGATGCGCGAACGGCGCGCCTTGTTGATTTCGTAGCGGCGCTCGTTCTGGCGGGCGCGCTTCTTTGCCTGGGGCGAATTTGCCATGTGTCTGTTCCCACTTTCGGGTCTGTTAGAATCGTGAACGCGACAAGACCCGACCGGGTTTTCAGAACCGGCTGATTCTGGCCAAAGCGGGCCTCACGCGCATGTATGACGGCGGCGTATACGGCAGTTCGCGCGCAAAGGGAACCCCCAATGCGCGCGCGGCCCTGCCTGCCTTACTTGTCGCGGAACTGCGCCTCGCGCTTTTCCAGGAAGGCCGACATGCCCTCTTTCTGGTCCTCGGTGGCGAAAAGCGCGTGGAACAGGCGGCGCTCGAACAGCAGCCCTTCGCGCAGCGTGGTCTCGTAGCTGCGGTTGACCGCCTCTTTCACCGCCATCACCGTCAGCGCCGATTTCTCGGCGATCTTGTTGGCAGCGGCCATCGCCTCTTCGAGCAGCTTTTTCGCGGGCACCACGCGCGAGACCAGCCCGGCGCGCTCGGCCTCTTCGGCATCCATGAAGCGTCCGGTCAGGTGCATGTCCATGCTTTTCGACTTGCCCACGAAACGGGTCAGGCGCTGGGTGCCGCCGATGCCGGCCACCACGCCCAGGTTGATCTCGGGCTGGCCGAACTTGGCGGTGTCGGCGGCGATGATGAAATCGCACATCATGGCCAGCTCGCATCCGCCGCCCAGCGCGTATCCGGACACGGCCGCGATGATCGGCTTGCGCACCCGCAGGATGGTTTCGGTATCGCCGGTGAACAGGTCCTCGGTGAAGACATCGACGAAGCTCTTCTCGCTCATCTCCTTGATGTCGGCGCCTGCAGCGAAGGCCTTTTCCGATCCGGTCAGGACGATGCAGCGGACCTTGTCATTGGCGTCGGCCTGGGTCAGCGCATCGGCCAGTTCCCCCAGCAGTTCGGAGTTCAGAGCGTTCAGCGCCTCGGGGCGGTTGAGCTTGATCAGCGCAACGTGATCTTCGATCTCGACAATGAGCGTCTTGTAAGCCATGACGGCAAAGCCTTTCGTTGGTGTTCAAGAGCGAAGGCTTATCAGCCTGAGACGGGCTTTCAAGCTATCTTTGGCATTTCGCGCAATAGAAGGTCGACCGGCCCGATTGCACGATTCGGCGGATTTTGCCGGTGCAACCGGGGGTTAGGCAGGGCTTCCCTTCCTGCCCATAGGCCCGGAAACTGTGTTGAAAATACCCCAGTTCGCCGTCGGAATGGCGGAAGTCCTTCAGCGACGACCCGCCCGCCTCGATCGCCTCGGTGAGCACCTGGCGGATGACCGGCACCAGCGCGGCCACCCGCGCCGCCCCGATCCGCCCGGCCTTGCGGGTGGGCGAGATCCCCGCCCGGTGCAGCGCCTCGCAGACATAGATATTGCCCAGCCCGGCCACGACATGCTGATCCAGCAGCGCCGATTTCACCGGCGTCATCCGGCCCCGGAAGCGTTCGATCAGGGTGTCCTCGTTGAAGGCGTTGCCCAGCGGCTCGGGGCCGAGGCTGGCCAGCCAGGCATGATCGGCCACCGCGTCGGAGGGGCACAGGTCCATCGCGCCGAAGCGGCGGGC
>ENA-ORCU01000285-ORCU01000285.1-marine-metagenome-genome-assembly--contig:-NODE-285-length-21039-cov-2.719397_pt1 | contig 21039 bp, 16 predicted proteins | sample MGYA00248631_ERZ508512 | MGnify/ENA primary metagenome ERZ508512 (study PRJEB26183, sample SAMN06268844) | marine metagenome | isolation source: Tt an P1 anaerobic enrichment on pine from sediment taken...
GGCTGAAGTCAGATAATTATTTACAGATCCGGCGTTTGGCACCCACACAAACGTTGTGATGTGCCGAAGACCTTGTTGCCCGGATTTCGGGTCCGTCCGGCGATTGTCCCTGCTGTCGTGGCTTTTGGTCTTGTGTTCGGCGCTTCCGGCAGCTTAAATCAAAAAACCGATATGTTGTTGTGGAACCGGATAAAAAACACATTGGGGAGTTCGAAAGTCAGCGGGCAAAGCGTCAAACAAAAATGCCAGGGCGACACGATGGTGGGGGTATTCTGGCCAGACCAAGTCCGGCGGTTGCCCAAATAACACCTTGTTTGCAATTTGGGCATCAAAACAAAAAGTATTTGGGGTTTGGGGCGACACCCACACAGAAACCACTGCAGCTTGCTGTTCGCAAACCACGGCACCCGATTGGCACACCCCGCCCAAAGATTCCAAATCAAGTTCGGAATAACGCTTCTGACACTTGGGGCCAGACGGCCTGCGAGGGTTTGGCTTTGGAATACAAGGGAGGGAAACAGCGAAGGCATTGGCCAAGAAAAATTCTTATAATTAGTGGTTAAAGCTATTCGAAACGGATCGTTTTCTCGGGCGATATCCGGCTCACAAAATACGAAGGGCCAAGCAGCATTAGCGTGGTGACAAGCAAAGCCCCGATGTTTAGTAGTATCACGTGCAGGATGGAAATATTTACCGGCACGGTATCAACATAATACGAAGTGGGATCGAGGTGAATAATTTCGAAATAATGTTGTGCCAGCCCCAACGCCAGTCCAAGCAAATTACCCCAAAGCAGCCCCTGCCCAATTAAAAAGACCGACAGGTATAAAAAAACCTTACGAACATTGACATTGGCGGCGCCCAGCGATTTGAGCACACCAATCATTTGAGTACGTTCCAGGATGATCACCAGCAAACCCGAAACCATGTTGAAGCCAGCCACCAAAACCATCAGCAGCAGGATGATCCACACATTCATGTCGAGCAGGTTGAGCCAGTCGAAAATATGCGGAAACTTGCGCTTGATGTTGATCAGCCGCAGCAGCGATTCATCATCGGCCAGGTTGGCTAAAAGCAGGTCGCGCACTTCATACTCCATGTCGTCCACCAGATCCAGATCGGAAACAAAGATTTCGAACCCGCTGATTTCATCTTCCTGCCACGAGTTCAGGCTTTGGAGGTGCCGGATGTCGATCAGCATAAACATCTGGTCGAATTCTTCCAGTCCGGTGCGGTAAATTCCACCCACTTCAAACTGGCGGATACGTGGCGTCCGCTCATTTTCATTCAGAAAATACATCCGAAACGAATCGCCAAGCGCAAGCTTCAGCAGCTTTGATACCTGCTCCGAGATCCACACCTGATTGGTCCGCAAGCTATCCAGCGGAATCTGCTGCCCGGCAACTTTGTTCTTTTCGAAAAACGACCAGTCGAAGTCCGGAGCAATACCTTTCAGCACCATCCCCTGAATGGCTTCTTCGGTCCGAATCATGCCCGGTTTGGTGATAAACTGCTGCACGTGTTTTACCTGGGGCATGGCGTTCAGTTCGTCAAGAAAAGGCTGCCCGCTTTTAATGCTTTCTGTTTGATAAGAAAAGTTGCTGTCGTAATTCACCACCTGAAGGTGCGCCGCAAAGCCATTCACTTTGTCTTCAATCTCCTGCTGAAAACCAGTCACAATCGCCACAGCCAAAATCATCACCATCATCCCCAGGCTGATGCCGGCCACCGATAAACGGACAATACGCCGCGACATTTTCTGATTCCGGTCATTCGACGAAAACAAACGATGGGCTATGAATAACTCTGTGTTCATGAAATGGAATTGATGACAATCCCCAAAATTAAGAAGAACTGTCAAGCCTGCAACCTCTAAACATCGCGAATTGAATATTTAGTAACGAATGCAGGAATCGTTTTAATGGATCGGAGTTTTCGAATCTTCATCCGTGGCTTCTTTTAATACATGAAACTCAGGCTCACAAAGAATATTTTGCCACGAATACACGAATAATCCAGTTTAAAATGAATGGTTTTTTTTGAACAGGATCAAGCTGATTCACCACAACTTTTCAACTTTTCTTCTTTAACACTTTCGAAAAATAGTACTCAAACCTTAGCTTCAGTTCGGTTAATAAAAGGCAGTATGAGCAAGGAAATCAGCCCAAGCAAAATCATCATGGCCGTCATTGAGGTATGGGCCAGCAGGGCGAAGACCATGCCGTCGGATTTATCGATTCCATAAACCAGCAAAGCCTGAACCACCATAAAATGCCATGCGCCAATGCCTCCCTGAACGGGCGCCACCATGCCATAGCTGCCCAACGCAAAGGCGGTCAATCCGGCAATCGCCGGCAGGTGTGACGTGAAATCGAAGGAAAAGAAAACCACGTAAAGCATCAGGTAATACATGAGCCAGATAAAGACCGAATGCAAAATAAAAGCCCACTTATTTTTCATGTGCCGCAGGGTTTTCAATCCTTCGGCAAAGTTACGAAGCACGTTACGGATTTTCCCCAGTGCAGCAGTTCGCATGATGCGCTTCCAGAAAAAAACAACCAAGGCAACAACCAAAACAAATCCCAATGCAGACCAGGGCGAGTGCACAAGCTTGTTGAGCTGAGTACTTACTTCCGGGTTGTTATCCAAAAACTGGATGACCTGCCCAAACTGCCCGACAATAACCAGCACCGTGATTAGCAACAGCATGACAACATCAATAATCCGCTCCACAACCACGGTTCCAATGAGTTTGGTAAACGACATGTTTTCGTAACGGGCCAATACGCCGCAGCGTGAAATTTCGCCCATTCGCGGAAAAACAAGATTCATCAGGTAACCTACCATCACTGCCAAAAAGGTGTTCAGCGAGCGGGGCGTCTTTCCCAATGGCTCAATCATCAGGTTCCAGCGCATGGTTCGGCTGATGTGACTCAACAAGCCAAAAAACAGCGACAACAACACCCACCAGTAATTGACATCATTTTTTAAAATTGACTTTAGCCGGTCAACATCCTGATCTTTGTAAACCAGCCAAAATAAGAGGATACCTAAAGCTAAAAAGCCTAAGAATTTAAAGGTCTTTAAGATTTTTGGGTTCAAAGCAAGCTTGTTAGTTTCTGAAATTACGCTATTTTTAAGATCGATTTTAGCGACACTTCCTGTTTTTATTAAGTACTTTATTACATTTGCACGCCTCTAAAACGGCAAGTTTTGCACACAAAAATAGATATTTGTTTGAATCCGCCTCGGTTTTTAACAACATATCTCACATTCTAAACAGAGGGGAACCATACCAATGACCAATGTCAGAGCAAAAAAGAACCTGGGACAACATTTCTTGAATGACAAGAATATTGCCCTGAAAATTGTTGACAGCCTGCATGCTGACGGCATTAACCATGTACTGGAAGTTGGTCCCGGAATGGGTGTGCTCACCCGGTTTTTACTGCAGCGGGAAAATTATCAAACCACCGTCGTTGAAATTGACCGCGAATCGGTGGCCTACCTCAAAGTTCACTTTTCGGAACTGGAAGACCGGATTATTTCAAAGGACTTTCTAAAAATGGACTTGGGCGAATATTTCAGTGAACCTTTTGCCGTGATCGGCAATTTCCCCTACAACATCTCGTCGCAAATTTTCTTTAAAGTACTGGAGTACCGCGATCAGATTCCGGAAGTTGTGGGTATGCTGCAAAAAGAGGTGGCCGAACGGCTGGCCACCGGACCAGGCAGTAAGGTCTACGGTATTCTGAGTGTTTTCCTGCAGGCTTTTTACGATATCGAATATTTATTTACCGTTCACGAAAATGTATTTACCCCTCCGCCCAAAGTCAAGTCGGGGGTCATTCGCCTGCGCCGTAACCAAACCAAAACACTGGATTGCAACGAGAAACTCTTTTTCCAGCTGGTGAAAGCCGGCTTCAACCAACGACGTAAAATGCTCCGCAGCTCCATAAAATCGTTCATTCGCGACGAAGAATTGAAGCAAGACCCCATTTTTTCTAAACGTCCCGAGCAGTTAAGTGTTAATGATTTTGAACGTTTAACCCGGCTGATTGAAGGTCAGTCATAAAATCAGATCCATGCAATTCGAATTGAACAGAGAATTTATCGACGAGCTAAGGGTTCTTATCGAAGAGGAATCGGCAGCAGCCGTTTTAGATAAGCTTGATGGACTCCACCCAACCGACATTGCTGAACTCATGGACGAGTTGAGCATGGACGAAGCCAAATACGTCTACTTATTACTCGATCCTGAAAGGGCTTCGGATGTGCTGGTTGAAATTCCGGAAAACGAACGCCGGCGATTTCTGAAAGTCCTGCCGCCCGAGCTGATTGCCCGCCAGTTTATCGAATACATGGATTCGGATGATGCCGCCGACGTGGTGGGCGACCTCGAAGACGACATGAAGGAAGCCGTTCTTCAGGAAATGAAAGACAAAGAGCAAGCCGGCGACATTGCCGACCTGCTGGAATATGACGAAGAATCGGCGGGAGGATTAATGGCCAAGGAGCTGATTAAGGTGAATGAAAACTGGACTGTCCAAACTTCGCTGAAAGAAATATCGGCCCAGGCCGAACACATCGATGAAATTTATTATGTGTATGTGATTGACGATGGTGGTTTTCTAAAAGGCATCCTTTCACTGACAAAACTGATTTTGAATCCGACCAATTCAAAAATCAAAACCCTGCTCGAAGATGAGCTGCACTATGTAAAAACCGATGCTTCGCAGGAAGAAGTTGCCCAGATGATGGAACGTTTCGACCTGGTAGCCATTCCCGTTGTCGACCACATTGGACGGCTCAAGGGCCGAATCACGATCGACGATGTGGTGGATGTGATTCGCGAAGAAGCCGAAAAAGATTACCAGATGGTTTCGGGGATTACCGGCGATGTGGAATCGGGCGACCGGGTGTGGAGCCTGACCCGCGCACGCCTGCCCTGGTTGCTCATCGGCCTGTTGGGCGGTATTTTAGGCGCCCGGGTGCTGGGTGCCAATGAATCGGCACTGGCGCAAATTCAGGGCATTGCCTTCTTCATTCCGCTGATTGCCGCGATGGCGGGTAACGTCGGGGTACAATCATCATCCATCGTGGTGCAAACCATTGCCAGCGGCGCCCGCGATTTCGACTCTATTGGGAAAAAACTGATGAAGGAACTGGCGGTTGGTTTAATCACCGCACTGGTCTTCTCGACCCTGATTTTTGCTTACAATTTCATTTTTGGCGACAGCCTGAAATTAACCTGGGCGGTTAGCATTTCGCTGTTTATTGTCATCGTCTTCGCCTCACTCTTTGGAACAACCATTCCACTGGTATTAAACAAGCTAAAAATTGACCCGGCGCTGGCTACCGGCCCTTTTATCACAACCACCAACGACATTTTGGGATTGATCATGTACATGATGGTGGCCAAAACATTTTTTGACATCATATAAAATGACCCTCTCCAGAATCATCATAGGACGCGAAGACGTTGCCGATTTTCCACATTTAGATCTCGAAGAGATTGAAGTAAAAACGGATTCAGGGGCATACACTTCCAGTTTTCACTGCCACAACATTGAAATCGTACAGCTTGAGGGACAGGAGAAACTTAAATGTTTGTTTCTCGATCCGCAACACGAAAAATATCATGATAAGGAATTTATTTTTGATACCTTTTCATTGAAAAAAGTAAAAAGCTCCAATGGTCAGCTTGAGGAGCGTTTCAGCATTTCAACAGAAATCAAACTGTTTGGACAGATCTTCCCGATTGAACTCACACTAACCGAGCGCGGAGCTATGAAGTTCCCGGTTTTGCTGGGTCGGAAATTCCTCGCCAAACGCTTTGTCGTTGACTGTTCATTGCGTAATTTATCGCACAAAGGAAAAATCAAAATTGTAACTTTTTAAAAAAACTGAATGAAAATTGTTGTTTTATCACGAAATCCAAACCTATATTCCACCAAACGCCTGATCGAGGCGGGAAAACAGCGCGGACATGAAATGCTGATTGTTGACCATTCCAAATGCGACCTGGTCATTGAAAAGAAAAAACCGGCCGTATATTACAAAGGTCAAAAACTGGAAGATGTTGATGCGGTGATCCCCAGAATCGGGGCTTCAGTTACCTTTTACGGAACAGCCGTTGTTCGCCAGTTCGAAATGATGAAAGTATTTACAGCCATTGAATCGCAGGCGCTGGTTCGCTCACGCGACAAATTACGCAGTCTCCAAATTTTGAGCCGCGCCGGGCTGGGATTACCCAAAACGGTATTTACCAACTACTCGCGCAATGTGAAGGAAATCATCAAAGTTGTAGGTGGAACACCGGTCGTCATCAAAGTACTGGAGGGCACACAAGGGCTGGGCGTGGTCCTGGCCGAAACCGACAATGCCGCTGAATCAGTTATTGAGGCTTTCAACGGCTTGAAGGCCCGCGTGATTGTCCAGGAATACATCAAGGAGTCGAAAGGAGCCGACGTGCGTGCTTTCGTGGTCGACGGCGTGGTGGTGGGCGCCATGAAACGGCAGGGAAAAAAGGGCGAATTTCGCTCGAACCTGCACCGCGGAGGAACAGCCGAAATTATTGAACTAAACGAAGATGAAGAAAATGCCGCCCTGAAAGCCGCCCGCGTCATGGGCTTGGGTGTCGCGGGCGTGGACATGCTGCAATCGAATCACGGCCCGTTAATTCTGGAAGTCAATTCATCTCCCGGCCTCGAAGGCATCGAAAGCGCTACGGGAACCGATATTGCGCGGAGTATTATTCGCTATGTTGAACGCAACGTGTAAGATTTTTTGATGATGAAAAACCATCGCCCCATGACCATTTTGGGTACGGAAATCCGTCCCGGGAAACAGACCATTTTAAACCTGGACATTGCGCGCCTGCACACCCGTGCGAAAGTTGAAGTCCCGGTCATCGTTGAACGCGGCCGCGAAGATGGCCCCGTGCTTTTGCTCAATGCCGGCATCCATGGCAACGAAGTGAATGGCGTGGAGATCCTTCGTGAAATCATTTCAAAAAAAATAAACAAACCCAGGCGAGGCACAGTCATTTGCATTCCGGTTTTAAATGTTTTTGGGTTTCTGAGCCAAACCCGCGAATTTCCCGACGGCAAAGATCTAAACCGGGTGTTTCCGGGCTCGAAGAGCGGTTCGCTGGCCAGCATTTTTGCTTTTCACCTAATGCACAACATCCTCCCTCATATCGATTATTGCATTGATTTTCATACGGGTGGCGCCAACCGGTTCAACAGCTCACAAATACGCATTAGCCGGGGAAACCCTAAACTACTGGAGCTGGCCAAAGTGTTCAACCCCCGTTTTATTGTTTTTGCCCCCAACCGCGAAAAATCGTTTCGCCAGGCAGCCACGCATGCCGGAAAGCCGGTATTGCTGTTTGAAGGTGGCAAGTCGCTTGATTTCCACAAACGAATCACCATGCGTGGCATGCGTGGTGTCATGCAAGTGATGAACCACCTGGGCATGCGGGATTTTTCGGAACAACTGGCCCAAATGGAAATGCCTGAATCCGTAATTATCGAGCAATCCACGTGGGTTCGTGCCCGTCATGGTGGGCTTTTCCGATTCCACATAAAAGATGGGGCCAAGGTTGAGAAGGGTGAAATTATCGGCAGCATTTCCGACCCTTACGGCAAATTCGAGCACAAAGTTAAAATGCCCGCCGGAGGCCATGTGCTCGGTTTGAACCACGCCCCCATTGTCTACCAGGGAGATGCCTTGCTCCATTTGGGAAGCACTAGTAAAAGATAAGCGGCAACTGGAGACTGGATGCTTGATGCTGGATAGGCGGAAGACTGACTGTAACTGACAATTTCTTTTTAAAGTCATTATAATTAGCAATCCATTATAATTGCCCCTCAGTTTTGAAAACTTTAAACTGTGACTGCAAACTGCGACTGCAAACTTAATTCCCCCCTCTTACACGGAGTTCATCGCTTCAACCGGATCGAGCCGGGCAGCCGAAAGTGCTGGCAAAAATCCGGATAAAACGCCAATCACTCCGGAAATAATCAGACCCAGCATGACATTACCAACATTCATGGCAATGGTCATATCCGACACATAGCTGAAAATCCCGGTCCCGAGGAAGATTAAAAACAGGCCAACCGCTCCTCCAGCGAGCGAGAGAATGACCGACTCGAAAATAAACTGCAACAGGATAAAGTATTTTTTTGCGCCCAAAGCCTTTTGAATCCCAATAATCCGGGTACGCTCCTTCACCGAAACAAACATGATGTTGGCAATTCCAAAACCACCCACAACAATACTAAAGCCGCCAATCACCCAGCCTGCCAGGTTAAAAACAACAAAAAAAGCATCGAACTGGTTACTGATGGCGCTCACTTCATTGATGGCAAAATCATTTTCCTCCATCGGCCTGAGCCGCCGCAGTGATCGCATAATCCCCTCCAGTTCAGCGACAAATTCAGCCTTGCCAACGCCGGGCTTCGACTTCACATTAATGGTTTGGCCCCGGTCACGGTTTTTTAAATCAACCATATTGGCCGCGTAAATAACCGGAATATGAATCCGCTTGTCCATGCTGGTGCCAAACATATCGGAACCTTTTTTTTCGTAAGTGCCGATAACCAAAAAGCGATGTCCTCCCACCTTTATCTGCTTTCCTACCGGGCTCAGCCCTCCAAACAAACGATCAACCAACTCGCTGCCGACCACCGCCATTGCCGCCCCTGAATGGCTCTCCGATTCGGTGAAATAACGTCCGCGGTCGATACGCAAACTCCAGGTTTCAATCAAATCATGACTGGTTGCCAGAACCTCGGTATTCTCTGCACTGTTATTCTCGTACTGCACCGTTGTATTAAATCCGAAGAAAAAAACAGCATTGGCTGTATGCTGCGACCGCCTGACCAGCTCTTCAGCTTCGCTCATTTCCGGCACCGGCCGGTTCAGGTAGCGCCACCAAGGATATTCCGTTTCCCCCTCAGGCGGTGTCCAGGGCCATTTCTGAATGTAGACCATGTTATCTCCAAGCGCATTCAGGCTGTCGCGGATATAGTTTTCCAGCGAATCAATCACCGTAAAAACGGAAATAATGGCAAAAATACCGATGGTAATGCCCAGCAATGAAAGGAAGGTGCGCAGCTTATTGGCCCGCAGCGAACCGCCGGCAAACGAAAAGCTTTCCAGTATGAGTCGAAGTAGCAGCATTATTTTTGTTTCGATCAATAAAGATAGAATTATTCAGCCCAACTCAAGGCTTGCAGACCACAAAAAAAATTCAAGCCTGCTGATTTAAATGATTTTTGTCTTTCATTTTCCATCACAAAATCAGATCAATCTTTTCCGCAATAAAATACGGAATTCGCTTCCTTTTGCGAAAGGAAAATCAGTCGATTTTATTATCTTTGTCCATCAATTTCAAAAGACTATAAATGAAGGATTTAAAAAAGATTAAATCGGCACTTATTTCGGTTTATCATAAGGACAAGCTTGATGCAATTGTAAAAAAACTAGATCAACTGGGTGTTCAAATTTACTCAACCGGAGGAACGCAATCCTTTATCGAAGGTTTAGGAGCCAAGGTAACTGCGGTAGAAAGCCTTACCAGCTATCCATCAATCCTGGGAGGCCGTGTAAAAACGCTTCACCCCAAAGTTTTCGGCGGTATACTGAATCGTCGCGATCACGAAGGTGATCAAAAGCAGCTCACGGAATACGAGATTCCGGAAATTGACCTGGTGATTGTTGATTTATATCCCTTTGAAGAAACGGTGGCCTCCGGCGCATCAGAAGAAGACATTATTGAAAAAATAGATATTGGGGGCATTGCGCTCATCCGTGCCGCGGCAAAAAACTTTAAGGATGTCATCATCGTTTCGTCGCGCACGCAATACGAAGATTTCATTCAGCTGCTGGAAGAGAAAAACGGCGAAAGCTCCATTGACGATCGGAGAGCATTCGCCCGCAAGGCATTCGCCACCTCATCGCATTACGATTCGGCAATCTTCAACTATTTCAACGAAGGAATAACCGAAACCAACCGGGTAAGCCTGAACGATGGCCAAGTGCTCCGTTATGGCGAAAACTCACACCAATCGGCAACTTTTTACAAATTCAACAATACAGCAAGTGAAGCCACATTAGCAAATGCCGAAGTATTACAAGGCAAGGCGCTTTCATACAACAACATGCTGGATGCTGATGCGGCCTGGAAATCGGCAAGCGATGCCTATCATGCGGTTACACACCTGGAAAACAAAGTGGCTGTTTCGGTCATCAAGCATCTCAACCCTTGTGGACTTGCGGTGACCAACAACATATTGCAATCGCTGGACTTAGCCTGGGCCGGCGACCCCATCAGCGCTTTTGGCTCCATCATTTGCTTTACCGATACCGTGACCGCTGATGTAGCCAACTGGTTTGGGAAAAAATTTGTGGAGATCATTATCGCACCCAAATTCACGCCCGAAGCCCTCGAAATATTCAGCCAAAAGAAAAACCTTCGCCTGCTGGTAACGCCTGTAAAAGCTGAGATTACCGGCGAAAAACTATACCGTTCCATCAGTGGCGGGATGTTGGTGCAAGATGAAGATGAGGGTATGGACAGCGAATTCAAAAATGTCACAAAAATTCAATTCAGCGACAATAAATTAAATTTGGCCAAGTTTGGTATTACGGCATGTAACCATTTAAAGAGCAATGCCATTGCTTTGGTTACCGAGAATGCCGACGGTTCGTTCTGGCTTACAGGCGCCGGCATGGGGCAACCCAACCGGCTGGACAGTCTTCGCCAATTGACGATTCCCCGTTTTAACATGAAAGAAGGAATTCAAATTGAAGAGTCTGTTCTGATTTCCGATGCCTTTTTCCCCTTCCGCGACAGCATTGAAGCGGCCAACGAATATGGGGTAAAATACATTGTTGAACCCGGAGGAAGTATTCGCGATGAGGAAGTGATTGAAGCGTGCGACGAATTTGGCATGGCCATGTTATTTACCGGAAGGCGTCATTTTAAACATTAACAAAAAAACTGCTTCGGCGGGAAATTAGATATAGTAAGGAGAAGTAAAATATGGGATTGTTTTCATTTTTGACCCAGGAAATTGCGATTGACCTGGGGACGGCAAATACCATCATTATTCAGAATGATAAAATTGTAGTGGACGAACCGTCAATTGTAACGATCGACCTGAAAACAGAGAAGTTGGTTGCCATTGGCGAAAAGGCCCGTCAAATGCAGGGAAAGACGCATGCCAACCTGAAAACCATCCGCCCACTGCGCGATGGGGTTATTGCCGATTTTAATGCCGCCGAACAAATGATCAGGGGAATGATCAAAATGATCAATCCCAAATCACGGTTCTTTTCACCCGCTTTAAAAATGGTGGTTTGTATTCCTTCCGGATCTACAGAAGTTGAAATTCGTGCCGTACGCGATTCAGCAGAGCATGCCGGAGGACGCGAAGTGTACATGATTTACGAACCGATGGCTGCGGCCATTGGAATTGGACTGGATGTGGAGGCTCCCGAAGGCAGCATGATTGTTGACATTGGCGGTGGAACCACGGAAATTGCAGTGATTTCGCTGGGCGGAATCGTTACCAACAAATCCATCCGGATTGCCGGCGACGACCTCACGGCCGACATTATGGAATACATGCGCCACCAGCATAACATCAAAATTGGTGAACGGACAGCCGAAGAAATAAAGATCCATGTTGGCTCAGCACTTTCTCAACTGGAAGACCCGCCAAACGACTATATCATTCAAGGGCCAAACCAAATGACTGCACTTCCGATTGAGGTGCCGGTATCCTACCAGGAAATTTCGCATTGCCTGGAAAAATCCATCTCTAAAATTGAAACGGCCATTCTGAGTGCTTTGGAGCAAACACCACCAGAGCTTTACTCTGATATTGTTACAAGAGGAATTTACCTGGCGGGCGGCGGTGCATTATTGCGTGGATTGGATAAACGCCTGACCGAAAAAATCAATATTCCGTTCCACATTGCCGAAGACCCCTTAAGAGCAGTGGCCAGAGGTACCGGCATTGCGCTTAAAAATGTTGATAAATTCTCCTTCCTGATCAGGTAAAACTGGGTAGGAAGGAGCCAAACCCCTCTGCTTCATGAGAAGTTTGCTCCAGTTTCTTGCTCGACATCACGTCTTTTTCTTGTTTTTGGCTCTCGAGGTAATTTCACTTATTTTGATTGTCAACTACAATAATTTTCAGCGAGTCAGATTTCTCAATTCAAGCAACCAGATTTCGGCTTCGATTTACGAAGTATCGAACAATCTGACCAGCTATTTTCAGCTGCGGCAAGCCAATGAAGAGCTGGCCCGGGAAAATGCAGAGCTGCAAACCAAGTTGCACAAGCTGCAGGTGGTCGATATTTTTAGCCGGACAGATACGGCGGTAATCGGGGACACCACCTACCAATTTATTCCGGCGCGTATCATCAATAACTCGGTCAACAAGCAATACAACTACGTTACGCTTGACAAAGGCCTTCAGGATGGTATTGAGCAGGACATGGGAATTATTGGCCCCGATGGCGTGGTTGGCGTAGTAACCAATGTTTCCAAACACTACAGCGCTGGGCCCAGTATTTTAAACAGGCGGTGGCGGGTTTCGGCCAAAATAAAAAAGAACAGCTATTTCGGTTCACTGTACTGGAATGGGATTGACCCTCAACATGCCCGTTTAAATGAAATTCCATTCCACGTTGAACTGGCAGTTGGCGACACGATCATCACCAGCGGCTATTCGTCTATTTTTCCTGAGGGGATCCTGATCGGTGTCATCGAAGATTTTAACCACGATAGCGGAGCGAATTTTTACCAGGTGAATGTGCGCCTGTCAACAAATTTTAGAACAATTTCGCATGTTGAGCTGGTGAAAAACAACTTTTTGGAAGAACAAATCAATTTAGAAGAGCAAAACACTGATGATTAGAGATCTGCTGAAATACATGTTCATGCTAACGGTTTTGGTTCTGCTGCAAACGCTGATCCTGAACAATATTCAGTTCAGCGGTTACATCAATCCCTATTTGTATGTTCTTTTTATTTTGTTGCTTCCCTTCGAAACGCCACGCTATCTGCTGCTTTTTTTAGGTTTTTTCCTGGGACTTGCCATCGATATCTTTAGCAATACACCCGGCATCCATGCTTCTGCCACCACCTTTCTTGCGTTTATCAGGCCATTCACCGTCGACCTGATTTCATCACGCGACTCCATCGAAGTCAATGCTCCGCCCCGCATTTCAGTGATGGGCTTTGGCTGGTTTCTGCGTTATACCTTGATTCTCGTGCTGGCACATCACCTTTTCTTATTCTTTATTGAAGTTTTTACCTTTGAGGGATTTATTTACACGTTAACCAGAAGCTTATTAAGTGCGGCCTTTACCATCATATTGGTCATCATCAGTCAGTTTCTGATTTTTAAGGAGTGAGTTCGTGGACAACTTTTCAAAACGAAAATACGTATTAGCTGCCATTTTTATTCTCGTGGCTTTGATATTCATTGTGCGCTTATTTCGCTTGCAGGTGCAAGAGAATGACTACAAGCAGTCAGCCACAAGAAATGTACTCCGGCGGGTAATCACCTACCCTGCGCGGGGATTGATTTACGACCGTAACGGCGAGCTGCTGGTATACAACAAGGCATCGTACGACTTGCTGGTTACTCCGCGCGAGATGACAACCTTTGACACCGCCAGTTTCTGCCAGATTTTGGATATCGAAAAAGAAGAACTTATTACCAATCTGGCAAAAGCCAAGAAATATTCCTACTACAAACCATCGGTCATCATCAAACAGCTTTCGCCTGAAAATTACGCGGTGCTGCAGGAAAAGATTTTTCGCTTTCCCGGCTTTTTCGTTCAAGCCCGAACGCTGCGCGAATACCCTCAAAAAACAGCAGCACACGTATTGGGGTATGTTGGCGAAGTTGACCGGAGCAAAATTGAAACCGACCCATACTACGCACAAGGCGACTATATTGGCGTGACCGGTTTGGAAAATGCCTACGAAGAAGCCTTGCGCGGACAAAAAGGTGTAACCTTTCAATTGGTTGATGTCCATAACCGGGTGAAAGGAAGCTACCGTGAAGGCCGAAGCGACACCGTGGCAATTCTTGGTAAAAACCTGATTTCAACCCTCGATGCAGACCTTCAGGCCTACGCCGAATACCTGATGCAGAACAAAAAAGGAAGTGTGGTTGCCATTGAGCCAGCCACCGGCGAAGTGCTGGCATTTTTGAGTGCGCCAACCTACGATCCCACCCTGTTGGTCGGGCGGGCGCGCGGCGCCAACTATCAAGAACTGGCCGAAGACACACTGAAGCCAATTTTTAACCGGGCAATCCGGGCCGCCTACCCTCCGGGATCAACCTTCAAACTCATCAATGGATTGATTGCCCTCCAGGAGAATACGATCAATGAACAAACCCGGTTTAGCTGCAGCGGAACTGTTTCACGTCCCATCCGATGCACGCACAGCCACTATTCGCCCATTGCCCTGCGCGATGCCATCAGAGAGTCGTGCAATCCGTTTTTCTGGAACACCTACAGCTCCATCATCCGTAAATACCCACGCCCGGATCAGGGCTACAACGCCTGGAGAAACCACCTGATGAGCTTTGGTCTTGGACAGCGGCTGGGAACAGAGTTTACCAACGAACTGACGGGTAATATCCCGGAAGATTCGTATTACAACTACTACTATGGTGAAAACCGCTGGAATGCCTTAACCATTCGCTCTATGGCAATCGGGCAAGGCGAGCTGCTGATTACACCCTTTCAGCTTGCGAACCTGGCAGCGACCATTGCCAACCGCGGACACTATTATACTCCACATCTGGTTAAGTCAATTTGGGATGCCAGGGAAGAAGTGGAGGAACTCGAATTTGAACGCCATGAAACAACAATTGACCCCAGTCATTTTGATGTTGTAATTGATGGCATGCAGGCGGTAGTTGAAGAAAGCTCCGTTCGATACTATTCGAAATTGGATAGCATCATCATCTGTGGAAAAACCGGAACTGTTCAAAACCCGCATGGTTCAGACCACTCGGTGTTCATCGCTTTTGCTCCGAAAGAAAACCCGAAAATCGCGATTTCGGTTTATGTTGAAAACGGGGTTTGGGGTTCGCGCTACGCCGCGCCCATCGCCAGCCTGATCATTGAGAAATACCTGACTAAACAAATCGCTCCACGAAGAATCTCCGTGGAAGAACGCATGCGTGATGCGAATTTGCTGAATCCAAATCAACCAAAATAAACAAGGTGGCACGAAGGAATAACATATGGGCTAATTTGGACTGGGTTACCATCACACTGTACCTGATCCTTATTTTCATGGGCTGGGTAAACATTTATGCAGCGGTATACAACGAAGAGCACAGCAGCATTCTGGACATGACCCAACGGTATGGCAAACAGCTGATCTGGATTATTGCAGCCCTGATCATTGGCTTCACCATCATCCTTGTCGACAGTAAATTCTATGTCTTTTCGGCCTACGGTTTTTATATCATTACCATTTTGCTGCTCATTGCCGTCCTTCTTTTCGGAACCCAGGTCAAAGGTTCCACATCGTGGTTCCAGATTGGTGGCATTGCCATACAGCCAGCCGAGTTCGTCAAGTTTACCACAGCCCTGGCGCTGGCCAAATACCTCAGTTCGTATAACTTCAAAATGCATCAGTTTAAATCGTTGGTGACGATCGGCATCATCCTGGCACTGCCCGTTATGCTCATTTTCTTGCAAAACGATACCGGTTCAGCCCTGGTTATTGGTGTTTTTATCCTGGTGTTGTTTCGCGAAGGCTTGTCGGGCTTTGTACTTTTTCTGGTGTTTATCGTGGCCCTGATCTTTATTCTTACACTGGTCTTGTCTCCCCTGCACACAATATTTACCATCACAGGAGGCGCTTTGATCTTTCACTATTTCATGCAGCAAAAACTCACCGAAACAATCAAGGCACTGAGTATTTATGCCAGCTTTACCGCGCTGTTTCTCTTTGGCGGCCACATTCTAAAAATCGCTCTGTCGGATGTAAACCTTGTACTTGCAGCCACCATTTTGTCATCGGCCATATTTGCGGTTTATTCCCTTCGAAAAGGGGTCCATAATTTACTGATCGTGTTAGGACTATACCTTGGGCTGGTGTTTCTAACCTTTTCTGTCGACTATGTCTTCAATAATGTGCTGCAAGCACACCAACAAAGCCGGATCAATGAATTGCTGGGTATCGAATCTGATCCGCTGGGCGTAGGCTACAATGTCAACCAGTCGAAAATAGCCATTGGCTCGGGCGGCTTTTCCGGCAAAGGTTTTTTGAATGGCACCCAAACCAAGTTCGACTTTGTTCCCGAACAAAGCACCGACTTTATTTTCTGCACTGTTGGCGAAGAGTGGGGATTTATTGGCACCACCACCGTCATTGGCCTGTTCTTGTTTTTGCTGCTCCGCCTCATTGCGCTGGCCGAGCGCCAACGATCAACCTTTAGCCGGGTTTACGGCTACAGCGTAGCGTGCGTCATTTTCTTTCACCTGGCCATCAACATTGGAATGACAATTGGATTGGCACCCGTCATCGGTATTCCACTACCCTTTTTCAGCTATGGCGGATCATCGCTTTGGTCGTTCACCATTTTGCTCTTTATTTTCCTGCGTTTAGATGCCAGCCGCGCGGAAAAATTGAGTCACTAAACCGACAACTTCAAGGCCAAGCTTTCTTTTAGATTTAACGCTTTTTTAGTATCTTCGCTTCGCTACAAAAAAGGGACTTAAAAGTATGTAATATATCATGTTTTAGGTGGTTGCAGAGGCGCCCCAGTTTTCGCGTGATATTGGTTATTACTCCTGGTGGTATTAACTTTTTAAAAACTGAAAATCATGAATTATCGTTCTTACACACTCGGTAACTTCCGGCAAATTCCTCAAATCGCACTCCTAAGCGAAGAGGAACAGTTTAATATTGAAGTTATCGGAACCGTTTTGCCTTTCAAAGTCAGTAATTACATCATCGACGAGTTAATCGATTGGAACAACTTTGCAAAGGATCCGTTTTTTATCCTCAACTTTCCGCAGAAAGGAATGCTCTCGGAGGAACACTTTCAAAAAATTGCCACGCTGCTAAAAACCGGTGCCGACAAAGCGACATTAAAAAAGGCGGTGGACAAAATCCGCATGCAACTGAATCCGAACCCGGCTGGACAAGAGTCTAACGTACCCGTATTAAATGGTGTCCGGTTGAACGGCATTCAGCACAAGTACCGGGAGACCATGCTGTTTTTCCCAAGCCAGGGGCAAACCTGCCACGCCTATTGCACCTTTTGTTTCCGGTGGCCGCAATTTGCCATGAACAGCTTCAAGTTCGCGATGAAGGAAGCCGACTTAATGATTCAGTATCTCAAGGCACATCCCGAAATTACCGATGTATTGTTTACCGGTGGCGACCCGGCAGTCATGAAAACCAAGTTCTTCGAACACTATTTCAACGCCATTCTCGACGCTGACCTGAAACACGTCCGCACCATCCGGATTGGAACAAAAGCATTGAGCTACTGGCCTTACCGTTTCACGACGGATGAAGATGCTGAAGACCTCATGAGACTGTTCCGCAAAGTGGCCGACCGTGGAATTTCAATTTCCCTGATGGCCCATTTCAACCATCCGCGGGCCATGGAAACCCAAGCGGTGAAAGACGCCATCCGAAACCTGCAAGCTGCCGGCGTTCAGATTCGTTCGCAGTCGCCCCTGCTTAAAAATATTAACGACGAGCCGGCCGTTTGGTCAACCATGTGGCGCGAACAGGTCAACCTGGGCATCATTCCGTATTACATGTTCATTGCCCGCGATACCGGTGCACAAGATTACTTTGCAGTGACTCTCGACCAGGCGTGGCGGATTTATCAGAAAGCCATTCAAAAGGTAAGTGGCGTGTGTCGCACCGTGCGTGGTCCATCCATGTCATGTGCCCCCGGAAAGATTCAGGTGCTCGGTATTCAGAAGATTCATGGCGAACAGGTGTTTGTGCTTAACTTCCTGCAGGGACGCAATCCCGACTGGGTAGGACGCCCCTTCTTTGCCAAGTATAATCCGAAAGCCATTTGGCTCGACGACCTGGAACCGGCTTTTGGACAAGAAGAATTTTTCTTCGAAAATGCCAACCTCAAATTACAGATTGTTTAAATCAAAGCCTTTGTTGGCTGGTGAGGGTTCCACTGGATATGCAACTAAAACCTGCACGGATAGTTTAGTGTCGTGCTGCTAATTTCTGATTGTTATTGATTAATTTAAATTCTTCTTGCAGCCCGTTTATTTCAAAAACAAAAGCATGATCCTGGGCCTGGAGCATGCTTTTGTCTTTTGTGTATTTTATTCTGCTTCTAATTTAGAAAAACCTCAATCACCGGAATTTCATAATTTGGTTTATTTACTGGCAAACTCAAATTCAAGTCATTCTCGTTGTCATCTTCTTTCAGCCCGTGGCCGTACCTTTCGGTGACTTTGATTTCAGAACCGTCGTGTAAAAACTGCGCATACTTGATTTTGCCTCTGTAGTTTGGCAGCCTGAAATTTTGTAACGGATAATCGACTAAGTGGATGTAAAGCCTGTTGGTTTCGGGATTGTAGGTCAACAAGCTATGTTCCGGCACTTCAAATTTCGCGGGTGCTTGTGTACAGCCATAAATAGAACGGCTGTTGTGCCCCATCCATTGGCCAATGTTTTCGAGGGCTTCGGTAGCCCGGTAGTCGAAGTCGCCGCGTGCAGTAGGCCCAACATTTAAGAGGACGTTCCCTCCTTTGCTGACCGATTCAATCAATAAAACCAACAGTTGTCTGGTATTTTTCCAGGTGTGTTCGTCGCGGTAATATCCCCACGAACCGCTAAAAGTTTGGCAGGTTTCCCACGGCACTTTCTTTCCGTTCAACTCGGGCCATTTAGTCACCTTGTATTGTTCGGGTGTAGTAAAATCCCAGCCATCTTCGTAATCGCGAAGGTTCAGGCGGTCGTTGACAATAACCGCAGGCTGTAGTTCGCGTACCATGGCCAACAGTTTTTTGGAGTCCCAATCGTTGTCGTCCTTACCAAACTCGCCGGGGTAGGAGAAGTCGAGCCAAAGCACATCCACCTTGCCATAATTAGTCAAAAGCTCCCGCACTTGGTTGTGCAAATATTCGCGGTAAATGTTCATGTTGCGATTTTTGTTCAACTCCTTATATTCCTTCGGATCACTTGGTCTTTGCGGATGTATCCGGTCAATCGTGAAATGCGGATGGTGCCAATCGATCAGCGAGTAATAAAAGCCAACGCCCAATCCTTCGGCCCTGAAAGCGTCAACATATTCTCTGATCAAATCGCGGCCTGCCGGCGTGTTTGTGGCTTTGTAATCGGTGTATTTCGAATCGAAAAGGCAAAAACCATCGTGGTGTTTGGTGGTGATCACCGCGTATTTCATACCTGCTTCCTTTGCCTTTTTTGCCCATTCAGAGGGGTTGTACAAATCGGGATCAAACCTATCGAAATATTTTTGATAAGCTTCGTCCGAAATTTTCTCGCGGCTCTTTACCCATTCGTGCCTGGCTGGCAAAGCATAAATCCCCCAATGGATAAACATACCAAACCGGTCGTTGGTCCACCAGGCAAGTCGTTCTTTCTTTTGCTCTTCTGTTTCGTTTGATAGCTTTTTTTGTGCCTGAACCGACACAAACAAGGTAAAAACCAGGAGTGTTGATAAGAATATTTTTTTCATTTTAAGTTTAGTTTAGTTTGTTGTGCTGTACTGTCCTGTTCAAAGATAGTTTTTTTTTTAAAATTATTTAAACACTCCCCTAACAAAGAAATTTTCCAACCAAGTTTTCTTCAAAAACGAAATGTGCGCCTTAGGTCTGCCGTTTCGGACTTGCTGCCCCAACCTAGCCAGTGCTGGATTTACAATTGGTATGGATTGGCCAATGTAGGCTTATGTAATTGACAAAAGATTGGTTGTTGAATTGGCAGAATGGTAAGCGAATCTCTCTTTCTCTTTGTGCCCCATAAAACCGACAGCTTGACAATGCACTTGACTCGTCCGTATTTTATATCGTATCTTTATTCAAAACCATTCAGCAAGTTTAATTGTCCTTTTGTTGATCCATTAATCAGCTCCTGAGAAGAAAGTCACGCTTTAATTTTTGGTGTATTTAACCTTTAAAAAACGTTTGTATGACTGAGCCTAAGACAATTCGAATTGGTATTTGCATGGCGGGCGCTGTTTCGGCCGGAGCCTACACTGCCGGAGTAATCGATTACTTGTTTGAAGCTTTAGAGCACTGGCAAAAAGCCAAAGACCTGAATTTGCCTGGTGTTCCCAAGCATAAGGTAGAAATTGAAGTGCTCACCGGTGCATCGGCTGGCGGAATGACTGCGGCCATTAGCGCTTGTGCTCTTCAGCAATATTTTCCACACATCAATCCTTCCAATTTCAGATCGGCGGTAACAGCCGAGAATCCTTTGTACGATGCCTGGGTTAACCTTACCGAGACCGAGTATTCGGATATGATGGATCAGATGTTGGGCCATGAAGATGTTTGCCAGCATCCCACACATGAAGTGAAGTCTATTTTTAATTCCGGGTTCATTGAAAAGGTGGCGTCCCGCATTATCGACACGACCGTGAAGGATTCGGCTGTTGTCAGGCCTTATGTTGCCAAAGATTTGGAAATTTTGACCACCCAAACCAATTTGCGAGGGGTAAACTACCAGCTGAAATTTCGGACAGCCTTGGGCGAGAGCGTGCACCAGATGACTCGTCACCAGGATCTGGTTCATTTTAAGTTATCTGAAAGCGGAAAGTATGAAGGCAAAGGACTGATTCCGCTTTCATTCGCCAACATCGAGGGAGTAAACAAAGTACTGCTTAAAGATGCCGCCATTGCTACGGGCGCTTTCCCGATAGGCCTAAGCCCGCGCAAAGTAAATCGCCCGGCAGAATTTCTGCTTGAAAACCCGCTTCTAAATAAAACCCGGGATAAGATTCAGCTGGATGAAACAGCCGATTATTT
>ENA-ORCU01000288-ORCU01000288.1-marine-metagenome-genome-assembly--contig:-NODE-288-length-20612-cov-3.075968_pt1 | contig 20612 bp, 17 predicted proteins | sample MGYA00248631_ERZ508512 | MGnify/ENA primary metagenome ERZ508512 (study PRJEB26183, sample SAMN06268844) | marine metagenome | isolation source: Tt an P1 anaerobic enrichment on pine from sediment taken...
CGACGGCTGCCTGGAGCCCGCCGAGGTTTGCCGCCGCTACAAGGCCGAAGGCTATCACTTCATCGCGCTGACCGACCATTTCATCGGCCAGTACGGCTACCCGATCGCCGATACCGTGCCCTTCCGGGACGAGGATTTCACCACCCTTCTGGGGGCCGAGCTGCATTCGGGCGCGATGGGCAACGGCGAGCTCTGGCATATCCTTGCCGTGGGTCTGCCGCCCGATTTCGCCCCCGCCAACGCGCCGGGCTTTCTGCCCGTCGAGGGGCAGGAGAGCGGCCCCGAGATCGCCGCGCGTGCCCGCGCGGCCGGGGCCTTCGTGGCGGTCGCGCACCCGCAATGGTCGGGGATGACGCTGGACGATGCCCGCTCCATCGAGGCCGCCCATGCCGTGGAGATCTACAACCACGGCTGCGCCACGGGCTGCGACCGGGCGGACGGGTTCCACACCGCCGACCTGCTGCTGTCGGAGGGGCGCAGGCTCAGCCTCATCGCCACCGATGACGCCCATTTCACCGAACCCGACCATTTCGGCGGCTGGGTGATGGTGAAGGCCGAGGAAAATGACCCCGCTCACCTGCTCGACGCGCTCAAGCGCGGCGATTTCTATTCCAGCCAAGGCCCCGAGATCGCCGGCGTCGCCATCGAAGGCGACGAGGTGGTGGTTCGTTCCTCGGCCGCTTCTGCCGTCATCGTTCAGGGCCACGGCTCGGCCGCCACGGCGACCCACGGCCAGTCGATGACCCGCGCCGCGGTGCCCATGGCGCGCTTCGCCGCGTCGCCGTGGATTCGGGTCACCGTGGTGGACAAGGCGGGCAAACGCGCCTGGACGAACCCGATCTGGCTCTGACCTGACCGGGCCGGGCCGGAAAGGGGCCGCCCGCGCCGCCTTGGCAAAGCCCACGGCGCGGCGGCGCCGGTTTCGGGATCTGCGCTTGGGCGACCGTCCGAGGGCGGCCCTTCCCGGACCGAACCGAGAAGGGCCTGGGCCTCCGCGCCCTTTTCGGCCTCGAAGGCGCGGCCGAGATGGCCGGGTTGCTGAGCGCAAATCCCACCGTCAGCAAGTCGATGATCACCGCCGACCTGCGCCCGCTCCCGCATTTCGTCCGGGGCATGCCATTGCCCGGCTAGGGGGCCGCAAGCAGGCGTTCGATCACCGTCTCCGCCTGCGCGTTGGCTTCTGCCGTGCTGGGTCCGATCGAGATGAAATGCAGCCCTCTGCCCTCTTCGAAGCCCGACGGCGTCATGAAGATCACCCCGCTGGCCGCGCCGGGCTCCCACAGAAGGTCCTGAACGACCGCGAGCCCTTCGGTAAAGGATCGGCGCGGCAGATCGAGCCCGATCCGGTGCGCGATGACGTAGGCCGGAGGTTCCCCTTCGCCGAAAAGCCGGTTCATCAGGCTCATCGGTATCGAAACGCCCCCCCAGCGCGCATTGCATTCCAGCCAGTGCAGCGCGGGCGCGCGGAGATCCTCGCCGGACAGGACGGCGTCGAAACTGCAGCGCCCGAAATAGCCGAGATCCTGCAGCACCTGCCCCAGCATCTGGCCTTCATGGCAGAACTGCCGGACCCAGCCATCACGCGTCTCCGAGGGCGCGGCGCCGGCAAAACGCCCCTCCGGCCCGATGATGAACTGGTGAAACACCCCCTCGATCACGGGCGGCCCGTCCTGCGCATGCGGAATCCAGAGCTGCAGCGAGGGGCTGAGCAGGACGTTGTCCTGCCAGATCTGCACCAGCATGGGGAAATGCGGCGCCTGTCCCGTCCTGGCAAGCAGCTCCAGCAGATGGCGATGCAGCTCCCTTGGCGCCATCCCCGCGACATCGGGCGAGAAGACCGGGAAGTTCCCGGCCGAACCGGCGCTGTCGGGCAGCTTGATGACCAGGCGCCGGCATTGGCGGGCAATCTCGTGCACCCGGCCGGTCAGGGCGGCGGGGCCGTGCGCCAGCACCTCCCGGGGCGCGGCGCCTTCGCCGAAGACCCGGCGCACGATCTGCGAGAAGGCCGACTTGTCATTGGCGAGCCCGGCCAGAGAGGGCAACGGCCCGGCGACGCGCACCGGCGCCCCGGTATCGGCGCCGAGCCGTCTGGCGAGCGCCCAGATCGCGCCCGTCGACAGGTAGGGCACAAGCGTCGCAGCGCCGGCCTCCTCGACGAATGCGCGCAGGGCGGCATAGGCCCTGTCGTCCCTGAGGCACCTTGTCTGGGCCGGCACATATGTCCCGTTCGGCGCCTCTTCGACCTGAAGATAGCGGCGCCGGCCGAGGCCCAGCCCGTCTGCGACGTAGTCCTCGTATTCCCGGTCCCGCCGGCCGCCGATGACGACGAGATCCCCTTCGCCGGCCAGAAGCGGCAGCCGGTATTCCAGCGCGCTGGCGCCGCGCCGGCCCAGCAGGGGGATCTCGCCGGGGTCTCCGAAAAAGATGAACGGGCCGTCCCCCAGGCCGACACGGGCGAAGGGACCGAAAAAGAACCTGTCCCTCGAAAGGCGGTGTTCGGGCCGGATCGCCCGCGCCGCGGCGGTGCATCGCGCCCTCTCCTCCGGGCTAAGCTCCGCGACGTAGCGGGTCACCACCGGCGCGCGCTCGTGCCAGCCCTGTCCGTTCCCGCTGCCCGTCATACCCTGATCCCGCATTCTGCCATCCCGTATGGCGTGGATTTTCCCGGGAGCAGCCTAGCAGGGTTGCCCGCCAGGGTCTTGATGCACGTCAAGGACCGGGGGCCGCCGCCCGGCCATGCTGTGGGCGAGAAGAACAGGAGTGCCCAATGTGCCGGCTCTACGCCTTCAAGGCAAACGAACCCACCCGTGTCGAATGCAGCCTTGTTCACGCGCAGAACGCCCTCATGGCGCAGAGCGCGGGCGATGCCACCACCGGCCTGATGCATGGTCACGGCTGGGGGGTCGCGGATTATGCCGACGGCGTGCCGCTGGTCGAGAAGCAGACCTGGGCGGCCTTTCACGGCGAGCATTTCGCCAAGGCCGCGGCGCGCGTCTATGCCCATACGGTGGTGGCGCATGTGCGCCGGGCCACGGTCGGCGGCCAGTCGATCCACAACACCCATCCGTTCCACCATGGCCGCTGGATCTTTGCCCATAACGGCACGGTGCCGAATTTCCGGAAGGTCCGCGACCGGATGATGCCGGAGATCGACCCGCTGCTGCGCAACGACATCAAGGGCACCACCGACAGCGAGCATGTCTTCTACTACCTTCTGACCCTGCACATGCAGCAGCCCAAGACCTCGCTGATGGATATCCTCGCGCAGGGCATCCGCCAGATCGTGCAATGGTCGGCCGAGATCGACCCGGAGAAGAAGGTCGGCCTGAACCTGATCCTGACCGACGGCACCCATCTGGTCGGCAGCCGCCTGAACCGCACGCTCTGGCACCTGGAACGCGAGCTGGTCTTCGAGTGCCCGATCTGCGGCAAACCCCATGTGCATCACGAGGCCGGGGCCGATTACCGCGCGGTCGAGCTGGCCTCGGAACCGCTGAGCGACGAGAACTGGCAGGAGGTGCCGAACGGCGTGGTCTTCAGCGTGGACGAGGACTACTACCTGCTGACCGAGCATGTGGAGCTGTGACCGGGTGGCGCCGCGCGCTGCGGCAGGAGACCGGCCGCGGGGGTGGGGATGAGGTTTCTCTGCGACGCGATGCTGGGTCGCCTGGCCCGCTGGCTGAGGGCGGCCGGGCATGACACGCGCCTGGCCGATGACGCCGCGGATGACCGTCACCTGCTGCAGGCCGCGGCGCAGGAAGACCGCCTGCTGCTGACCCTCGACCGCCGCCTTGCGGGGCGCGGGGCGGGGACGGGCGAAGTGGTCCTGCTGCACAGCGAAAGGGTGGCGGAGCAGGCCCGCGACCTGAGGCGCAGGCTGGGCGTGGACTGGCTCCATGATCCGTTCAGCCGCTGCGTCGTGGACAACACGCCGCTTCGCCCTGCAAGACCGGAGGAGGTGGCGGCGCTGCCCGGGAAGGTGCGCGGGCTCGGCGGGCCTGTCGCCAAATGCCCGCTCTGCCAGCGCCTCTACTGGCCCGGGGATCATCACCGCCGCATGCGGGAGCGGCTGGAGACCTGGCAGGAGGAGGGCGGCGCATGAGCCGGCCCGACAACACTATGGAAATGGCGCGCCGCTGGGGCCACACTCGGCCCATGTGGCGCTTGTCGCCGGAAGGGGGGAGATGATGCAGAGCCTGCTCTCGCGTGACCAGATCGCGGACCGTTTGATGGAGGCGGCCGAGCTGCTGGAGGGGCAGGGCGCGGACCGCTTCCGCGTCCGGGCCTACCGGATGGGGGCGGAGACCGTGCGCGCGCTGAAGGAGGACCCGGCAGCGATCCTGGAGCGCGAGGGGCTGGAGGGGCTGGAAGCCCTGCCCCATATCGGCACCCGGCTGGCGCGCGCCATCGACGAGATGGCCGCCACCGGGCGCTGGGCGCAGCTCGAACGCCTGCGCGGCGAGTCCGAGCCCGAGGACCTGTTCCGCTCGCTCCCCGGCGTGGGCCCGGAAACCGCCCGTGCCATCCACGACAAGCTGGGCATCGACACGCTGGAGGCGCTGGAGATCGCCGCCCATGACGGGCGGCTGGAGACGGTGCCGGGCATCGGTCCCCGCCGCGCCGCCGCGATCCGGGCCTCGCTGGGCGACATGCTCGCCCGCCGGCGCCGGCGCGGGCGCGAAGATCACGAGGAGCCCTCCGTCGGCCTGCTGCTGGAGGTCGACGCGCTCTACCGTCAGCGCGCGCAGGAGGGCGGCCTGCGGCGCATCGCGCCGCGCCGCTTCAACCCCTCGGGCGAGGCCTGGCTGCCGGTGATGCATGTGGACCGCGACGGCTGGGCCTTCACCACGCTGTTCTCGAACACCGCGCTCGCGCATGAGCTCGGCCGCACCGAGGACTGGGTGGTGATCTATTTCGGCCGCCCCGGCGGGCCCGAGCATCAGCGCACCGTGGTCACCGAGACCCGCGGCCCGCTGGAGGGCAAGCGCGTGGTCCGCGGCCGCGAGGCCGAGTGCAAGCGCCACTACTTCGCCGATGCCTAGCCCGGCCCCGTCCTCCGTCGCCACCGCCTTCGACATGGCGGCGCGGCAGCGGGAGATCTCGATCTCCGAGTTCTTCCTGAAGAACCGCCACCTGCTGGGCTTCGACACCCCCGCCAAGGCCCTGCTCACGGCGGTGAAGGAGGCGGTGGACAACGCCATCGACGCCTGCGAGGAGGCCGGCATCCTGCCCGAGATCAGCGTCGAGATCAGCCGCCGCGGCCGGATCTACACCGTGGCGGTCGAAGATAACGGCCCCGGAATCGTCGAGGCCCAGATCGGCCGGATCTTCGGCAAGCTGCTCTACGGCTCGAAATTCCACAAGCTCAGCCAGTCGCGCGGCCAGCAGGGCATGGGGATCTCGGCGGCGGGGATGTATGGCCAGCTGACCACCGGCAAGCCCCTGCATATCCTCAGCCGCATCGCGGGCGAGCCGAGCGCGACCGAGCTTTACGTCGCCATCGACACCAGGAAGAACCGCCCCGACGTGCACCGCAAGAAACAGCGCGACTGGGACCGCCCGCACGGCACGCGGGTGGAGATCGTGCTGGAAGGCCACTACCAGACCGGCAAGCATTCGGTCGACGCCTATCTGCGCCAGACGGCGATCGCCAACCCGCATGTCGCGCTTCACCTCAGGGCCACCGAGGGCCACCGGCTCGACTTCCCCCGCAGCATCGACGCGCTGCCGCCCCGCCCGAAGGAGATCAAGCCCCACCCCCACGGGCTGGAGCTGGGCCGGCTGATCCAGATGCTCAGCACCACCCAGGCGCGCTCGCTGTCGCGGTTCCTGGTGGAGGAATTCTCCAGCGTGGGCGACAAGACCGCCGCCCGGATCATCGAGGCGGCGGGCAAGCGGGTGAGCGCGCGCTCTTATCCTAGGCACATCGCCCATGCGCAGGCGGTCGCGCTGCACCGGGCCATCGAGAAGACCCCCATCGCCGCCCCTCGGACCGACTGCATCGTCCCCATCGGCGAGCCGCAGCTTCTGAAGGGGCTGCAAGGCGAGGTGCCGGCGGATTTCTACACCGTCACCACCCGGCCCGCCGCCACCTATCGCGGCAACCCTTTTCAGGTGGAGGTGGCGCTGGCCTATGGCCGCCTGGGCGAGGCACGGGTGGAGGTCGACGAAAGCGGCCACATGCACAGGGCGACGGCGCAGGAACCCGGCGAGGACCTGCTGGGCGGGCGCGACGCGCCCGTCCGCCTGCTGCGCTACGCCAACCGGGTGCCGCTGCTTTATCAGCAGTCGAGCTGCGCCATCACCAAGGCCGCGATCCAGACCAACTGGCGCGCCTATGGGCTGCGCCAGCCCAGGGGCGGGCTGCCGGTGGGGCCGATGGCGGTTCTGGTCCATGTGGCCTCGGTCTGGGTGCCCTACACCTCGGAGGCCAAGGAGGCGATCGAGCCCAACCCCGAGATTTTCAGGGAGATCGTCCTGGGGCTGCAGAAATGCGGGCGCGAGCTGGCGCAATACCTGCGCCGCAAGGCGCAGCTCAGCCGCGAATACGAACGCCGCGCCTATATCGAGAGATACCTGCCGCATATCGGCGGCGCGCTGCAGGAGATCCTGTCGCTCAGCGACGCGGAACGCGACCGCGCGATGGAGCGCCTTGACGACGTGCTGCATGAAAGCCGCAGGACACGGGGGGATGCGCCGTGAGCGACAAGCGCAAGCAGGCGGCGCCCCGCGCGCTGGACGCCAAGACCATCGCCCTGATCCGCGAGATCGCCGCCGGCATACGTGCCAGCATCGAGGCCGCGCGCCTGCCCTCGATCCGCCTGCCGGTGCGCAGCCTGGGCAATGTCCGCTACGACGCGGAGAAGGGGTATTTCGAGCTGGGCGCGGCGCGGAAAACTCGCACGCTGACCGTGAACACGGCCCGGTCCTTTGCCCAGACCCTGCGGATGATGTCCACCGCGCAGACCATGGTCGAGAACGACGATTTCGCCACCAAGCGCGAGGCCTATTACATCTCCAAGAACTGGGGCGACTGCCGCTTCGACAAGCAGGCCGAGTCCGACGCCATCATGGACGATATCGAGGCGCTGGCCTCGATGCACGGGCTCTCGCGCGAGCAGCTGAGATTCTACCCCGAGGCGCATGGCGGCTCGGTTGCCGGGCGGCTCACGGTGATCGACCGCAACCCCGCCACCGGCGAAGCCATCGAGATCGACTGTTCCGGCCTGGGCAGCGGCGCCTATTCCATCCCGCGCTCGGTCGAACAGCTTGAGTTCCGCACCGAGGCGCGCTTCGTGCTGGCCATCGAGACCGGCGGCATGTTCCAGCGCCTCAACAACCACCGCTTCTGGGAAAGCGCCAATTGCATCCTTGTCGAGATGGGCGGCGTGCCCACCCGTGCGACGCGGCGGTTCATCCGCCTGCTCGCGGACAGCCAGAACCTGCCGGTCTACTGCTTTGTCGACTGCGACCCCTACGGCTTTGCCAATATCTACCGCACGCTCAAGGTCGGCTCGGGCAACGCGGCCCATATCAACCGCTTCTTCTGCGTGCCGCAGGCGCGGTTCCTGGGGGTGACGCCGCAGGACATCGTCGATTTCGGGCTTGAGGACGCCACCCACCCTCTGTCCAAGACCGACATCAAGCGCGCCCGCGACGCGCTGAGGAACGATCCCTTTATCCGGTCCCACCCGGAATGGGTTGCGGCGGTCGAACAGTTGCTCAAGATGGGCGTGCGCGCCGAACAGCAGGCGCTGGCCAAATGGGGACTGAATTACGTGATCGAGGACTACCTTCCCAGAAAGCTTGCCGATGAACGCGGGTTCCTGCCCTAGCGCCCGTTCGGCCCCGTCCCGGGATGCCCTCCTCACGACCGCGATTTTCTTTTTCGCGATCCGTGGCATGATGCGGCAATGAGCAGGACATTTGGCACGCGGATCGAGCCCGGGCGTCATCGCCGCGCGGGGCCGGCATGAGCAGCCTCGACGAAATCGCCCTGGGGACCGGCCTTGTCGGCGGGCTGGCGCTGTTTCTGTTCGGCATGGACATCCTGGCCCGGTCGCTGAAGCACGTCGCCGGCGACCATCTGAAGACGCTGCTGGCCCGGATGACCAACAACCGCTTTCTGGGGCTGGCCGCCGGCGCCATGGTGACGGCGCTTATTCAGTCCTCTTCGGTGACGACCGTTTTGCTGGTGGGGTTCATCTCGGCGGGGCTGATGACCACCGCGCAGAGCGTGGCGATGATCCTGGGCGCCAATATCGGCACCACGGTCACCGCGCAGATCCTGGCCTTCAACGTCACGGCGCTGGCGCTGCCCATCCTGTCGGCGGGTTTCTTCGTTTCCTTCCTGGCAACGCGCGCGGACTGGCGGGAATACGGGCGGATCGCGCTGGGGCTGGGGCTGGTGTTCTTCGGCATGACGATCATGAGCGAGGCCGTCGCCCCCCTGCGCAGCTACGCGCCCTTCCTCGATGTCATGGCGTCGCTGGAAAGCCCGGCGCTGGCGGCGCTGGTCGGGGCGGGGTTCACCGCGCTTGTCCAGTCCTCCTCGGCGACGACGGGCATCCTGATCGTGATGGCCGGGCAGGGGCTGATCGGGCTGGAGCCGGCCATCGCGCTGGCGCTGGGGGCGAATATCGGCACCTGCGTCACCGCGCTTCTGGCGGCGATCGGCAAGCCGCGCGAAGCGGTGCGCGCGGCGCTGGTGCATACGCTGTTCAACGTGGCCGGCGTGGTGATCTGGGTCGGCTTCATCGACCAGCTGGCCGAACTGGCGCGGATCGTCTCGCCGGCCCGCCCGGAACTGGACGGCACGGCGCGCACGGTGATCGAGGTGCCGCGCCAGATCGCCAATGCGCATACCTTCTTCAACGTCGTCAACGCCCTGGTCTTCGTCGGGTTCACGCCGCAGATCACGCGGCTGGTGGAACGGCTGGTGCCGATGCGCCCGCCGAGGATCGAGCCGCGTTACGCGCCGCGGCATCTCGATCCGCAACTGCTGGGCCTCCCGGCCATCGCGCTTGATGCCGCGCGGCTGGAGATCCTGCGTCTCGGGGCGCTGGTGCGCGAGATGTTCGATGCCGCCTTCCCGACCCTGCTGTCGGGAAGCCCCCTGCAGATCAGCAAGCTGGAGGCCATGGACCGGCCCGTGGATCTGCTGCATCGCGAGATCCTGGGCTATCTGCGCCAGATCAGCCTGGGCAGCCTGACGGCCGAGCAGTCCAAGCTGCTGATGGCCTATATGAAGATCGCCAATGATCTGGAACATATCGGCGACCAGATATCCATCGGCATGGTGACCTCGGCACGCAAGCGGATCGACGAGAACGTGGTGGTCAGCGCGGCCACCGCGGCGGTGCTGCGGCGGCTGCACGAGCAGGTGCACGACGCGTTCCTGGCCAGCCTTCTGGCGCTGGAGCAGGGAGATCTCGAACGCGCCGCCGCGGTGCGGGCCATGAAACGCGACGTGGCGCAGAAGCTGGAAGAGGTCGCCCGCCATCAGATGCAGAGGCTTCGCGCCGATGAGCCGCGGCGGCTGCACACCTATGCCCGCGAGATCGAGCTGACCGAGGCGCTGGACGATATCTTCCGCACGATCCGCAGGATCTCCCGTACCCAGATCATGGCCGCGGGACAGCCGCGCGGCGACGCCGGGTCCTGAGCCGGCCGGCAGGCGGTCAGCGTGCGAAACAGCTGGAGCGCTGGCCGAAGCCGCTGGCCGAGCAGATGTAGCTGCCACGGCCGTGGCGGCTGTCCATGCCGCGGGCCAGGACGCGCTGGCGTCTGAGCTCCTCGGCGCGCCGGGTCTGCTTGACCGGGCTGAGCCAGAGCGACACCGGGTGGCCCGTCTCCTGCTTGGCGGTCGCGGCCGGCGTCTTGCTGCTTGCATGGCTCGGAAGCGGGAGAAGCGAGACGCCAAGAGCAAGGGCGACCAGAGCGGCCGCGCCGCGGCGGCGGACGGAAAAGATGGGGGAGTTCACTGCGACGATCCTCTTGCGCTGTTGACCTGGTGCCCCCGCGGGATAGAGCTGGCGCCCTGCGGTCATGCGGGGTCCCTGGTGCCTGAGTTTGCCCTCTGAACGTGGCTTATTTGGGTCCTGCCTCATGCGAAATGTGGCAAGGGCGTGTCATCCGCTCCTGCCACATTCATGTCTTACTCAACTGCTGCGCCCCGGGCAAACCGGGGTGGCGGCTATTCGCCGGTCACATGCGCATTGAACTTCCAGTTCGGGCGCCCGTGGCCGCCGGGCCAGGGGTAGACCTCGACCTGGTTGAAATAGATCACCGCCGCGAGGTTCGGGAATTCCGGGTGTCGCTTCCGGATGTCGCCATCCCACCTGTCCACATAGGCCCGGTCGCCGACATAGCCCAGTTCGGCCACGACGATCGGCTTGCCGAACTGGTCTGCCACCCTGTAGCGCGGCCCCAGGATATCCTTGAAGGACTGCTCCTTGCCCAGAATGTCGCGCTCCCAGGCCTGAAACCCGAAGACGGACAGGCCGACGAGGTCGACATAGTCATCGCCGGGGTAGTAATCGGCCATGTTGTCGTAGCCCAGCGGAGACCACATGTAGTTCACCTTGGGGGCCTGGGCCCGGCAGATATCGACCATGCGCCGGTAGGCGGCGACATAGGTTTCCGGCTCCCAGCTGGCCCAGATGAACTGGCCGCTCTGGTCCTCCATCTCCTGGGCCCAGCGCACGGTGACAGGGCTTTCGAACAGGTTGAGGACCGCGCAGATGGAACTCATGTAGCGGTCGTACTCGCCGGTCTCGATGCCCCGCTGCAGCCGCTCGGCGGTGTTGCGTTCGCTGCGGCTCCAGGTCCAGGGCTCAATGGTGACCAGGACCGAGCGGCCGCGCTCCAGCACGTAGGTGTCGGCCTCGATCAGGCTGGGCAGGTAGACGTCTTCCCAGGGCAGAAACAGATGCTCGATGCTGACCTCGGGGTCATCCGCAAAATCGCCGTCCGGGTCGTAGATGCCGAAGGCCAGTTCGCCCTTGGGGGCCGCAACTGCCTGCGCAGAAACTGCCGAGATCGCGGCCAGGGCGATCATCAGGGGGGCCGCCGCCCTGATCATCCAGGTGTTCCTAAGATCCATTCTCGTTCCTCCAAAAGAGTCCTGCGAATTCGGATGCCAACTGCGACAGCCGCTCATGATCAATAACGTAGCGCACGGGCCGCCTTTCGCCGATACCTGCGCCGGAAACAACGTAGCGCTCCTGGGTGAACTGGAACGGGCCGAGCCCGGTTGACAGGTAGTGAAGCCCCTGCATGCCGCGGGCGGTACCGGCCGCCACGATCAGGGCAGACAGCCCGGCGATGGCCAGAAGCTCCAGGCCGTGGCGCGGGATGTCGGAGGCCAGGGCGATCCGGTTCTCCCGCAGGTGGTGCACGATGACGACGGCGAAGAGCGCCGTGTAGAGCACGGAATTGATCAGCGACAGAAGATAGAAGCCCGCCGCTTCGGACGCGTCGTCGACCAGCCAGACCGGCAGGCTGGAGGCGCTGGCCAGCAGGAAATACGGAACCAGAACGCGGAAGGGCAGCTGGGCGGTGGCGGCTTCGCCCTTGGGCGTGACCCGAAAGTCCACGAACCTTCCGGTCAGCCTGTCGCGCACCGCCATGAGGCTTCCCCACAGCACCCAAGGCCACTGCGCACAGGAAAACAGCGTCCGCTCCCAGCTGAGAACCTTGCTGTCGCGCGGGCGGAACAGCCCGTCGGCGCGCAGCTGGTAGGCAATCCAGATGACGGCCAGCATCGGCGGCAGGCTGTGGCCGATGAAGCCCGGGTAGGTGACATCGACATAGTGGATGTCGAAAACCACCGCTATGAGCGGCAGCAGAAAGGTCAGCGCCATGAAGACGGCGAAGAGCGAATACCACAGCTGCGAGAACAGGAACTGGAATTTCAGGACCGGCCGCAGGCCGGAGAGATAGCGCGGCGTGTGGCGCAGCAGCAGGCTGACAAGGCTTCGCGACCACTGGAATTCCTGCGTCAGCATGTCGGCGAAGGTGGCCGGCCCGTCGCCGATGGCAATCGCGTCGATGGCATGAACGCCGCGCCAGCCGAACGCGTTCATCATCATCGAGGTCGACTGGTCCTCTGCCAGTTCGGGGCCAAGCCCGCCGATCTGCTTCAGCGCCGCGGTGCGCACCGCGTAGTGCGAGCCGACGCACATCGGGGCCCAGCCGTTGCTGTAACCGGCCTGCAAGGCGCCGTGGTGGACCGCCTCGGAATAGAGCCGGCTCCGCGCGGCCCAGCTGCGCCCGGCGTTGTGCGAGCAGATGCTGGGGGCGCTGACATAGCCCACCTGCGGGTCGGCGAAGGGCGCCAGAACGGCCCGCAGATAGCCCGGTTCGGGCACGTGGTCGGCATCGAGCTGGGAGACGAAATCGTAATTTTCATATCCGTAGGTGTCGTAGAAGAAGGCCAGGTTGCCTTCCTTGCAGCGGGTGCGCCGCGGCCATTCGCTGCGGTGGTAGTCCGGCCTGTCCTTGCGGGTCGAGATCCTGACGCCGTGCTTTTCGCACCATGCGATGGTTTCGGGGTCCGGGTCCTCGTCGGCCAGCCAGGTGTCGTGCGGATAGTCCTGTGCCAGCATCGCCTCCAGCGTCCGGCGCAGGACCGCGAAGGGTTCGGAGGGGGTCTTGGTGGTGACCATCGCCACCCGCGCGGGGCCGAGATCCTCGACTGCGTGCGTGGTGCGGCCGGCGCGGGGGAAGATCACCAGGAAATAGGCCTGAAGGAAAAAGACCCAGGCCACGGAGACGGTCACCAGGGCGTAGCGCAGGGTCCCGATGTTCTTGTCGGGGTCCAGCCACCACAGCCAGAAATTCGCGGCCAGAGCGATCCAGACCGCGATCGCCAACCTGTATTTCCACCTCGCGCGCGGGCTCAGCAGGGGCATGAGGGCGGGGCGGGCGCTTTGCGGGCGGTCTGCGGCGCGTTCAGGCGTGGGGGGCATCTCTGACCTCGACGCCGAAGGTCGGCGCGGCATGGCGGATTACGGTGGCCAGATCCGAGAACCGGGGCCTGAACCCCAGCTCGCGTTGCGCCCGCGCGGTGTCGGCGCAGAGCACCGGCGGGTCGCCGGGGCGGCGCGGCCCCATCCGCACCGGCACCTCGCGCCCGGTGACCTCGCGGATGGCGCGCATCACCTCGAGGATGGAGTGGCCGGTGCCGCTGCCCAGGTTCAGCGCCAGGTTCGGCCCGCCGCCCAGCAGGTGGCGCAGCGCCGCGACATGGCCCGCCGCCAGGTCGCTGACATGCACGTAGTCGCGGATGCAGGTGCCGTCCGGGGTGGGATAGTCGTCGCCGTAGATGTCGAGCCGCTCCAGCCGCCCGCCCGCGGCCATCAGCGCCAGGGGGATCAAGTGAGTCTCGGGCCGGTGTTTCTCGCTTAGCTCTCCCTCGGGGTCGGCGCCGCAGGCGTTGAAATAACGCAGGATGACGTGGCGCATGCCATAGGCCCTGGAAAAATCGCCCAGCATCTGCTCGCCGATCAGCTTGGTCCGGCCATAGGGGCTGATCGGGGCCTGCGGCGCGTCCTCGGTGATCGGAAGGGTCTCGGGGATGCCGTAGGTGGCGCAGCTGCTGCTGAAGACGATCTTGTCGACGCCGCGGCTGCGGCAGGCCTGCAGCAGGCTGAGGGTGCCCCCCACGTTGTTGTCGTAATACTCCGACGGCTTGACCATCGACTCGCCCACATAGGCGAAGGCGGCAAAATGCATGACCGCGTCGATCGCGTGGGCCTCGAGCGCCTGTTCCACCGCGCCCGTGTCGCGCATATCGGCCTCGACGAAGGGGCCCCAGCGCACATCCTCGCGGTTGCCGGTGCACAGGTTGTCCAGCGTCACCGGCGTGAAGCCCTCGGAGGCCAGCGCCTTGCAGGCATGGCTGCCGATGAAGCCGGCACCGCCGGTGACCAGGACCCGTGCGGCCGCCATCAACCCGCGACGACGCGCAGCGTGCCCGCGCCCAGCAGCAAATCGCGGAAATAGGCGATCGTGCGGTCCAGCCCCTCCGACAAGGGGATCTCCGGTTCGCAGTGCAGGATCTCGCGCGCGAGGGTGATATCGGGCCTGCGCTGATGCGGATCGTCCTTGGGCAGGTCGAAATAGCTCAGTTTCGAGGACGAGCCCGTTTTCTGGAGGATCATTCGGGCCAGCTCGTTGATGGTGTGTTCCTCGGGGTTGCCGAGGTTGATGGGGCCGGCGATATTCTCAGGCGTGTCCATCATCAGGCACATGCCCCGGATGAGGTCGTCGACATAGCAGAACGAGCGCGTCTGCTTTCCGTCGCCATAGATCGTCAGGTCCTCGCCCCGCAGCGCCTGGACGATGAAATTCGAAACCACCCGCCCGTCATCGGGGCTCATCCGCGGCCCGTAGGTGTTGAAGATGCGCACGATCTTGGTGACGATGCCATAGCGCTGACGGAAATCGTGGAACAGCGTCTCGGCGGCGCGCTTGCCCTCGTCGTAGCAGGAGCGCGGGCCGACCGGGTTGACGTTGCCGCGGTAATCCTCGGACTGGATGCTGACCGAGGGGTCGCCATAGACCTCGGAGGTGGAGGCCTGAAGGATGCGCGCCCCCTTGTCGACCGCCATGTTGAGCATGTTCTGGCCGCCGATCACGCTGGTGTTGAACGTGTGCACGGGGTCGAGCTCGTATTTCTTGGGCGAGGCGGGGCAGGCGAGGTTGTAGATCCGGTCGACGGCGCCGGGCAGGTGCAGCGGCTGGATGATGTCGTGCTGGATGAACTCGAAATCCGGGCGGTCCATCAGATGCCCGATATTGTCCAGGCTGCCGGTCAGCAGACTGTCGATGCAAATGACCCTGTAACCCTCTGAAACGAGGCGGTCGCACAGATGCGAGCCCAAGAACCCGGCGCCACCTGTCACAATGGCCGTTTGCTGTCTTTCCATCACTGGTTCCCTTCCACACCCCTCAAGACTATGGAGATTTTTTCTGAAACAAAGACATCTTTGTCGATGTTCAATTCGGCCTTCTGGCTGGATTGCGCCCGGAAAACGGGCCATTTGCCCTTTCTGAAAAGCGAGGCCGCAGACCAGGCATGGCAGGCGCGCGGCCAGTTTAACTCCCCTACTAAGGCGCGGGTCTGCGCCTGGCGAAAGGTCAATATCAGGTGCAGGTTAACCTAATCGAGGCGCTGGCGCAACGCGGGCCGGCGGGCTCACGGCGCCGTGCGGCCGTCTGCCGCGGCGGGAAAGAGAGTGCGTTTTCAGTTCGTTATGGCCCGGTGGTGCCGTGTCCGCCCGGCCTCCCGGAGGGCCGCAGGGCCCGGGCGGCCCTCAGGGCTGTGCCGCGCCGCGCAGGGCGCGGGCAATCAGGGCGGGGATGCCGGGCTGCAGCCCGACCGGGGCCAGGCAGGCGCCGGTGAACCCCGCGGCATCGAGGGCGGCGGGGATGTCCTCCAGCACATGGCCGCGGCGCGTGGCGAAGAAGGGCAGGCAGAGCGCCTGCGCGCCGGCGCCGGCGGCGGCCTCGCGCAGGAAGGGCGGCTCTTCGATATAGCCGGTGCGGATCTCGGCGAAACCGGTCAGGGCGGCCAGGGCGCGGGCGAAGGCCTCGGTTGCGCGGGCCGCGTTCCGGCTGCGGCCAGAGCCGTGGGCGGCGATGATCACGCGGGTCTCGGAGCTCTGCCAGCCGTGTTCCTCTGCCGTCTGCACAAGTGCCTCGGCCGCAAGGGCGGGCAGCGCCGGATCCTGCCCCAGGGGGGGCAGCACCCGGCCCGCCCGGCCTGCCAGCCGCGCCGGCAGCTGCGAGGTCACAAACCAGCCGTCTGTCATGAACAGCGGATAGACCAGCGGGGGACGTGCACAGGCGGCCAAGGCGCGGTCCAGCGCGCCGGGTGCGGCCAGGGTCGCGCCCCGGACGTGCCAGCCGGGAAGCTCTGCCCCGACGCGCCGGGCGAGGGCGGCGATCTCGGCCTCGGCCGGCTCTGGGTCGCCAGGCTGACCATGGGCCACGATCAGCGCCTCGCGGGGCTGCGGCGGGGAAGGGGCGCGTGATGCGGCGGTCATGGCGGCTCTCCGGCGGCGGGGATGTTCGCGCTATGGTTGAGGCCGCCGCCCGTGTCTTGATGCAGATCATTGTGCCACGGCAGGGACGGCAGGACGATTGTCACGCGAACAAATGCGGGGCGATCCGCGGCAAGGCCACGGCGCGCCCGGCGTAACGGACACATGGCAGGTGCGGATGATGAAGGCAAGTCGTGCAGGCAGGGCATCGGCACAGGCAGCCGAAGCGGCGGGCGGCGGCGCGGGTGCCCCGGCCGCGCCGGTCCTCGTCACCGGCGGGGCGGGGTTTCTTGGCATCAACCTTGTGCGCTTCCTGCTTGCCCGCGGCCATGCGGTGCGCAGCCTTGACCTGGTCCCCTTCGACTATCCCGAGGCGCCGCAGATCGACGAGATCCGCGGCGATATCCGCGACCCCGGCACCGCTGCCCGCGCGATGGAGGGGGTGAAGATCGTGGTGCATTGCGCCGCGGCCCTGCCGCTCTACACGCCCGAGGAAATCCGGTCCACCGAGGTGCACGGCACCCGCGTTCTGTTGGAGGCGGCCGAGGCCGCGGGGGTGGAGCGGTTCATCCATATCTCGTCCACCGCCGTCTATGGCGTGCCCGATCACCACCCGATCTTCGAACATGACCCGGTCTCGGGCGTCGGCCCCTATGGCCATGCCAAGATCGAGGCCGAGGCGGTCTGTTCCGAATTCCGCGACCGCGGCATGTGCGTCCCGGTGCTGCGGCCGAAATCCTTCATCGGGCCGGAGCGGCTGGGCGTGTTTGAGCTGCTCTACGATTTTGCCGCCGACGGTCACAATTTCCCGGTGCTGGGGCGGGGCGACAACCGCTACCAGCTGCTGGATGTCGAGGACCTGTGCGAGGCGATCTACCGCTGCGCCACCATGCAGCGCGACCTTGTGAACGACGTCTTCAACGTCGGCGCCGAGGACTTCACCACCATGCGGCAGGATTTCCAGGCCGTGCTCGACCGCGCGGGCTTCGGCAAGCGCATCATCGGCCTGCCTGTGGGCCCCGCCATCGCCATCCTGCGCGTGCTGGAAAGTCTGCACCTGTCGCCGCTCTATGCCTGGGTCTACGAGACCGCGGCCAAGGACAGTTTCGTGGGCACCGACAAGATCCGTGAAAAGCTGGGTTTCACGCCGCGCTATTCCAACCAGCAGGCGCTGATCCGGAATTACGACTGGTATGTGGCCAACCGGGACACCATTTCTAAAGCCTCGGGCGTTACCCATCGCGTGCCGTGGAAGCGCGGCGCGCTGAAGTTGGCGCGGCTGGTGTTTTGAAGGGGGGATGCCGATGAAGCGGGATAATACGCGCAGCATTTTCGCAAGGCTTGGGGCCGCGGGCCGGGCCGGTCTGGTCGTGGCGATGGCGGCTGCGGGCGCGGGGCAAGCGCAGGAGCAGGCTCACCCCTCCGCCCCGCCTGAGCAATGGGCGCAATACGTGGCCGATGTGCCCAAGACGATCCTCGAGCTTCAGCCTTTCCGCACCGCCGAGACCGCCGCGCTGGCAGACGGCACGCCGGTGGAGCTGATCAATCTCAACCCCACCATCAATTCCTGGTTCCTGCTGCGGCTGGGCGGCAAGGATTATCACCTCGAAAATCCCGACCCGAAGGGGCGGCAGGTGAGCTTGGGCGCGGGCCCCGCGCTGATGCTCTCGGGCCAGGCCTGCGCCCCCTGGGCGGGCGAGGCGCCCGAGCTGGCCCGGGCGCGCGACACCGGCCTGCCCTTCGCGCCGATCTGCGGCGGCAGGCTCTATCTGCTGAACAAGGCCTCGGGCTCGCGCACCGCGCTGGAAGGGGTGACTGATTTCCTGCGCGACCATGTCTGGGCGGGCGAGCAGATCGTGCGCGTGGTGCGCGACACGCTCTACAAGGACAGCTTCATCGAGACCGGCAAGATCACCAACGGCGCGCCGGGCGCCACCGCGCCCGACGGCCCCGCCCCCGCGCGCATCGCCGATGCCTACGCCAATTCCCGCATCGCCCCCTCGGGGCTGGGGCTGGCGCTGGGCAATACCGACAAGGGGAACCTGTCGCAGGGGGCCTGGTACCCGGTGATCGGGCTGCCCGGCGTCTTCGCCAGCGCCATCCAGCCCCGCGCGATCAGCGAGGAGGTTCTGAAAGGCCCCGGCAAGGCCAACTGGCTGGACGGGGTGGAGGGCAAGGCGGTGGATTTCTTCGTCGCCTTCGATCTCACCCGCTACGGCGTGGGCTTTGCGCTCGGCACAGATCACCCGCGGCTCGACTGGTCGCCGCGCCCGCCCTGGAACGTCCGGGTGAAGGGCCTGCCGGGGCCGGACGGGATCGCCGGCTCGGCGCCGCTGATGCGCTCGGGCATGGTCAGCCCGGCCGAAGTGGGGCGCACCATCGCCACCTTCACCGCCGGGTTCAAGCGCCAGCACGGGGCGTTCAAATACGGCGACCTGCGCGAGGCCTACAAGGGAAGGCATTACGGCTTCATCGAGGATGGGGTGATCTTTTCCAAGCTCTGGCCTGATCTCTCCACCCTCTACATGCTGGAGGACGGCACCGTCGGGATGAAGACCTGGACGCTGGACGACGACATGCTCCTGCCGCGGCTGCGCTGGGCCCGGCAGAACGGCGTGCCGCTGATCGAGAACGGCATTCCGGGCGACCGCGTCACGCAATGGGGGCCGGGCAACTGGTCGGGCTCGGCCAAGGCCGAGCTGCGCACCCTGCGCGCGGGCGGCTGCATGCAGAGCAAGGCCGGGCGGGACTACCTGGTTTACGGCTATTTCTCCACCGCCACGCCTTCGGCCATGGCGCGGACCTTTCAGGCCTATGGCTGCGATTATGCTATGCTGCTGGACATGAATGCGCTGGAGCACACCTACCTGGCGCTCTACGTGCCGCGGGAGAACGAGATGCGGGTGGAGCACCTCGTCACCGGCATGAGCGTGATCGACAAGAAGACGCGCGGCGGCGAACTGATCCCGCGTTTCATCGGGTTTCCCGACAGCCGCGACCTTTTCTACATTTACAGGAAGGCGGAGTGATCCTTCCGAAAGGGGGCTGGAAATGAAGGCGTTCACATTTGCCGCGATGGCGGCGGCGGTCCTGGCCCTGGCCTCCGGGGCGCGGGCGGAAACCCAGTTCGAACAAAACAACCGCATCCTGCTGGACCAGCTGGCCCAGGTGCACAGGCTCACGCCCCGGCAAAAGGCTGCTGTCGAGGCCATCTTCCGCCGCTCGGGCGTGATCGGGCAGGGCAACCCGGCGATCTCGCGGCACCCGATGAGCGTGGCGGAGTGCCAGGCCCGCGCGCCGCGAAACGGCGCGGGCTATGCCAACCGCCGGTTCGAGAGGATCTGCGGGGCCAAATACATGGCGCCGCTCTATGACCCGCGCAGCGAGAAGCCCGAGGATGCCAAGGCCTGCATCGACCAGTTCGAATTCCCCAACATCCCCTGCACCTACCCGGTGACCTGGGTGCGGGCGAAGGAGGCCGCCGAGATCTGCGCCGCCATGGGCAAGCGGATCTGCGACGCGCATGAATGGGAGGGCGCCTGCGCCGGCGCGCTGGAGCCGCCCGATTATCCCTTCGGCGCGGGCTCGGTGGCGGCGATGCGCAGCATCCACAATTCGAAATACGCCGCCAGCAAGAGCTGGGCCTACGGGCCGGATTACCAGCGCGGGGTCTGCGCGGCCAACAGCTCCAAGAGCTCCACCTGCGACGGCGGCGGCTGGAGCCGCTGCGGCACCAACACCTATCCCACCGGGTCCTTTCCGGGCTGCGTCAGCAAGCTGGGGGTCTATGACCTGCACGGCAACGCGGCCGAGCACATGAACCTGCCCATGACTCCCGGCCAGATGGCCAGCAACGGCTCGAAAACGCTGGGCGTGACCGAGATGAAGGGCAGCTGGTTCATCTGGGACAAGATCCGCGCCCATCCCGACTGGTGCCGCTGGCGCGCGCCCTACTGGCACGGCAGCAAGGTGATGAGCTCCGGCAGCCATGCAAACTACCACCTCGGGTTCCGCTGCTGCAAGACGGTCGACTGACGGCCTCCGGCAGGCGGAAACCAATGGGGGCGGCCTCCGCGGTGGAGCCGCTTGCCAGACATATCGCGGGGCGCGGTCTGACGCGGTCTCTGATCCCGTATCGGGCGACCGCGGTCTGACAGCCGGCTCGCCGAATTCTTCGAGAGAAGCCGACAGCGGTGATGCCAGTTCAGCGGACGGAGCGGGCATTCGCCTGACTGACACGCCGATCATCTGTCCCGCCCGGCGTTTGCGCCGGGCAGCGCCCGCCCGCCCCCCAGGCGGGCGCTATCGCGCCCACCACGGGCGGGCGCTGCCCTCTTTTCTCGGCCTCCAGCCAAAGTCTGAGACGGGCTCGAAGCCGGCCTTCGCCGCATGACCGGGCGGTGGTGATACGGCGCGATCTGCAACGCATGTGACAAGGGCCGCCCCCATTGGGGCGGCCCTGTCGTTCCCGTGTCGGGTGGCGGACCTCAGCGCAGCGAGGCGAGCAGCCGGTCGGGCTGGCTGATCGGGCCTTCGCTGCTGAGGATGCCGGCGATCTGCGGG